>Ga0224555_1002553_pt1 | contig 20978 bp, 17 predicted proteins | sample 714S23034metaG_FD_180687 | JGI IMG/M metagenome (GOLD analysis project Ga0224555, IMG submission 180687) | Peat soil microbial communities from Stordalen Mire, Sweden - 717 S2 30-34 | ecosystem: Environmental > Terrestrial > Soil > Wetlands > Peat | place: Sweden: Norrbotten County, Stordalen...
TCAGCAAGAACCATCAGCGGCTGTGCGTGAACTTCGCCCTGGCGAACCTGTACCTGCACCGCAGACGGCTGGCTCCGCTCGGGGCGTAGTGTCTTCGGAACCCGCGGAAACAGCGGGTTCCGAGCCACCAGAGCCACCGGGCAGCACCCCACCGTCGATTCCACCGACTCCGCGGCTCGGCTCAGCCTGAGGCAGCTGCACAGCGACCGGTTGCGCAGACCTTCCCTAGCGCGAGACCCTCGCGTCGTCCTTGGACCTAGCGCCATGGCCCAGGTCCATATGCATCTCGCTTGGTATGCCAAGGTCTCCGAGTCACCGCATAATACCTATCTCTTAGTAGACTCGGACTCGCAAATGTTTGTTAACTACCTCGCAATACCCATCGACGGCTTGGAGCCAGGAGATGGATTGCCAGCGGACTACGAAAGTGCTTTACAAAATCACAAGGATCTCATCCTTGCACAACTAGAACAGAATGCGCAGTCGCCTACCATCTGGAGCAAATACGAATGGGCGGGAGCGTACCATAACTTCTTTTGTGCAAATTTCATCGGCTCGGACAAGCACCTCGTTTCCCCTGAAAAGTTGAGCCAACCTCCACGCGCTCTGCAGCAGGTCTACGCAAGAAAGGGACGTTACGTGTATCGGGGCGACGAAGTTGTGGGAAAGTTCAAAGACATGTCGGAATTCAAGGTGCAGCGGGGACCGACAGACGAGAACTGACCCCTTATGGGCATCGTCGGACGAACCGGGTTCGAGAGCTAGAGGAAATCCATCAAAATGATCCAATTCATTGACCGTTCAATCAATATCGCCAGCCGATCTCCGAGCCACTTCCAGAACATGCCAAGATCAGGGCAGCCCCACAGCTAGGTCTTCCTGAGCGCTGTCCCCTACGCCATCGCCGGTTCCTGAGCTGCGGCCTTCGTCCGGCTCTGATTCTTATCCCGATACATCGCCGTATCCGCTTCGGCGACCACTTCCTGCATCGTGGCTCCCTCGCGCCATTCGGCCAGGCCCAGCGACGCGTCCATGTGGACCACCGTCGCATCCTTGTTAGCGCCGCGCTGAATGGTGTACTTGCCGAAGACCCATTCGCGGATGCGGTCCATATGGCTGGCGGCACCGGCGGCATCGGACGAGAGCAGCACGACGAACTCGTCGCCGCCCCAGCGACCGACCATGTCGCCGGAGCGTGTGTACATCTGCAGCTCCATGGCGAACTGGCGGAGCAGGTCGTCGCCGGCGAGGTGGCCGTACTTGTCGTTGACCTGCTTGAATCCGTTGAGGTCGATCATGATGACCGAGAACCGCATCTTGTTCTCGATGCAGCGCTGCATGCGTTCCTCAACGCTGCGGCGGCTGGCAACGCTGGTGAGTTCGTCTTTCAGAACCAGATCCTCGACCGCCTTCAGACGCGTTTCGTAGGTGGTGACTTCCGAGCGGAGCTGCTCGACGAGCTGTTTGCTGTCGCGCGTCATCTGCTCGACGTGGGTCTTGAGCTCGTGGACGCTGGCCACCACCGAGGTACGAATCTGCGTGAGGTCGTCGAGGTCAGCGATGGTTTCGAGACGTTTGGTGAGGTCCTTGAAGTGGCTGGTGTAGCCCTGGTTGCGGTCGCCGACCGCCTCAGCGGTTTTAGCCAGGGCGATGAGCAGTTCCTTGACCTCGTCCGCCTTGGCTTTGAAGTGCTCGGAAGTGCGCTCGCCCCATTCCTGGAGCTGAACCTCAACCTGCTTCTCGGTGTGCAGAAGCGCGGTCGGAGAGGAGTGGATGGAGAGGCGGTGCTCCATTCCTTTCAGGGCGCGTTCGAGGTCGCTGCCCAGCGCCGGGCTCCCCTGGACGGCGCTGCGGCCGATGGAGAGGAGCAGGCTGCGGTAACACTGTACGGTTTCGTCCGAGGTGTCGCTGGGATGGGGTCGCAGATCTTTCTGGTCGAGATATTTCTTAAGGGAAATCAACGTTCGTTCTCCCGGGTTCGCGTCCCGAGCCTGGACCGGACCTGCAAAGTCCGGATCCGCAGTTGGGACGTCTCTCTTCTTCTCGGCGGCATGGCGGACCCAATGCCGACAGCTTCGCCGATAGCGACTCTTCGGCACATTGGGCATGGAATTCCAGTGGTTTTGGGCAGCAAGGCCACAAAAGTCGTAGGGCCCCCCTCCCCCTCAGTGCGGGATCATCATTGATTCCGAAGGACTTGCAATGCGGTTGACAAGCTCGACAACAGGGGGTAAGCCAGAAGCCGGCTCGGCGAAGAAGCGGTCGGCGAAGAAGCGGTTAGTTGTGGAGCGGAGTCGAGCGGCGGTTGGCAGCCTGGGATGGCGTTGGGGGAGAATCGGCGGGGTCGATTCGCTTTTTGTGCGCCGTTTTGGTCGGAGTTGTTGTGTTTCTGCAGGGGGACAAGTTGCAACTCCTTTGTTTCGAAATGCGTAGCAATGTTTACAAACTTGACAACTTTGGACGAGGTTCGCCCTGCGCGGTACCCGGGTCATGTTGAGTAGCCTCGGTGAGTTGACTCTCAATGGCATGGGTCGACCTTCTTTCCGGCAAGAGAAAGGCTCGCCGGACGGCGAGCCTTCTGCGTGCTGCTGAACCTGATCGGGAGGCGGCGAAAAATTCCTTAACCCCTATTATTAGAATACCAAGTTTCGACGATAAACCCGCCAACTTTGTTTGGGGTTTTTGGCATGGAAGTGGTTGCTAATCAAGGGAGTGCAGCTTTGGGAATGCGAAAAAGCTTGACAAGTTTTCCACCAACGGGCGAGAGGTTACTCAAGCGGGCGAATCGGGACCTCGAAGCACCCCCAAATGGGAGTTAGAACCGTTTTTGGTATTCGTTGCTGATACGGATGAGCGCAGCCCCGTATTCAAGGGCGTTTTCCCTCTGGCTCACCCATTCGAACGGATACGGGGACTCATTGGTCGCGCGATGGATCTCCCTCTGTAACCGCGCGGGCACAAATAGACCCGCTCTCACGGACGCGCGCTTGGCAGATACTTCACACGGTGTGCCGCGGCTACGAAGCCCTTTTGAATAACGAATTCGTCGAAGGACGCAATGATGTAGTTGATTTCTTCGCCGATTGCGCCAAGACGCTTTTCGAGATCTGATGAAGACCATCGGCGGCCAACGTCCTGCGCACTCGTCCGTCCATGAGCAATCTCCATTCGTGCCCTGCTTATCTCGTCGATGTATCCGATAATTCTAGTATCGGGTACTGCCGACTTCGGGATGCATAGCCACTCGAAGATGTCTCGGATCGTGGAGTACGAGATGCTTTGCAAGTAGTAGTGAAACATCAAATCGTTGACTTGGCAGACGTCCCGGGACATCTGCTTGGTGAGTAGAGACCTGCGTTGGCTCCATTTCTTCCTGTGCGCTACAGTCGCTGCAGATTCGAATTCTTGGTGCAGCGTTATCGCAAACAAGAGCTGCTCGAATTCCCGGTACGGAATTCCCGCCGCTGACAGATGCTGCAGGAACGTCTGCACACTTTGCTCAACTGCATACTCAAACGCGCCATACAGGTCTACGAAAAACAGTCCGCGGAGAATGCCTACAACATCGGCAACAGCGGGATCGCTCGGCAGAACCCCTTCGAGCGCCTGAATATGCGCAAGCAGACGACGAACTTCAAACAGGCGGGTCGTGACGTTCTTGGAGATCTCAGAGAACATTATTGGAGACGGTCGCGCACAAGTTCGATCCGCCCCCTGACCATCGGATTCGAATTGGTCCCTCCCGAAGTGAGCCTCTTCAATCCATCGTCATTCAAAAGCTTCTTGAGGACACCCTTCTTTGGCACGCCCCCGGCGGCAAACACCAATGCAGTTCCTACCGCAACGGCCTCGAACAGATTTGCCGGAGTAAGATTCCGGCCCCTGGTGATCCCTTTAGGAAGCTCACCAGCCAAGAATGCGAACGTCTCCTCAAACCGGGATCGTACAGAGGTCTTTTGCCCAGCCGCGTTGGCTGCCTCCGTATACGAATTAAGGAACCCGTCAACGCTGTGATCGAATTGCTTGTAGTTCTCAAAGAATGCAAAGAAGCGCAGAACAAACTCCTCCTGCGTTCCATTGCTCCTGTCACTCGCTTTCACCTTGACCACTTTTCTGAAGTTCGGGTGCTTCGCGAGCTCCTTCAGAGTCTCATTAAAGGGTCCCCGATAAACGCAGTTCCGGATTTCCTGCGGTTGCAGCTTGACGCCCCCGGAATTCAAACGTTCAAAGAGATCAAACCTGACCTTCAGATCGCTCCTGTCATTCAGGGTTGTGATCCGCATGGGTCGGTTGTTAAACAGCAGCTGAATTGACTTCGGCAATTTCGCGAAGGTGCTCCCGTTAAAATTCGCCAACTTCTCCAGCCCTTCAAGGACGAGAGGATGCTCGGTGTTCGGTTGCTTCTGCCGCTGCTTCTCATTACCACAGAAATGTATGAGTGTGCTCAGGCGCTGGACGCCATCCACGACCTCCCATGTAGAGTTCGGGTTCGTAGCCATAAAGAGGCTCGGGGTGGGGATACCCAAGAACACTGACTCGATGAACTCAGACTGGCGATCGGCGAGCCATACAAACTTCCTTTGGTATTCAGGAGCGATATTGATTTCGTCATTCTCGATCATGTCCAGTAGCTGGCGAACGGCGAAGTCATAAACGTCAACTCCGACGCTCCGACGTTCCTTCTCGAGCTGGAGCGACAGATTGGAAATATCCGGAGTCGTAGTAGACGCGGTACTCATAGCTAATCCTCGAATCTTCCCTTGTACGTAGCTGTCATCGCATCGATGAATTCATTCCATCTTAAGTATTCAGTCAACCGCGACCTCGGAACACGTGGGGCCGGCCATGGACCTCACCGCGGCAACGGCATCGACCTTATGCCGGGCAGCCGCGAGATATGTCGGTTCGATCTCAACGCCAATCGAATTCCGTCCCGCTCTCATTGCCGCAATGGTGGTAGACGCAGTTCCCAGGAATGGGTCGAGAATGGTGTCGCCCGCGAAAGAAAAGAGTCTGATCAGTCGTTCGGCGAGTTCGATTGGGTATGGCGCAGGGTGCTTGCTCTTAGTGGTGGAAGCGCCGGGAAGATCTGTCCAGGAGGATCGGAGCCACCCCTGCATCTCCTGTTTGGTGAGCATGGAGAGAGCCTTTTGAAGGGGCTGAACCGAACGGTAGTGGCCGCCCTTGCGCAGCATGAGGATGTATTCCGTGTCGTTTTTAACGATGGCTCCGGGTTGGTATGGTTTTCCGTAGAAGCCAGCCCCATTGCCCTCAGTTTCCATTGCACCGTTCGCAATTTTTTGCCAGAGGATGGGAGTTAAGCAGTCCAATCCAAGCGCTCTCGCACGAACCTGAATATCAGAATGCAGCGGCATTACGTAATGTCGTCCTCCCCGTTTCCGGGGGACGCAGACATCCCCGACCACACAGCAGATTCGTCCGCCAGGGACAAGAATCCGAACACACTGTTCCCACACTCTATCGAGCTCGGATAGGAAATTCTGATAGTCCTCGATGTCTCCGAGCTGGGACTGATTTCCTGGAGCATAGGCCTTCAAGGTCCAATAGGGTGGAGAGGTAACGACGAGGTGCACTGAGGCATCAGGAATCCAGGAGAGATCCCTCGCATCACCGAGTCGGAGGCGGTGGGTCGTTTTGTCGAACGGAGACGGCCACGGCACAGTCCGGAAATGAGCGTTAGCCTCGCGGTATGCGCGCAATGCCGAGGGCGTGTTGTCGTTGAGCGGAAGCTTGAATGAGAGGCGGGCGAGACTCTGCACCTCAAGGAACGGCGCCGACTCCGGCTGGTGCACATCCAGCTCTGGAGCGCGGAAGAGCAGATTCGTCGCTTTGGAATGCTTCATTCTGGCCGTGCCTGAACCGTGGTCCAATTCTACCGAACGGCGTCGCGGTGTTCACCCAATAATGCTGTGGGTAAAACGGCGAGGACCAATTTGGTTCACCTCATTCCGGTGGGAACCGAGAGATCGAGGGGTCGAGAGCCCGGGTCTCGGTAACGAGACCCGGTTCCCTGGCTATCGATGCTACTGTGGCGGGGTTTGTTCCGGGACTGCGTCCGGGAAGAGGTTCTTGATGGGAGACTCCTGCGGGCGGAGTTCCGGATGCGGAACGGGTTTGCGCGGGAGCATCGGGTCGCGCATAGCGGCGTTGTAAACGAAGATCGCTTCGACCGTCGCTGCCTGCTTCAGGTCCGCGGGGCGAAGCTCTTCGTAGACGTCCATGTTGGAGTGATGGGTGCGGGTTTCGTAGTCGAGTGGATCCTGGATGAACTGGAAGCCGGGGATGCCGACCGCGTCGAAGGAGAGATGGTCGGTGCCGCCGGTGTTCTGCATGGTGAGGGTGGTGACGCCGAGGTCCTTTAGGGGTGCGATCCATTGCTCGAAGATGGGCGCGATGGATGCATTGCCCTGGAGGTAGACGCCGCGAATTTTGCCGCTGCCGTTGTCGACGTTGAAGTAGCCGGAGATAAGGCGCTGCTCGGGCTTGAGTTCGAGCGGACCGGCGGCGCGGCGCATGAACTCCGGCAGAGCGAGCTGGTCGGGAGCGGTGGAAGGCGGCGCGGAGCCGAAGTGCTCCCTGACATAGCCGCGTGAACCGAAGAGGCCTTCCTCCTCGCCGGACCATAATGCAATACGAATCGTCCGGCGCGGCTGGACGTGGAGTGCGGTGAGGATGCGCATGACTTCCATGGCGACCAGCGTCCCTGCGCCGTTATCCGTCGCTCCCGTCCCGGCGATCCAACTGTCCAGATGGCCGCCGACCATCACGACCTGGTCTTTGAGGCTGGGGTCGGTACCGGGGATTTCGGCGACGGTGTCGTAGCCGTGCTCATGGTCGCCGGTGAATTTGGTCTCGACGTCCATCTCGATTTTGACGGGGACGTTGGCTTGGAGAAGGCGGTAGACGCGGCCGTAGCTCTCGATGGCCATGACGACGGTGGGCACCTTCATCTCGTGGCCGCGAATGTAAGGAGTGCGACCCATCGCAGCGCCGTTGTCGTCGAAGATGGTGCCGCCGGAGCCGCCGCCGTCGTGGGCGTCGCGGCTGGGACGGATGACGGCGGCGACCTTCTCGTCGGCCAGGAACTGGATGAGCTTGTCGGTGAGCTTCATGCGCTGCATGAACATGCGAAGGCGCTGCTGCATGGCGGCGCCGCCGCGGTCTTCTAAGGGGAAGTTGGCCATGTCAGCGAGTTGTTGGTCGGTGTAGCGCTCGAACAGTGCGGCGTCGACCGGCGGCACGGGACGCATTTCGCCGAGGAGCACGATTTTTCCGGCGAGCTTGCCCTGGTATTTGGCGAAGTCAGCGTCATCCTGGATGTTGACCCAGGTCGCGTCGGCGGTGATGGGGCCGTTGGTCGCGGGCGACCATGGCGTGGCCTGGGCGATGAAGACGGCGGTGTCGGGTGAGGCCATGCGGACCCAGGTGTTGAGCTGCTGCCAGCCCATGCCGAATTCGCCCCAGTCGTCTAGGTGGGCATTGACGCAGCCCATAGCAGTGAGCTGGTCGCGGGTCCATGCATTGGCTTTGGCCATGTTGGGCGAGCCGGTGAGGCGCGGGCCGATGTCGTCGGCGAGCGCGGAGGCGTAGTCCATGATGCGGGACTGCTGCAGGCCTTCGTCGCGGATCTTTTGGTACATGGTGAGGTCGAGCTTCTCGACGGCGGGCTGCGGCTCGGACCATGGGCCGGCGTCGGAATCGGTGGTGGCGGCGGGGGCCGGGGCGGCTTTCTTCTTTTGCGCCTGGAGAGAAAGGCCGGGTGCGAAGAGCGGGAGGGTGGCGAGGAGCAGGAGAGCGGGGAGACATCGTGCGCGAGCGTGCATTTGCGTGTAGTTCCTCCGGAAGAAAAACAAGGGTACAGGAAAAAGACAGGGTACAGGGTGCAGGGAGCAGGGTGCAGCAAAAGCTGGGGGCTGGGAGCTGGGAGCGGCAAGTTGGGGGGCAGGGAGCACGGGGGCCGGGCGCGCTGGGCGCTAAAATTGTTCAAATGAACAGTTTCTTTGCGCAATAAACATTTTTTATTGGAGTTTTTTCGCGGGCGCGGGTAGTGTCGGTTTACCCACAACAACATGGGCGATCTCCTGGCCAAATGATTTTCCCGTTGTTGCGGTCAGTTCGGATGGAGTTCCTGAGAATCCGAGGGTTTCCGCGCAGGCAGGCGCCGCGGCAGTCCGGGCTCAGCAGGACAGAAAACAGCAGGCACGTTCATAAACCCATTTTGAGAGGGAAGACGCGATGACGAGTTCTTTCTACAAGGCGCTTTTTGCGGTTGCGGTAACGATGGCGGTGCTGGGCGGGGCGGCCGGGGCACAGACGGTGACGGGTTCGGTCACGGGGACGGTGAGCGATCCGAGCGGGGCGGCGATCGCAGGGGCGCGGGTGACGGCGCGCAACATGGAGACCGGAGTGGTGACGAGCGCGGTGAGCAATGCGTCCGGCGTTTACCACGTGGATTTTCTGCCGGTGGGCACGTATCAGGTAACGGTGGAGGCATCGGGTTTCGAGAAGGAGGTGCTGAAGCCGTTCGCGCTGGAGGTGTTGCAGACAGCAACATTCAACGTGACGATGCGGGTGGGCGCGACATCGACGACGGTGAACGTGACGGATACGAGCGCGATTTTGAACACGACGGATCCGACGCTGGGGTCGACGATCACCGCGAATACGATCGCGAACATGCCGCTGAACGGGCTGGATTTTTCGGCGGTGACGCTGTACATCCCGGGCGCGGTGAGCACGGCGGGGACGTCGGGAACGACGAGCATCGAGCGGAGCACGTCGTGGCAGGACACGGCGAACATCAACGGCAACCGCGCGCAGGCGAATAACTTCACGCTGGACGGGATCGACATGAACGAGACGTTCAACAACGTGATCGCGTACAGTCCGGCGCCGGAGGCATTGCAGGAGATGAAGGTGCTGACGGCCGATTCGCCGGCCGACTACGGCAACGTGAACGGAGGCGGCGTGGTGAGCGTGCTGAAGAGCGGCACGAGCCATTTTCACGGGTCGGTGTATGGGTATGAGCAGAACGCGAAGTTCAACGCGAATTCGTGGCAGAACAAGAACCAGATACCGGTGATTCCGATCAGCCCGTTTTCACAGTCGCAGTTTGGGGGAACGCTGGGCGGGCCGATTTTGCGGGACAAGCTGTTTTTCTTCGTGGATTATCTGGGCTCGCGGTGGCACCAGGGCGGGCTGGGGTCGGCGAGCGTGCTGACGGCGGCGATGCGGAACGGGGATTTTTCGGCACTGCTCAACGCGTCGCCATCGGTTCAGCTGTACGACTCGGAGAACAACTTTGCTCCGTATCCGGGCAACAAGGGAATTCCGATTCTGAATCCGGTTTTGAAGTTTCTTCTGGCGCATCCGGAGTTTTATCCGGAGCCGAACGCGACGCCGACTGACGGGCTGGTGGCCAACGACCTGCAGGGGCCGACGCGGCAGTACAAGGCCAACAACCAGGGCGATGTGAAGATCGAGTGGGACCCGCGAGGGGCGGATAAGGTGACGGCGTTCTTTTCGACCTCGACGGCTTATGACGGAAAGACGGCCGTGCTGCCGATTACGTTTCCGGGGATCGACGTATATCCGACGAATATCGTGGGGGCGAACTGGGTGCATGTTTTCTCGCCGGAGATTGTGAACTCGGCGCGGATCGGCTTTACGCGGGTGAACTGGAACCAGGGGACGCCGGGGGACCCGACAGGGAAGTTCGGCTACACGGGCGACGCGCAGGTGGGGATTCCGTTTGGAGCGCAGCCGTTCGTGGGTTTCTCCGATCAGGGGTTCGGCGCGAACGCGGCGTTCGGCGGGGGCGGCAGCGCGAGCGATCTGACGGACCTCGGGACGGCGGGGTTCGACGGCAGCGTGATCGACAACACGTACAGCTATATCGAGGATCTGACGTGGCAGCGTGGGCGCCATCTGCTGAGCATGGGCATCGAGGGAATCCGGTACCAGAACAATTACCCGACCAGCAACAACTTTGGATTTCTGGGAACGATGAACTATACGGGCGCGTTCACCAGCGATACGGCGGAGGCCGATGGGCTGGGCTGGCCGGGCGCGGACTTTGTGCTGGACCGGGTGGGACAGGTGGCGGCCACCCTGGGCAGCGTGCGCGTGGGACAGAGGCAGTGGCGGGCGGCGGGGTACATCCGGGACGACTACAAGCTTCGTCCCAACCTGACGCTGAACCTGGGGCTGCGGTATGAGTACGTCGAGCCGTGGATCGAGCAGTTTAACCGGACGGCAAACATCGATATTGCGACCGGGCAGGTGCTGTACGCGGGCAAAGTGCCGGTGGGCGCGCCGCCGGGTTCGGGGGTGTGCAGCAATACGGCCTGTTACCAGCCGAACTTCCGGCAGCTCGTGCCACGTGTGGGATTCGCGTATCAGGCAACGAAGCGGCTGGTGGTGCGCGCCGGCTATGGGGCGACGAGTTTCCAGGAGGGCAACTCGTCGAACCAGCGGCTGACGGCGCAGACGCCGTTCATTCAGGCGGTGGCCGTCTACGCAGTCTCGCCGACGCCGGGCGCGGGTGCGGCGAGTGGCGGGACTCCGCGGACAGTGGAGGAGGGATTCACGGGACCGGCGAGCGGGACGGTGACGCAGGTGTATCCGCAGGACCAGCAGCCGGCGTATGTGCAGGAGTGGAACCTGACCACGGAGTACGCGATCACCGGCACGACGTCGGTGCAGGCGGGGTACGTGGGCGAGTCGGGGCAGCACGTCGAGGACTACGGCAACCTGAACCAGTATCTTGTGAACGGGGATCCGACCACGGCGCTGTACTACAACAACCAGTACCTGGGCTCGACGGTGGGATCGCAGATCCTGATGATCACGGAGTCGCGGGCGAAGATGAACTTCAACGGGCTGGAGTCGACGCTGCGTCAGCGCGTGAGCCGCGGCCTGGAGTTTACGGTGAACTACACCTGGAGCAAGGCGATGACGAACAGTCTGGGTAACTACGGGTTGAACGTGAACGGCTACAGCGGGGCGTTTCAGAACTACTACGACAGCCAGGCGGATTACGGTCCGGCGGGGTACGACGTGACGCACAACCTGTCGGGAACGGGAGTGTACGAGCTGCCCTTCGGCCACGGAAAGCAGCTTTTCTCGGGCGTGAATCGCGGCGTCGATGAGGCGATCGGAGGCTGGAAGGTGTCGACGGCGCTGGTGGCGTATTCGGGCTTCCCGGAGACGCTGACCGGGCCGAACAACAACTCGAACAGCTATGGAGTCTCGCGGCCGAATCAGTACCGGAAGCTAAAGATCCGGGATCGCAGCATCAATGCGTGGTTGGGGACCGATCCCTCGGCGATTCCATGTACGACGGCGGGCGTGGACGATGGCACGTGCGCCTTTGGAGCGCCGGCGCCGAACACCTTCGGCACGTCGAAGAACGGCGCGGTACGGGGACCGGGGTTCTTCAATACGGACCTGTCGGCGTTCAAGGAGTTTCCGCTGATCGGTGAGCACACGCTGGGATTCCGCTTCGATGCGTTCAATGCCTTCAACATCGTGAGCTACGGCAATCCGGACACGAGCATCACGGATACGACGTTCGGGCAGATCGCAAGCCAAAACCAGATTCGCTCGACGGAACGGCATTTGCAGTTCTCGGCAAACTATCGCTTTTGAGGGAAGGGACACAGCGACGCGGTCCCTCATCAGAGGGCTGCAGATCCTGAGACAGATCCTGAGAGTAGGGGACGTGATGTTCGAACTGGAGATTTGCGTCGACTCCGTGGAGTCGGCGCTGGCCGCGCAGGCCGGCGGCGCGCAGCGGGTGGAGTTATGCGGAGCGATCAGCGAAGGCGGGCTGACCCCGAGCCTGGGGATGATCGGCGCGGTGCGGGAGCGGATCGGGATCGGCGTGTTCGTGATGATCCGGCCGCGCTGCGGGGATTTTGTCTACACCGAGGAAGAGTGGCGGGTGATGCGGCGCGATCTCGCGCTGGCGGGGGGCGCGGGGGCCGACGGCGTGGTGCTGGGGATCCTGCAGCAGGACGGCCGGATCGACATTGAGCGCACGCGCGCGCTGGTGGAAGAGGCGGCGCCCATGCATGTGACATTTCATCGCGCCTTCGACGTGACGCCCAATCTCGAGGAAGCTCTGGACGGCGTGATGGCCACGGGCGCGCACCGCATCCTGACTTCGGGCGGCGCGGAGAATGCCACCGAGGGCAGCGTGTGTGTCAGATCGCTGGTGCAAAGAGCTAACTGCCAGGTGCGAATCATGATCGGAGGCCATGTGCGGCCGGAGAATGTGGGCGCGATCGCCGAGGCGACAGGGGCGCGGGAATTCCATGCGTCGCTGCGCGTGCCGGTGGCCAGCCCGGTGACCTGGCGCCACCCCTCCCTGCGGCTGGGGCACACAGGGTGCGAAGACGATGTGCGGTATCAGGTCTTCGCGGAAGATGTGCGGCAGCTGCGGGAGGCGATTGACAGGCAGGGGATGAGACAGGGACCAGGGAGCAGGGAGCAGCGAGCAGGGAGTAGGGAGTAGGGAGTAGGGAGCAGGGAGTAGGGAGTAGGGAGTAGGGAGTAGGGAGTAGGTATCGCCCCTCAGGCGGTCCAATGCATTTCGGCCACGAGTTCGAGGTCTTCGCCGCGAACCAGTTTGTCCTCCTTTGGTAAGCCGTTATCGATCGTGACAACGTAGACATTGTGGAGAGACGTGAGCTTTTTTTCGATCGTCCCGACGGACTGTTTACCTCTGATGCGGACGCGTTGCCCTTGATTGAAGGTCATGTCCCGAGGCTAGGTCCTGTGTGGAGGCACGCACTATCCCCGGAAATGGGGAAGCAGGGGGCCAGAACAGTAACCGCGAGCGGGGTACGACGGTGATTGGATACTGTAACGGCAACGGTTCCACTTGCACCGTCGCGCTAACGGCGGGCTCTTTGGTTTCGATTCCGCGTTCGCTTTCCGTCGCTTGTCGGAGAGCGAGAAATGCGCGTTGCAGCGTTTGCGATGTGGTTCCGTCAGTTTGACACGGTTTCGCCGGCGGGTTCGGCGGAGGTTGCCTCGGGTTCGACGCCGGTGGCGGGGAAGAAGATGCTGAAGACGGTACCGGTGTGGCCGGTGACGCGGCTGCGCACGCGAACCGAGCCGTGGTGCTTGCGGATGATCTGATCGCTGACCCAGAGGCCCAGGCCGGTGCCGGTGGCTTCCTTAGTGGTGAAGAAGGGCTCGAAGATGTGGCGGCGAGCTTCCTGGCTGATGCCGCCGCCGGTGTCGGCAACGGAGATGCGGATGCCGGCGATGTCTTTCATGGTAGCGGCGTGGATGCGGACGATGAGGCGGCCGCCCTCCGGGGTCATCGCGTCCAGCGCGTTGCCGATGAGGTTGGCGAAGAGCTGGCGCAGCTCGCCGGCGAAGCAGAAGAGCTGCAGGCTGCGATCGTAGTCGCGGCGGAGCTCGACCTGAAGGGTCTGGATGCGGCCGAGGTGAAGGGTGATGACCGAGTCGAGCAGCTCGGCGACGTTGCTGAGGGCCGGCAGCGTGGACTGCCGATAGAACCGCAGGGTCTGCTGGGTGATTTCCGAGACGCGGGTGACTTCCTGCTGAGCCAGCTCGGCGAAGCGGGCCGCATCGGGGGGAAGATTTTCCTGGCGAATGAGGTAGAGAAGGTTGGTGACGGCCTCGAGCGGGTTATTGATCTCGTGCGCGATGGAGGCGGCGAGGCGGCCGGTGGCGGCCAGCTTCTCGGTGCGGCGGAGGGTTTCTTCGCTGCGCTTCTGCTCGGTGGTATCGACGAGGATGGCGCCGACCCAGCGGGTGGAATCGGTTTCCGTACGCACGGGGTAGAGGTGAACGAGCCAGGTGCGAGAGCGGCGCGGCTCGGGCTCCCAGGTGAGTTCGAGATTGCGAACCGGGTGGCCGCTCTGGAAGACGGTCTCGATGCTGCGCTCGAGCTTCGCGGCGGTGGCGGGCGGCAGGATGCCGCCGACGCCTCGCCCGAGGTGGAGAGCAAACGAGTAGCCGTTCATGTCGGCAAGGAACTGGTTGACGCGGACGAACCGGTACTTGCGGTCGAAGAAGGCGAAGCCGATAGGAGCGTTGGCCAGCATGGAGTCGAGCAGGGCCAGGGTTTCATTGAGCCCGGCGCGCTGATCCTCGATGGCGGCAACCATGCGGTTGAAGGCGATGGTGAGCTCGGCGGCTTCAGTGGAGGTTTTGACGGGCAGGGGGAATTCGGCTGAGGGTTCTTCAGGATGCTGGATGAGCCGGCGTGTGGCGCGGGTAAGCACGGCCAGCTGGCGAGTGATGGACTGGGCGAGGATGGCGGCGATGATGGTGCAGGCGCCAAAAACGAAGGCCGCCCAAAATGCGGTGATCCGGAGCAGCGCGCGAAGGTCGACGTTGTCCTGGTGGTTGTTGGGGTAGATCCAGACGAGGGCCTGGGTGCGGCCGCCGACGACAATGGGAGCGACGATTGCCCATTGGCCTTTGGAGGGCGGAAAGATCACGGGCGCGGCGGGGGGATGCAGGAAGACGCGCTCCTGCGCGGTGAGGGTGTTCTTGCCGAGGCTGGTGGGGTCGGTGGTGGCGAGGTTTCTGCCGCTGAGATCGGTGATCTGGGCGGCGCCGATGCTGGAGCTGCTGGTGGCGATGACGAAGACGTGGGCGAGGGCGTTGGGTTTAGGATCGGCGAGGGCGAAGGTGGCGAGGGAGGCCATCTCGAACGCCTGGCTCTCCAGGCGGCGGTGGATGCGCTGCGTCATCTCCGTCTGCTGCTGGCGGAGGATCAGGAGCGTGAAAATGCCGACGACGATGATCTCGAAGAGGATCAGGGCGGCCATGAACTGACCGCGAATCGAGCGTGGTCTGGGCAGCGGCATCGTCGGGGGACAACCGTATTTCGTCAGGAGCCTGTCTGCGCTGAGGCGGAAAAGCGTCGAGCCAGTCCCGCCGCCGGCAGATCTTGTATGGGATTTGGAGTGATCCTACACCCTCAGAGGTTCGGCCGCCGATGACGTTAATTTCACTCTGAGGTCACCTGCGATCTGGCGGCCGTGGAAGCGGCCGTTCTCGATGAAAATTTCACTGGTGCGGTCGCCCGCGACGATGACACCGGCGAGGTAGATGCCGGGGACGTTGCTCTCGAGGGTGGACGGGTCGCAGGCGGGGCAACGGTCTTCGCCTTCGATGCGAACGCCGAGGGACTGGAGGAAATCGAGGTCGGGACGGTAGCCGGTCATGGCGAAGACGGTATCGTTTTTGATGACGCGGGTGGCGCCTCCGGGTGCGGTTTGGATCGTTACGGTGTCGGGATCGATGCGAGTGACGGCGGTATTGAAATAAGCGGCGATCTGGCCGTTCTTAATGCGGTTTTCTATGTCGGGGAGGATCCAGTACTTGATGTGGGGCTGCATGGCAGAGCCGCGATAGACCACGGTGACACGCGCGCCGTGGCGCCAAAGCTCCAGAGCTGCAATGGCTGCGGAGTTTTTGCCGCCGATGACGACGACATCGAGGCCGTAGAAGGGATGGGGGTCGTTGTAGTAGTGGTGGACCTTGGGGAGGTCTTCGCCGGGGATGTTCATGAGGTTGGGGAGGTCGTAGTAGCCGGTGGCGACGACCACTTTGCGGGTGGCATAGGTGTTGGTGCGGCCGAAGGCGTCGGTGGTCCGGATGGTGAAGTTGAGGTCCGATCCTGAGACATGCTCGACGCGCTGGTACTGGCGGATGTCGAGGTTGTAGAACATGGCGACCTTCCGGTAGTACTCGAGCGCCTCGTTGCGGGAGGGCTTGGCGTTGATCGAGGGGAAAGGGATATCGCCGATCTCGAGCAGCTCCGACGTGGTGAAGAAGGTCATGTGCGAGGGGTAGTGGAAGAGGGAATTGCAGAGGCAGCCCTTGTCGACGAGGACGGAACGGAAGCCGGCGCGCTGGGCTTCGATGGCGCAGGCCATGCCGGTGGGGCCGGCGCCGATGACGAGGACGTCGAAGTGTTCGGTGGGGAACTCGGTTGCGGCCATGACTACAGATTAGATGATGAGGGGCGGATCTTAGACTGCGGACGGATGAGGTGAGCCGGTTGGTGCGGGGACGAGCGGTTGCGGGATGGATGGCTCTGGTTTTGACGATGGCGATCGTGCCTGCGGCGCGGGCGGCGGCGCTGGGGGCGCAGAGGATCGCCGACGGGGTGTGGTTCGTCCCGGGGGATTCCTCGAAGGGGTACTGCAACAACATCGTGATCGAGATGCAGGATTACCTGATCGTGGTGGACGCGAATTATCCGGGACGGGCGCGCGAACTGGTGGGGCAGATTCATGAGCTGTCACCGAAGCCGGTGCGGTTCGTCTTCGACACGCACGCGCATCGCGATCACTCCTATGGCAACAGCGTGTGGACCGATGCGGGGGCGACGACGTTTGCGTACCAGGGCGTGGTGGAGGAGATGGATCGCTACGAGCCGGAGCGATGGCGCACGACGGCGGCCGAGCGCGAAGACGTGCGCGAGACAGGCCTGAGCGACGCTCCTCGGCCGCAGCTGACGTTTCGCACCAGCCCGTTCATCCTCAAGGACAGCACGCGCGAGGTGCGCTTCTATTTCCTGGGGTGGGCGCACACACGCGGCGATGGATTTGTGTGGCTGCCGAAGGAGCGGATTCTGTGCACGGGCGATGCGGCGATTAACGGAGTGAGCACGACGCCGGCGAAGCAGGGGCCTCGCAACAAACTGTGGGATGCGAATCTGGCGAACTGGCCGCGCGTGTTGGATCGTGCCGAGGATTTCCATCCGCTGCATATGCTGCCGGAGCATGGGGCGGCGGGCGGGGAAGAGATTCTCGAAGGGCAGAAAAGGTTTCTCGATGATTTGTATGCGGCGGTCGGGAACCAAGTGAAGGCGGGGAAGACGCTGGCGCGGATAACGCCGGTGCTGCCGGATCGGGATCGCGACTGGGCGCCGAAGGCCCTGACGACGGACTTCGCGATTGCCTATGCGGAGATTACGCAGCATCGGCCGGCGGGTGCGCTGCCGCATGTGTGGAAGTGAGGCGCGGGCGGCTTGGTGCAGTCGGGCCTTCAGGCGAGCCGAAAATCGGGGAGGCGGGCGGCTTTGCGGTCGAAGGTGACGGTGTGGGAGCAGCCAGCCCAGCGGCCGAGGGCGCCGATGAGGGCGTCGTCGAAGGAGGCGACGCCAGTCCTGAGGGCGATCATCGCGGTGGCAACCTCGCGTTCGTTCTGCACGAAAAGGGTTTGGACCCGGAGGATCAGTTCGAGAGCCGCCGCAATCGCCTGGTCGGTCATGGCGTAGCTGCTGCGCAGGACCCACACGGTCTCGGTGATGGTAACGAGGCTGATGAATCCGGGGTCCTGCTCACTGAGGAGACGCTCGATGATCTGCCTGGCGCGGGGCGATTGTACGGGATCGTCCTGAGCGAGGTAGCGGACCAGGATATTGGTGTCGATGCCGATCATCGGCGTTGCGAGCGAAGAAACCTGGCGACCGCGCCCTTCCGGATCGCGTCTTCCATCTCCTCGAGGGTGACTGGGCGGCCTTTCCTCCTCGGCACGATTCCTCTGAGCGCAGATGCCGGAAGCTTCGGCAGGATCACGACGTGCCCGTCGGGTTGGATGAAGAATTTCACGCGATCGCCGGGCTTGAGGTGCAGGTGCTCGCGCGCTTCTTTGGGGATGGTGACCTGACCTTTGCTGGTGAGAGTGGATTCCATCAGGTTTTCGGCTCCCATTACATTCTAGCAAAAGTAATACCGCAGAAGCAGCCGGTAGCCCGTAGCCGGTAGCGCACGAGGGAATGGCTACGCCGAGAGCAGCTGCCGGAGGCGGCGGACAGCACTCGGCATCTGGTCTTCGGCCGTATTGCCGAAGCCGAGGATGAATCCCTGGCGCGCTTTCCCGTTCGTGTAGCAGGGCGAGAGCGGCCAGAGCCACAGCTTGTCCTGGGCGGCGCGGTTGGCGATGGCTACATCCGATACCGCTCCGCCTTTGAAGCTGGCTGGCAGCGTGACGGTGAGGTGCATGCCCGCTTCTGAGCCGTGAATCTGGAGGAAGTCGCCGAATTCGGCACGCAGGCATTCGACCAGTGCGGTGCGGCGGCTTTTGTAGAGGGCGCGCATGCGGCGGATGTGGCGCGCGAAGTGGCCGTCGTGCATGAAATCGGTGAGGGCTTCCTGGAAAAGATACGAGGGAAAGATGTCCATGGAAAAGCGCACGGCGACGAAGCGGTCGACGAGGTCAGCGGGGATGACGATGTAACCGAGACGGAGCGAGGGCCGAAGGACTTTGCTGAAGGTTCCGATGTAGAGGACGCGGTCGCAGGGGTCGAGGCCCTGGAGCGAAGGGATGGGCATGGTGTCGAAGCGATACTCGCTGTCGTAGTCGTCTTCGACGATCCAGGAGGAGGCCTGGCGGGACCACTCGAGGAGCTGGAAGCGGCGCGAAGCGCTCATGGTCACGCCGAGAGCGTAGTGATGCGAGGGCGTGACGAAGGCGGCGCGCGCGTCGGGAGCGAGGCGCATGCCGGCCATGACATCGAGCCCTTCTTCGTCGACGGGGACGGGAATGGCGCGGCAGCCGGAACCGATGAGAAGCGAGCGCATGAGCGGATAGCAGGGCTCTTCCATCCACGCCGCGTCGCCGGGATCGAGCAGCACGCGGGTGACGATGTCGAGCGCCTGCTGCGAACCGGAGACGACCATGATCTGGTCCGGCTCGCAACGAACGGAGCGCGCCGTGCGCAGGTAGGAGCAGATGGCCTCGCGGAAGGGCTGAAGGCCGAGCGGGTGCAGATTGTGCTGATCGTGGACGCGGAGGGCGCGGCTGTGGCGGGAGAGAAGTTTGGACCAGAGGTCGAAGGGGAAGTGGTCGAGGGCGGGCTGATGGACGCCGAAGGCGCCCCAGCCGTGGCGCCAGGGGAGCGGGTCGTAGGACGGGAAGAGTGCTGAACGGCGCGAGGTGCGACGGGAAGAGGGCGCATCGTCGGCAGAGCGTTTGGCGCTGGCAGCGCGGTGGGGCAGCGACGAGGCCACGAAGGTTCCGGCGCCGACGCGGCTTTCGAAGTAGCCTTCGGCGAGGAGCTGGGCGTAGGCGTCGAGGACGGGAAAGCGGGAGATGGTGAGTTCGGCTGCGAGAGCGCGGCTGGAGGGGACCTGCTGGCCGGCAGCGAGATCGCCGCGCAGAATGGCGTCGCGGAAGCCAGAGTAAACCTGGCGGTGGAGGGGGGCGTCGGCTTCGCGGTCGATGGGGATGACGGGGACGATGCCGGCTGAAACGTCTAGCATGGAGGGATCGTAGTGGCTATGCGTAAACTCCTGCAAGTTGTCATGTGAAGAGACCACTTTGGGCGAAAAAGTGGCTATGGGGGTTGAGCGAAAAGGCGGTCAGCTGAAAACCGGTCAGCTAAAAAGCGGTTAGCAGAGAAGCGGCCAGCGAAAAGCGGAAAGGCGAACGCAGATCGCGTGAAAAAGCGAGTGGCTTATTTCGTGCTGGTGGAGGGGTTCGCTGAGTTGTGGGCAGAGGGCCAGAGAGGGTCGCGCTTTTCGAGGAAGGCGGTGACGCCTTCCTGGAAGTCGGCGCTGGAGCGTGCGTCGACACTGGCGCGGATGGCGGCTTCGATGTCGTCGGGCAGATGGTGATCGGAAAAGCGGCCGAGCAGGCGCTTGGTGGATTCCATGGCGGCAGGGCTGTTGCGGAGGAGGCGCTGGGCGAGGAGCTTCGCTTCGGAGAGGAGCTCGGGCTCTGGAACGATGCGATTGACCAGGCCCAGGTTATGGGCTTCGGTTGCGGAGAGTAGACGGCCGGTGAGGAGAAGGTCGCGGCTGGCTTTTTGGCCGATCTGGGTATAGAGGAAGGCGGAAACCACGGCGGGGATGAAGCCGATGCGGACTTCGGTGTATCCGAATTTTGCTTCGGGGACGGCGAGGGTGAAGTCGCAGAGGGTCGCGATGCCCATGCCACCTGCGATGGCAGGACCATTGACGGCGGCGATGCTGGGCTTGGGCAGTGCATAAAGGGTGCGCAGCAGAGTGGCGATGCGTTGTGCGTCCTCGAGGTAGTCCTCGGTGGCGGAAGCCTCGCCGGAGTGCTGAATCATGGCGCGCAAGTGCTCGAGGTCGAGGCCGGCGCAGAAGGCGGAGCCAGCCCCGGTAATGATCAGGACCCGGCAGGTCTGGCTGGCGGCGAAGGACTCGAGCGCGTGGGTGAGGTCCGCGATGAGCTGGTGGTTGAGGGCGTTTCGCTTTTCCGGCCGGTTGAGGAGGATGGTGTGAATGCCGGCGTCGGTATGGGTGTGGAGGGTGGCGTAGTTTGGCATGGCGATCTCGCGCAGAGACAGAGTACAGCGGAGAGCGCGGAGCGGGAAGGAGGAATCCGGAAGCAGCGGCGAAACGGCGAGCCGAAAAACAAGGGAAACAGCGAGAGGAAAGGCGAGCACAGAAGCTGGAACGAAACCCGACCCTGTTCACAATGGAAAGGGTCGGGCGTGAGGGAATGAGATTCGGTTATCCGCGCCAGTGGCCTTCGACCCAGTACCAGCCGCCAGCCTCATGGCGCCAGTGGCCGGGAACCCATTCAGCGTGGGGGCGAGGTGGCGCGACCCAGTTGCCGGGCACCCAGACATAGCGGGCGCCGTCCCAGCGGTGATAACCGCCAACCCAGACCCAACCCGGATGAGGACGCCGGCCAGGATGTTCGACGACGACCGGCGGAGGGCCGATGCGAACGTAGATGTGCTGCGCAGATGCTGAGGAGAAGCAGGGGATGCTGAGGAGTGCAGCCGTGGCAACGATCAGCAGATTCTTCTTCATGGAGTGGGATTTTTCCTTTCGGAGATAGATTGAGCACCGCATGCGGCTCATGGTCTAAGAACTTGCCGCACAGCCGATGGAACCCGGCCGGGGAGCACGGGTTGCGCAGAAATCTTCTCACGAAAACGCATAGGGTGGGGTTTGCGGCGGGTAAAAAAGCGATGCCGC
>Ga0224555_1002554_pt1 | contig 20973 bp, 16 predicted proteins | sample 714S23034metaG_FD_180687 | JGI IMG/M metagenome (GOLD analysis project Ga0224555, IMG submission 180687) | Peat soil microbial communities from Stordalen Mire, Sweden - 717 S2 30-34 | ecosystem: Environmental > Terrestrial > Soil > Wetlands > Peat | place: Sweden: Norrbotten County, Stordalen...
GCTGGTCGATAAACCGCCTACCCCGCCCCGTTGCCTTGAACCTCTCGAAAAGTTGTCAACCCCCCAAATCTGTGCAAAACCCGTCCACAACCCTCCATCCAAAGGAGATCAAATTTCCCGCCGCATAGCAGATGAGTTTCACTCAATTCCGTATACTTAAGAAGTGGAGTTAAAAGAGGAAAAAGGTCCGGCCAACCGCCGGGCCTTTGCATTTAACCGGCAAGCAGCAAGCAGCAACCTCAAGACCCGGCGTAACCCGTCGGGCCTTTGCATTTAACCGGCAACTCCACCACCATCGCGAGGCTCACTCACCCATTAACTTAAAGGTGACTCCCCCTCCGCTAACCGCTGTCCCTGCAACAGAATATCTCGCAATTCAAGGATAAATCATGGCCGACGTCTACAAGGATTTCCAACGCGAACCATCCAAATCGCACCAGTGCATGCACGAGTCTGAAAAGGACGGCGCCCGCTGCCGCGCCATGGCCATGCAGAACAACTACATGTGCTACGCCCACCGCACCGACGACGTCCCCACCGTGATCGAGAACGACATGTTCCTCATCGACTCGCTCGACACCCACGAAGCCATCCAGAAGGCCTTTTTGGCCACCGCCGCCCGCCTCGCCTGCAACCACATCGACCTCAAGCGCGCCGAGCTGCTCATCACCCTGCTCCGCGCGGCCTCGCGCAACCTCCGCGACGCCGCCGCAGCCCGCCGCCAGGCCCTCCGCGAAGCCGCCGCCGAGGCCAAAGCCGCCGCCGCCGCGGGTGCCCCAGGTTCGACAGCTTCATCGTCGACCCTGGGGTTAAATCCCGCCGACCCCCTTCCGAATTGTCATCCTGAGCGTAGTTCGGCGTCCGCGCCGAACGCAGTCGAAGGACCTGCGGTTGCCTCTCACACAGCCACCAACCCACGCACTTCGCCCAAACCCCCCAAACCGCCCAAAAGAATCTACACCGAAGAGGAAAAGAACTTCCTCAAATGGACCACCTCCAGCACCCACTACGCGCCCGTCCACCGCCCGCGCCCGGAATCCATCACCGACGACGACATCATCGCCGCCATCAACGCCAAGCGGCGCATTTGCTCCCTCGGACCAATCGAAACCGAACCCAACTGGAACAGAGCCACCTTATCCACCGGCCCCATCGACCTACCCATCCCCTCTTCCCCCAAACCCGCAACCCTCCCCACCCTCCAGGCCGCCTGCGCGAACGCGGTTCCCTGTTCCCTGTCGGGGTCCCCGGCGAACGGTCTCTGCTCGCTGGGGTGACTGACCCCTGTCCCTCACCAGGTGCTACCCCGCCGCTGCGTCTTTCATCGCCGCCAGCACTTCCGCCGGCGTCCACTCGTTTGACGGATACCACGCGGCCACCTTGCCGTCCTTGCCGATCAGCACCGTCGACATCGAGTGCGTCAGCGTCCCATCGCCCCCCGGCGTAACCCCCACGTCGAAGAACTCCAGCATCGCGATCAGTTCATTCGCCGGGGGCACGGCAAACTCCCAGTGGTCGAACTTCGCCCCCACGCCCGCGTACGCCTGGCCATAGCTCTTCAGCACCGCCGGCGTATCGTCCTTGGGGTCGAAGCTGATGCTCAGCAGGTGCGTCTTCGCGACCATCGCCGGATCCGCCTCGAGTGCCTTGTCGATCTCCGCGAAGTTCCGGTTCATCCGCGGGCAGTAGTCCGGCAGCGGGCAGCGGGTATAGACAAACGTCAGCAGCAGCGCGCGCCCCTTGAATTGTCCCAGGTGAATCGTGCGCCCATCCTCATTCACCAGCTTGAAGTCGGGCACCGCGTCGCCTGCCGTCGGCACGTGATACTGGACCGCCGGCTTGTAGTCCGGCCTTGCCTGTGCCGTCACCACAATCTGGTCGAGCATGACGTCCTGGTATTCGTCCCCCACCTTGCGCGCCAGCAGTGTGGCCGTAATCATGTCGCCGGGATGCAGCTCGCTTGCGATTCCCGGCTGTTTCAGCTTGTACGTCATCGTCATTGCGTCCATAAAGCCGGGCACCGCCCCAGCGTCCAGCAGAATGCTCCCATTCGCCGCATCCACGCTGACGATCTTTCCCTTGATCGGAAAGCTCTTCAACTCGCCTGCCACCGAGCCGGCGGTTCCGCCAGACGAGCCCACCGAGCCATTGCTCGACTGCCTGCAACCCGCCACCAGCGCCGGAATCAACATCAGCCACACCGCGGTCCGCCACGCAATTCGCATCACCCAAGCTCCTTGCTCCCATGATACGTCGCGGGCCGCCGAGACAGTGATTGAACCGAATGAGCTAAACGTTCGGTGGATGACGCACCATGCTCACAAACGCAATCGCGGTGCTGCCCAGATTGGCCAAAGTAATCGCCCAAAACCTGCGTTTCGTGATTGCAAAGCGGAAGACCAAGCGAACGACCAGCGTCTCGATCCCAGTCGACAGAAATACTGCGATCGCGCAGGTCGCTGCCCAACCAAGAACATTGAACGTCCCCCAGCCGGTCAGCTTCTCAATCGCGGACCCGCCGGTAAACTCCCACGCAAGACCAACCCAGGGAAATACAAAGTACCCAACCAGTGCGGAGGCCGCATTCATCACGACGTCCACCAGCAACGCCTTCTTCCATGGCATTGGGAACAGATAAGCAGGATGAGCAGCTCGAACAGCAGACCCGCCAGAATCGGCACCAGGCTATAAAGCCGCGCCGCTAGATAGAGGGCAGGCCAAACAACATCGGCGAGCATGACTGGAGGCATGCGGGAATCATACGGCACGGTCTGTATGTTCCGCTTTTTCCGCCACCGCGAGGCGTATAAAAGGCGTATGCCCTCCAACCGCGCGCTGCCTCCCGAGATCGAACAGGCCCTCGCGCGCGACTGGACCATTCTCACCGCCAACCAGCGTGCCGCCCGCACCCTGCGCCGCGACTTCGATCTCCGCCAGCGCGCTCTCAATCTCGCTTACTGGCAACCTCCGCAGGTCCTGGCCTGGGACACGTGGCTCAATGGCCAGTGGCACAGCCTGCTGCTCAACGGCCGCGCCTCCGACCTGCTGCTTAGCCCGACCCAGGAGCGTACTCTGTGGCGCGACCTCATCGCGGCCGACGCCGACGCCGCCAGCCTCCAGCCCGCCGACGCGCTCGCTCAGACCGCCGCGGATGCCTGGCTGCTGCTGCACGCCTATCGAGGCCGCGGGCGCCTGGGCAATTACGAAGGCAACTTCGACACTCAGACCTTCCGCCGCTGGGCCGCGGAGCTCGAGCGCCGTTGCGCCCGCAATCGCTACCTCACCCAGGCTCAACTGCCCGAGCTGCTTGTCGCCGCGATCGCCGCCGGCGAACTCACTCTCCCTTCCGGCATTCTGCTGGTCGGCTTCGACTCCAAGACGCCCGCCCAGACCGCGCTCGTTCAAGCCATCCGCAACGCCGGCGAAGACATCGCCGAGTTCGAATCCCAAAGTCCGGGTGCCCCATCCTTTCCGGCTTCATCGGAAAGGGTGGGAGACACTAAGTTCGAGCCAGCCACTGGTGGCAATCTCACTCTTGCCGCCGCCCCCAGCGAACTCGACGAGTTGACCGCCTGCGCCCAATGGCTGCGAGCGCGCCTCACGCGGCAGCCGGACGCCCGCATCGCCGTCATCCTTCCCGCAATCGAGCCGGCCCGCGCGGAGATCGATCGCGTCTTCCGCCAGGTTCTTGCCGCCGAACTCAACGACATCGCCGCACCCACCGCGTCCGGCCCATACGAGTTCTCCCTGGGTGTCCCGCTTGCCACCACGCCCTTGACCGCGACCGCACTCGATCTGCTGCGCTGGGCCACCGGGCCGCTTCCGCTCGACCGCGTCTCCGCTCTTCTGCTCTCGCCCCACTTCGCCGCGAACGAAGCCGAGGTTCTGGCCCGCGCGGAGTTTGACGCCTTTGTCCTTCGAGAGCGGCATCTCCTCCAGCCCCGGATTTCGCTTGACGGCCTCGCGGTGCTGGTCTCTCATCCCAATCGCCGCCTTCCTGTCCTGCTCAACCATCTGCGCGCGCTCAGTACACTCTTCCGCCGGCTGGATCTGGCCGCCGAGCGCACCTACGCCGACTGGGCTGCAACCATCCATAAGCTGCTCGAAGCTGCCGGGTGGGCTCCGCCGGCCCTGCTGGACAGCGTTGAGTTCCAGACCCGTCGCAAGTGGGAGAGCGCGCTCGACGAACTCGCAACCCTCGACTTTGCCGGCGTCCGCGTTCGCTTTACCGACGCCCTCGCCGCGCTCGAGCGCATCGCCGCGGAAACCCTCTTCGCGCCGGAGTCGCGCCACGCGCCGGTGCAGATCATGGGCCCGCTCGAGTCCGCCGGTTCCAGTTTCGATGCCATCTGGTTCCTCCGCGCCAACGACCAGGCGTGGCCCTCCCGCTCCGCGCCCACTCCTCTGCTTCCCTGGCAACTGCAGCGCGACCTCGACATGCCCGGCGCAACGCCCTCACTCGACGCCGCCTACGCCCGCCGCATCACGGAACGCATCGCCCACAGCGCTCCCGCCATCGTGTTCAGCTATGCGCGGGAGTCCGCGGACGGCCCGCAGCGCCGCTCTCCGGCGCTCGACGGCCTCGCGCTCGAGCCCTGGCGCATCGCTCCTGCGGGCAACGGCCCGGCGCCGGTCGCACTCGACACCCTCGCGGACGACCTCCCCATTCCGCCGCCGCCGGACTCCGTCTTCCGCGGAGGCGCGTCCGTCCTGCGATCCCAGGCTGCATGCGGCTTCCAAGCCTTTGCCGAGAAGCGCCTCTTCGCCTCCGCGCTCTCGCCCGTCGGCCTCGGCCTCGATCCGCTCGAGCGCGGCAGCCTCGTCCACAAGGTTCTGGAAAGTTTCTGGGCGGCGGTGGAGTCTCAGGCCGCGCTCCGGAGCATGACCTCCGCCGAGCGCGATGCCCAACTCACCCGCTCCATCGACGCCGCCCTCGCCGCGTTCATCCCCAGCATCGAGCCCGGATGGTCCCGAGCCTACGTCGACGCTGAACGCCGGCGCCTGCTCAACCTCCTCTGTCCCTGGCTCGATTACGAAGCCAACCAGCGCCCGCCCTTCACCGTCAAGGCGCGCGAGGAAAGGCTCGAGGACGTCCGCATCGGCCCGCTCCGCCTCGACGTTCGCGTCGACCGAGTCGACCGCGTCGACTATGCGCACGCGGAAGGCGATTCGGGACAAACATTCAGCGAGATCATCCTCGACTACAAGACCGGCGAGGCCAAGCCCTCCGACTGGCTTGGCGACCGTTCCGACGAGCCGCAGTTGCCTCTCTACGCCGTTGTCTCCGGCGCGCCCCATCTCGCCGCCGTCGCCTTCGCCAACATTCGCCCCGGCAAAAAGATGGGTCTCCACGGCTACGAATCGCACAAGGGAGTCCTGCCCAGGGCGTCCAGACTGAAGACCGCAAGCCTGGAAGCCCAGGTGGACGCGTGGCGCGAAGTGCTGGAATCGCTCGCCCGCGCCTTCCACTCCGGCGATGCGCGGGTCTCGCCCAAACGCTACCCGCAGACCTGCGACCATTGCCAGCAGCGCCTGCTCTGCCGTCTCGACCCTTCTACGCTCGACCCCGGCGTCCTCGAAGATTCAGATTCCGGCGCCGACGCCGGGCCCTTCGAAGAGACGGAGGCAGACCGTGGCTGAGGTTCTGCCGTTCCCAACCCTCCCGTTCGATTCCCCCCTCGATTCGCAGCCCACCCCGCCATTGGCCGGACCGCCCGAGCCGCCCGATGCCGAAGCCCGCCGAGAAGCCCTCGACATCCATCGCTCCTTCATCGTCGAAGCGCCCGCCGGCTCCGGCAAGACTGCGTTGCTCATTCATCGCTTCCTCAAACTCCTCGCCGACCCGGCCGTCAGCGAGCCGGAACAGGTTCTCGCCATCACCTTCACTAAAAAGGCCACCGCCGAGATGCGCGACCGCGTGCTCGCCGGTCTTGAAGCAGCCCGCGACGACGACGCGGCGGCCCACGCCTCCAGCGATTTCAACCGCCAGGCCTTCGCTCTCGCCCTCGCCGTGCTGGAGCGCAGCCGGCAACTTGGGTGGTCGCTGCTGGAGCAGCCGCACCGCCTCAACATCCGCACCATCGACTCCGTCTGCGCGGAGATTGCGCGCACCCTCCCCATCCTCTCCGGAGGCGGTGGCCGCCTGACCCCGACCGAGGATGCGCAAACGCTCCACCGCGAAGCTGCCCGGCGCACACTGCTGTTGCTGGGCGGCGGCGATCCCGTCTTCGACGACTCCCTGCGTAACCTCCTGCTCCACCGCGACGGCAATCTCGCCGACTGCGAAACGCTGATCGCGGACATGCTCGCCCTGCGCGATCAGTGGGGCGATCTGATCTGGGGTGAGCTCATCCCCATTGCCCAGCGCCGCAGCCTTGACAACGCCTTCCTCGACGCGAACGTCCTGCCCCGCCTGCAGCGTGCGCTCGCACTGGCCCTCGGCGAGCAACTCGCGCGGCTTGAACAAACCTTCCCGCCCTTGATGCTCGCCGAACTCTCCATCCTGGCCGCCGAATTCGCCGACGACGCCGAGCAAGCGGGCGAGTCTTCCCGCATCGCCGCCTGTGCCGGCCGCAGCGAACCGCCGGAGGCCACCGCCTCCGACCTTGACCATTGGCTCGCCCTCATCTGCATGGTGCTTACGGCGACCACCGGCGGTTGGCGCCAACGATTCACCGCTCGCGACTTCGGCGTTGCCCTGGACTCCGGCCGGAAGGCACGGCTCAGTGCACTGGTCGATCAGCTCCGCGATCGCGACGACTTGCGCGAAGCGATGCTCCGGGTAAAGGAACTTCCCCCCGCGCAGTATCCCGCCGAGCAATGGTCGGTTGCCAAGTCCCTCTTCCGCGTCCTCAGCCGCGCCCTGGTCGAGCTTCAACTCGTTTTCGCCGAGCGCAGCCAGTGCGACTTCACCGAACTCAGCCTGCTCGCTCGCAACGCCCTCACCCAGGAATCCGGCCCCGAGTACCTCGCCTCCCAGCTCGGCGCGCGCCTCCAGCACCTGCTGGTCGACGAGATGCAGGACACCTCCACCAGCCAGTACCACCTCCTCCAGCTTCTCACCGCATCCTGGGACGGCCATTCCCAGACCGTCTTCCTGGTCGGCGATCCACGCCAGTCCATCTATCTCTTCCGCCAGGCCCGGGTCGAGCATTTCATCCGCGCAGTGCTCACCGGGCAACTCGGCGACCTGCCGCTTACCCACCTCCGCCTCACCACCAACTTTCGCTCGCAACGCAGCCTGGTCGACCAATTCAACCGCGACTTCTCCTGCATCTTCCCGCGCTCGTCCCCTCCGGAAGCCCTGCCCTATCGGGACGCCGCTTCGGTGCTTCCGCCCTCGGCCTACGCATCCGGCGGAAACTGGCACGCCGATCCAGTGGAGCGTCCCGACGCCACCGACACCCAGCCCGCCGCGATCCCCATCGCTGCGCAGCGCAAGGGGCAACAGCGCCGCCGGCACGCGGAGGAGATCCTTCGCATCGCCGGAGACTGGCTGGTGAAACCCCTCCCCGCCGGCCGCAGAACCATCCGTGACGAGGCCGGCAAGGAAATCCCCGAGCCCTGGCGTATCGCCGTGCTGGTTCGCAGCCGCAACCACCTCGCCGAAATCGTCACCGCTCTCGGGCAGCTGGGCCCGCAAGCGTCTATACCTTTTCGCGCCACGCAGATCGAAGTTCTCAGGGAACGCCAGGAGGTCCTCGACCTCGCCGCGCTCACCCGTGCCCTGCTTCACCCCGCGGACCGCGTCGCCGCCCTCGCAGTCCTGCGCGCACCCTGGTGCGGCCTCTCCCTTGCCGACCTGCATCTCCTCACCGGGGCCGACGACTCCAGCCTCAGAGATCGCTCCATCCCGCGCCTTATCGCCGACCGCTCCCATCTCCTCGCGGAAGACTCGCGCCTTCGCGTGGCCCGTGTCGCCCAGGTCCTCTCCAGCGCCGCCGGGCAACGCGCCCGCCTTACCACAGCCCAGCTCGTCGAACGCGCCTGGCGCACCCTCGGCGGCGATGCCTGGCTTGGCCCCGCCGAACTCCTGAATGCGCGGCACTTCTTCCAACTGCTCGACTCGCTCGAAGCTGAACTCGGTGGCCCTGCCCGCATCGACGCAGCCCAGCTCGACGACCGCCTGCAAACGCTCTTCGCCGAGCCCCAGGCCATCTCTCGCGGGACCGCCTGCATCGACCTCCTGACCATTCACAAAGCCAAGGGACTCGAATGGGACGTCGTCTTCGTCCCCGCCCTCGAGCGCAAACCCGCAACCGACCGGGCGCGCCTGCTCACCTGGTCGGTGATTGAGTCGCCTGACTCACCCGGCGCCTCCGACCGGGGCGCCGCGCACATCATGCTCGCACCCATCGCAGCCAAAGGTGAGGACAGAGATCCCCTCACCCGTTGGCTCAATCGCCTCCGTCGCGATCGCCAGGCCGCCGAGGACAAGCGCCTCTTTTACGTTGCCTGCACCCGCGCCCGCCAGGAACTCCACCTCTTCGCCGCCCCCGCCACCAAGGCCGACGGAGAGATCTCCGTTGCCCCAACCAGCCTCCTTCATGCTGCGTGGCCTGCCGCCGAGCCGCACTTCGCCCCGGATCTAAGTGCCCCGTCGGAGCTCGATCTCGCCGCATCCGCAGCTCCGGCGTCTGTATCCGATAAATATCATGGAATAAGTGCTATACGAAGTATAAGTAATCCTTTAGATGATGCTGTTGCCAGCCCTCTGGGCCCCGCCTTGCAACGGCTTCCACCCGCCTTCGATCCCGCCGCCCGTTTCGCCGGCGCCCGCACTCTGAAGCTGCCCTACGGCGATCCCGGCGGCGATCCCGATTCCGGCGATGCCCTGTTCTCCCGCCCGGAAGGATCATTCGCCGCCCGGTCGTTCGGCACCGCAGTCCACGCCTCGCTGGAACTCCTTGCCCGGCGCATCGCCGGCGGTGAGACTTCGGCCGGGCTGCTTGCCGATCTCCCCGCATGGACTCCGCGCATCGCTGCACTCCTGCGCGCCGACGGACTTCCGCGCGAAACCGTGGTCCGTCTCGCCCGCGAAGTCCGCACCGCCCTCGATGTCGTGCTGCGAGACCCCGACGGCCTCTGGCTGCTCGCGCCCCACCTTGGCGCCGCCAGCGAATTCGCCCTCACCGCCTGGCGGCAGGATGGGGACATGGTTGGCCCGGGCGCACTCCGCCCCACTTCGGTCCGCGCCGACCGCATCTTCCATGCCGGCTCGGAACCCGGCCTTCCCGGCGAAGAGTTTCTCTGGATTGTCGACTACAAGACGTCAGCCCGCGGCCCCGGCAGCCTGCAGGACTTCCTCGCCACCCAGCGCGCCGCCTACGCCCCCCAACTCGAAGCCTACGCCCGCATCCTCGCCCCGGCGCAGTCCAAATCGCTCAGCCAGATCCGCCTCGCGCTTTACTTCCCCACCCTGCCGGGCCTCACCTGGTGGCAACCCGGCCCGCTCGCGACCCCGACAACTGACAACTCATAACTCACAACTCACAACTCACAACTGACCCTAAACCGCCGCGCCGTGATGGCGCACATCTTTGCCGCGCACCCAGAAGATCACATCCTCGGCAATGTTGGTTGCGTGGTCACCCACCCGCTCCAGGTTCCGCGCCACAATCAGCGCGTTCAGGCTTTGCGGCGTCTGCTCCGGTTTCTCCTTGATCAGCGTACTCAGCGCGTAGAATGCCGCGTCGTTCAACTCGTCCACTTGGTCGTCCAGCATCAGCACCGACTGCGCCAACTCAGCGTCGCCTTCAATAAACGCCTGCAGCGCCTTGCGCACCATCGCCGCTGCCAGCGACGCCAGCTTGGGAATGTCCACTGGCAGATCGATGTTCGCGAAGGCGCCCATCTCCCGCACCCGCACCGCGATATTCACGGCCTGGTCGCCCACCCGTTCCAGGTCCGCATTGATGCGAATCACCGACAGGATGAAGCGCAGGTCGATCGCCATCGGCTGTTCCATGGCCAGCAGGTCGAGCGCCATCTGGTCGATCTCGCGCTCCAGCCGGTTGATCACCGGCTCCGATTGGAACACCAGCTCGCAGATGGACAGGTCGCGCGTGCGGTACGCCTCAATGGACCGCTGGATGGCCTGTTCCGCCATCCCCGCCATAATCAGCAGGCGTTCCTTCAAGTCGTCGAGGTTCTGCTGAAACTTGATGCGCGTTGCCATCAGCCGAACCTCCCTGTGATGTAATCTTCCGTCCGCTTGTCCTTCGGGTTGGTAAAAATCTTATGGGTGGAATCAAACTCGACCATCTTGCCGTTCAGGAAGAATCCCGTATTCTCCGCCACGCGCGCTGCCTGCTGCATGTTGTGGGTCACTATGACGATGGTGTACTGGCTCTTCAACTGGAAGATCAGGTCCTCGATCTTCGATGTCGACACCGGGTCCAGCGCCGACGCCGGCTCGTCCATCAACAGCACCTCCGGATCCACCGCCAGCGCACGCGCAATGCACATGCGCTGCTGCTGCCCGCCGGAGAGGCTCGCGCCCGATTTCTTCTTCAGATCGTCCTTAACCTCTTCCCACAGTGCCGCCGACTTCAGGCTCCGCTCCACCGTCTCGTCCAGCACCGCCCGGTTGCGAAAGCCGTTCAGCTTCAAGCCGCTGGCCACGTTGTCGTAGATCGACATGGTCGGAAACGGGTTGGGCCGCTGGAACACCATCCCCACGCGACGCCGGATCTGCACCGGCTGTGCGTCCTTGTAGATGTCGATATCGCCCATCCTCACCACGCCGGTCGCGCGCGCAATCGGATTGGTTTCGTGCATCCGGTTCAGGCAGCGCACGAACGTGCTCTTGCCGCAACCCGACGGGCCAATCAGCGCGGTCGCATGGTTCGCGGGTATGTTCAGGTTGATGTCCTGCAGCGTGTGCGTCGTCCCGTACCACGCGTTCAGGTGCTCGACATTGATCCCGACTCCCACTTAGCTTGCCCCTTTCAGCATTCCGCGGGCCGCGTAGATGCGCACCAGCGTCACCGCCACCATGATCATCACAATCAGCACCAGCGAGCCCGCCCACGCCAGCCGGTGCCACTCATCGTACGGCGACATGGCATACACGAAAATCTGCAGCGGCAGTGCCGCAATCGGCTCGGTCAGCTTGAAGCTCCAGAACTGGTTGCCGAATGCCGTAAACAGCAGCGGCGCCGTCTCCCCCGCAACCCGCGCAAATGCCAGCATGCAGCCGGTGATGATTCCCGGCGCCGCCGTCTTAAGGCTCACCGAAAGCACCGTCCGCCACTTGGGAACGCCCAGTCCCAGCGCCGCTTCGCGGATTGAGTGCGGTACCGTCGCCAGCATCTCCTCGGTCGTCCGCGTAATCGTCGGCACCATCATAATCGCAAGCGCGACGCCGCCGGCAAACGCAGAAAAGTGATGCTGCCGCATCACTACTAGCGAATAAATCGCGAGACCCATTACGATAGACGGCACTCCATTCAGTACGTCTGCCGTAAAACGAATCGCCCCAGCCAATGGCTTCCCCCGGCCGAACTCAGCAAGATAGACACCTGCCGCAATTCCCACCGGAATCCCCATCAGGCTGCAGAGCCCCAACACAATCCCCGAACCTACAATTCCATTGGCCATGCCGCCGCCCGGCATCCCCACCGGCGCAGGAATCTTGGTGAAGAAGGCGAGATTCAACGACGTGGCTCCCATGTAAACCAGGTAGGCCAGGATTGCTATCAGCGGCACAATCACGATGACTGTGCTCAGCACCGCCAGCACGGTCACCAGGTGATTCACCACGTACCGCCGGACCGTGTTCAGGCGCATGCGCCTGCTCTGCAAGTTGATGGGCGGCCGTAGCTGCGTGTCACCGGCCGGGGGCGGAGTGTGGAAAGGGTTGGCGCCCATTAGTGCACCCTCGCCGGCGTGCCCCGCGTCACTGCCCATACCAGCGCGCGCGCGATCGCGTTCACCACAATCGTCACCAGGAACAGCGCCAGCCCGATCTCAATCAGCGCGCTCAGGTACATATCGCCCGTGGCTTCCGTAAACTCATTCGCAATCACGCTCGCCAGCGTATATCCGGGAGCAAACAGGCTCTTGGAGATCACCGGATGGTTGCCAATCACCATGGTCACGGCCATGGTCTCTCCCAGCGCGCGTCCCAGGCCCAGGATCACCGCGCCCACGATCCCAATCCGCGCATTCCGCAACACGCCGGTGCGGATCATCTCCCAGCGCGTCGCCCCCAGAGCCAGCACCGCCTCCCGCTGCGAGATCGGAACCGCCAGCATAATGTCACGCGTAATCGAGGAGATGATGGGCAGAATCATGATCGCCAGGATGATGCTCGCCGTCAGCAGGCCTTCCCCGAAGTTGTACCCCTCAAAGAATCCGGTCCATCCCAGGTACTTGTACAGCACCGGCCCCAGCTGGTCGCGCATAATCGGAACCAGCACAAAGACCGCCCACAGTCCGTACACCACGCTCGGAATCGCCGCCAGAAGTTCAGTCAGGAACGAGATCGGCGCACGCAGCTTGGCCGGGCACAGTTCGCTAAGAAACACCGCGACCCCAATGGCCAGCGGCACCGCCATCGCCAGCGCCAGCAGCGACGTCGCCAGCGTGCCGAAGATAAACGGCAACGCGCCAAAGTCTCCGGAGACCGGGTCCCATGCGCTCCGCAAAAAAAAGTGGAACCCGAACTGCGCCAGGCTCAGCTTCGACCGGTCAATCAGAATCCACAAAATGAACAGCACGATGGCGAAGATGCTCAGACCGCAAAGCAGCATCAAGCCGGCAAATACCCTGTCCGCAAGGCCTCCGCTTCCACGCGTCTGCAGGTACCGGCGAATCACCGAGGGTTCCCCCTCGGGTCCGGCTGGCGCGGCCTCAGCGACAAAGCTTGTCAGCGCGGGCGCCGTCGGTTGCGGCGAAGGATTCGGCTGTTCGTCAAGGGACATGGACGGAGGAGTCACGATTCTATATGGGTCCCGCTTGGGTTCGGCTTGGCCCTAAATGCTGGGCTGGAAAGGATTGTAGCTGGCTCGCATGAAAGTTGTTGTGCCAGGCCCAAAAACAAGGTCGCGCGGCCCCGTCTGCCGGAGCCGCGCGACTGCCACGTTATTGAATCTTGTTGATCGCCAGCGCAACCTTGTCCGCTACTGGCTTCGGCAGCGCCGCGTAGCCCATGCCCGAGGCCTCGCTCTCTCCGTGCGCCAGCATCCAGCCCAGAAAGTCCTTCATCGCCTTGCCCTTCGCTGGGTCGGCAAAGCGCACCGGGATCAGCATGTATGTAAAGCTCGAGATTGGATACGCATCCGCACCGGGCGCATTGGTGATCGATACCCTGAAGTCGGTCGTCATCGCTTTGGCGGCGGATGCGGCAGCCGCAGTTGCCCCTTCCGGCGTCCCCTTCAGAAACTTGCCGTCCTTGCTCTTCACCGCGCCATAGTCGATCTTATTCTGCAGCGCATAGATCAGCTCAACGTAGCCGATTGCTCCCGGCGTCTGGCGCACCATGCCTGCCACGCCTTCGTTGCCCTTCTGTCCGATTCCTGCCGGCCATTGCACGGATGTATTCTTGCCAACCTTGCTGGCCCATTCCGGGCTAACCTTCGACAAGTAATCCGTATAAATAAAGGTCGTGCCGCTCCCGTCCGAGCGGTACACCGGCAGGATCCCCTTGGCCGGCAGGTTCACCCCCGGGTTGTCTTTCGCGATTCGCGGGTCGTTCCACATCTTGATTTTGCCCAGGTAGATGTCCGCAAGCACGTCGCCGGAGAAGTTCAGCGTCTGACTCACGCCAGGTATGTTGTAGACCGGCACAACCGCTCCCAGAACCGTCGGGAGGTTCCAGAATTTCACCTTCGCCGCCGCAATTTTCTCGTCCGCTACTGGCATGTCGCTGGCGCCAAAGTCCACCGTTCCTTCAGACGTCTGCTGCACCCCGCCGCCCGAGCCAATCGACTGGTAGTTGATGTGAACGTTAGGATGCGCTTGCGCATACTCCGTAAACCAGCGGTTGTAGATCGGGTACGGGAACGTCGCTCCCGCCGCATTGATGTTCTGCGCGCCCGCAACGCCTGCCATCACCACCGTCAGTACTGCCGCAATCCATTTCAGTTTCACTTGTTTCTCCCTTGCACCAAGGCTCGCAGCCTGTCGCACATCGACCAGTTCGATGCGTCGGACATTCTCCATATCCGGCCTTTGGATGCCGCTACCAGTCTCCTGCCGCCGTGTTACGGGAAGGTTACAGAACCGTGAAAGCGAGAATAAACCCTTGCCCGACAGTGATAAGCGACCGGCCGTTCCGCCACATTTGTCCCGTCGCCGGGTCCGCAAATCACAATTCCTCGCTTGAATCCCCAGTCCCGGATACACCGTTGCGATCGCCGAATCCCCCGATCCGGGTCAGCGCGGAGCCTGCACGCCGGGCAGCGTGACCAGAAAATTGCTGCCCGCGTTCAACTCGCTCTCCGCCCGGATCGTCCCACCCTGCGACTCCACCATATGCCGCGCGATGGACAGCCCCAGCCCCGTCCCGCCCGACTCCCGCGACCGCGCTTTATCTACCCGGTAGAACCGCTCGAATATCCGCCCCAGGTGCTCCGACGCAACCCCCTGCCCGAAGTCCCGCACGCTGAACTCCACCCCGAGCGGCGGCTCGGAGACCTCGCGCGCGCTCACCACCACGCGGCTCCGCGTCGCAGTGCGCGCCCGCCCATACTTGATCCCGTTCTCGATCAGGTTCCCCAGCACCTGCACCATCGAGTCCGTATCCGCAAGCACCTCCGCGGCCGTTGTCTCGCCAATCTCCAGTTCCGCCTGCTCGTCCTGCACCAGGCCGCGCATCGCCGCTACCGCGTCCCGTATCAGCACATCCGCGCGCACCGGCGCCGGCCGCAGCATCGCCTCCTGCGAATCGGCCCGCGCCATGGTCAGCAGGTCTTCGGTCAACCGGTTCATGCGGGTCGCATTCTTCAGGATCGTCCCCAGGAACTCCTTCGCCTGCGGTCCCAGCGATTTCTCATGGTCGAGCAGCGTCTCCACATACCCTGAGATCGACGTCAGCGGTGTGCGCAGCTCGTGCGACACATTCGCCACAAAGTCCCGCTGGGTCCGTTCCACCTGCTCGATCCGCGTGATGTCGTGCAGCACCGCGACTGCCCCGCCGCCCTCCATCGGCGATGCATTCACCTCGAAGATCCTTCCCGGCACCATGGTCGTCGTCCGCCGTTCGCACACTGTCCGTTCCTCCAGCGCGGCTTTCACGCACTCCAACACCTCCGGATCGCGCACCGTCTGCACCAGCGCGTGTCCCACTCGCACCGGGCTTTGCCCCGACGAGCCGGGAATCAGCCGCTGCATCGCCCGGTTGGCCCACTGGATCCGCCCCGCCTCATCTACCGCGACCACCGCGTCCTGCAGCGAGTCCAGCAGCGCCTCCAACTGGTGCCGGCTCTCCGCCGCCCCCAGCAACGCGCCCCGCGCCTTCGCGGAAGCGTTCGCAATCGCGCCCGCAAGATCGTCAAAATCGCTGTACTTCGGAAGTTCGAGATCGTCCAGCGTCGGCGCCTGCTCCGGAGCAATCTCCGCCAGCTTCTGCAGGGGAGCCAGCCCGCGCTGCACCAGCCGACCCATCGTCAAAGCCGTGACCGCAGCGAGCAGCACCAGGCCCGCCACAATCGTCAACCCAATGCCCAGGCCCCACCGCTCGCGAAATCCCACCACCGCCGCCACTGCCAGCGGCAGTACAACGAGAATTATCCGCAGAAATGACGCCAGGAAAAAGCTCCGCCTCACGCCGCGACCTCCCGCGTCTTATGCCAGCTCGGTCTTCGGTATCTCAAACCGGTATCCGGCTCCACGCATGGTCTTAAGATACCGCGGCGTCTCCGCATCTGCCTCAATCTTCTCCCGGATCCGGCGCACGTACACGTCCACCGACCGCGGAGTGACAAACCGCGCATCGCCCCACACCGCATCCAGCAGGTGGTCGCGGCTGAACACGCGCCCCGGATGCCGCGCCAGGTAGTCCAGCAGCCGGAACTCCGTGGCCGTCGTGGTCACCAGCTCTCCATTCACCCGCAATTGCATCGCGTGCGCGTCGATCTCCACGTTCTCGAACTTCACCAGCGATGGCGTCGTCGGCCGTTCGAATCGCCGCAGCACCGCCTTCACCCGCGCCACCAGCTCGCGGGTCCCGAATGGCTTGGTGATGTAGTCGTCCGCGCCCAGTTCCAACCCCATCACCCGGTCGTTCTCCGCGGCCCGGGCCGTCAGGAAGATGATCGGCACCGTGCTCAGCGCCGGATTCTTGCGCAGCCTCCGGCACAGATCCAGTCCGTCCCCGCCCGGCACCATGATGTCCAGCAGAAACACCGCCGGCGGCTGCCGCTCCGCGTCCGCCACAATCTGGCCTAACGCCATGTAGGGCCGCACCGCAAAGCCGGCCGACTCCAGGTGGTACTGAACCAGCCGCAGAATATCGGCGTCATCCTCCAGCACGAAAACTGTCTGACTCAATGCTCAATCCCTCGCTCTTGCATCCCTTACCATCTTTCCCCGCCAATCAGCCTTTGCCGCTGCAAGTTTACCCTGTCGCCGCCGGCGCGGGGCTGCCCAAACCATACACCTGCCTTCGCACTTTCGCGCGTATTCCGATTCCCTCATCCTCTCTCTCCAAGGATCAGGCGCAGCCGAGCTCAGCTTAGCTCACGCCCGTGCCTTGCTTTGCTAATGTTCGATGAATTACCCGCATATCCTGTACTGGTCAAGTTTGACCAGTACCGCATAAGCCGAGCGCCCGACAACCCGACGCGGCGGCAGGTATACTCTGTACTTGTTGCCGCTTTGGCCCCGGAGAGTCCTGGAACGTGAAGAATAATGCCCATCTGGTTCTATGCGTTGACGATGAAGTCGTCGGCCTGCGGGTGCGGAAGATTCTGCTCGAACGCGCCGGCTACCACGTCGTCACCGCAGTCGATGGCCACTCCGGCCTGGAAATCTTCGCCGCCCAGCCCATCGAGGCGGTCGTCCTGGACTACTCCATGCCCGGGATGCATGGCGGCGAGGTCGCCAAAAGGATGCGCCAGGCCAAGCCCGAGGTTCCCATTCTCCTGCTCTCCGCCTATGTCGGTTTGCCCGACGAGGTCAGCTCGTTGGTCGATGTCTACATGACCAAGGGCGAGGGAGCGCCGGCGCTGCTTGATAAATTGGGTAACCTGCTTGCGCTCCCACCCGCATCTCACTCATCTGGCGGGCCAAAGGACGGATCAGTCTAGCCCGCAAGAAGGACGCCAAGGCCTTGGAGCTCAAACGATTCAAACGAACTCTCCTGCAAGTCCTCATCCTTCCGATTGTCGCTTGCCTCGTCCTTGCAGAAGTGCTCGTCTGGCAGATCGCCGGATCCAACTCTACCGTCACCCAGATAGAGAGATCGGACCGCCGGATTGCCCTGGCAACCAGCATCGAGAAGTACGTCGTCGATGAAGAAACCGGCCTGCGCGGTTACCAGGTCACCTCCGACCCGCGTTTTCTACTTCCCTACACCAGCGCTCAGGCTCCCATGCAGCAGGCGGTCGCGGAACTCCAGTCCCTCCCCAGCCCCGGACAGGACCAGGCCCTTGCCCAGTTCGTCGCCGAACATCGGACTTGGCGCCAGGGCTTTGCCGAGCCGATCATCGCCACCATCCGCGCCGGCGGCCACGCCACCGACGACGATGTGAACCTGACTGGAAGGGCCAGGATGGACACCATGCGTGCGCTCCTGGACCAGATTGCCAGGGACTCCGAGCGGCTCAGCGCAGAACGAATCAGAAAATGGCACCGGCAGTGCTTCCTGGTCTATGCGGTGCTCGTCATGCTCACGCTGGCCGTCGGCATCATCATCGGCCTCTTCACCCGCGACCGCCTGGAGGCCGTCAACGCCGCCTTCCGCCGGTCTCTGGACCTGCAGCGCCGCCGCGCCGAAGAACTCTTCCACTCTGAGCAGCATCTGCGGACCACGCTCGCCTCCATCGGCGACGGCGTCATCACCTGCGACGCCGAGGGCACGGTCCAGATGATGAATCCGGTCGCCCAGGAACTCACCGGCTGGCCCGAGTCCCAGGCCCGCGGCCGTCCCATTGCGGAGGTCTTCCACATCCTGAATGAGACCACGCGCCAGCCCGTCGAGAACCCCGTAGCCAAGGTCCAGCGCCTCGATCACGTCGTCGGCATCGCCAACCACACCCTGCTCATTCGCAAGGATGGTTCGGAGATCGCCATCGACGATAGCGGATCTCCCATCCGCAACGAGGCCGGCGAGCTCGCCGGCGTCGTCATGGTCTTCCGCGACGTCACCATGGACCGCAGGACCCGCGCCGCCCTGCTGGCCAGCGAGAAACTCGCCGTCGCCGGGCGCCTCGCCGCCACCATCGCCCATGAGATTCACAACCCACTCGACTCGGTCGGCAACCTGCTCTATCTCCTGCAGCACGAACCCCAGCAGGAAGAAGCCAGGCATTTCCTCGAAATCGCCCAGACCGAACTCGCCCGCGTCACCCAGATCAGCCGTGCCATGCTCAGCCTCTATCGCGAATCCAGGGCGCCCGTCCCGGTCAATCTCCGCGACATGCTCGACGACCTCCTCCTGCTCATGGAGAGCCGCTTCAACTCGCTCGGCGTCCACGTCTCCACCGAACTCCCCCCGGAGATCACCGTCGACGGATACCCCGCCGAACTCCGTCAGGTCTTCACCAACCTCATCACCAACGCCGCCGAAGCCGCGGGCCAGGGCGGCGACGTCACCGTCCGCGTCATCCCGCAGGTACCCGATCCCTCTCCTTCAGCATGGCGGCCCGCCGGGGCCATCGTTGAAATCACCGACAACGGACCCGGAATCGCCCCGGAGATCCAGGATCGCCTCTTCCAGCCCTTCTTTACCACCAAGGGAGAAGGCGGAACCGGCCTCGGCCTCTGGGTCTCGCAGGGCATCATCCGCAAACACGGCGGCACCATTCGCCTCGACAACCACGCCGATGGCTCCGGCCACGGCGCCATCGCCACCGTTTTCCTCGCCTCCAAGCCCGTCCTCGACCCCGGCGGCGACTAACCTCACGATTCCGGGTGCCCCACGCTCGCGAAGCGATCATGGGGTTTCGCCTCACCACCCCTTCAACACATCCCCAACCACCTCCGCCGCGCGTTCGCAATCCTCCCTGCTCACGTCGTAGTGGGTCACCAGCCGCACTACCCGCGGCCCGATCCCGCTCGCCAGCACTCCTCGCTCCTTCAGCGCCGCACAGAACGCCGCAGCATCGCCACGGCCCCGCAGATTGAAGATCACGATATTTGTCTGCACGGTCGTCAGATCGATCTCCGCCGTGTGCTGTGCCGCCGCCTGCGCCAGCAGCCGCGCGTTCGCATGGTCCTCGCCCAGCCTTGCCGGCATCTCTTCGAGCGCCACCAATCCCGCCGCCGCCAGCACGCCTGCCTGCCGCATCCCGCCGCCCAGCGCCTTGCGAAACAGCCGCGCCCGCGCCATCGCCGCCGTGCTGCCCACCAGCATCGACCCCACCGGCGCGCCCAGTCCCTTCGACAGCGAAAACATCACCGTATCGAATCCGCCGGTCAATTCCTCTACTCCAACTCCCAGCGCGGCCGCCGCATTGAAAATCCGCGCTCCGTCCAGATGCACCGGCAGCCCCAGCGCGTGCGCTCCAGCGATGATCTCCCGCGCCGTCGCCACCGGCGTCACCGTCCCGCCCGCCATATTGTGCGTGTTTTCGACACAAATCAATCCGGTCGACGCATGGAACGCGACCTTCTGAAAAACCGCGCCGCGCACCAGTTCCCACGTCAGGATGCCGCGCTCCGCCGCCACCGTCCGCAGCGTGCACCCGGAGAATGCCGCGGTCATTCCCATCTCCCAGTCCAGCACGTGCGCGCGCGCCTCGCACACCACCTCCTGCCCGTGCTGCGTATGCAGCCGGATCGCCACCTGGTTGCCCATCGTCCCGGTCGGCAGCAACAGCGCCGCCTCGCGCCCGAATATCTCCGCCGCCCGCGCCTCCAGGCGGTTCACCGTCGGATCTTCGCCGTACACATCGTCGCCCACTTCGGCCTCGGCCATCGCCTTTCGCATCTTCGCCGTCGGCCGCGTCACCGTATCGCTTCGCAGATCAATCACGCCATCTCCCTTTCACATCAAACAAAATCTGATCAACATCTAAGCGTCCGTCATCCTGAGCGGAGTTTGGCGCGGTCCGCGCCAAATGGAGTCGAAGGACCCCGATGAAGTGCGTCCTCACACCGCCGCTCGTACCGTTCTGCCAACGCGCCCCGCAGTTCACACCGCCGTTCCCACCAGCAGCCGGCTGAAAACCTCATTCGACGCCATCCGTCCGCGCGCCGTCAGCCGCAACCAACTCCCCTCACACTCTGCGAGCCCCGCATCTTCCGCATCCTCCATCGCATCCATCGCCCCGCGAACCAGCCCCTCGCCAAACTCCGCGCGCAGTGCCTCCAGATCGACCCCCACGTTCATTCGCAGCCCCAGAAACATCGCCTCCTCAAATGCCTTCTCGTTCCCCACAACCTCAATCTCCGGCCCGGCCCCGTTCGTGATTTGAACCAGCCCCGCCCGCTGTTCCCTGTTCCCTGTCGGGATCCCCGGCGAGCGGTCTTGGCTCGCTGGGGTGACTGTCGAGGTCCCCGGCGAGCGGTCTTGGCTCGTTGGGGTGACTGTTTCCTGTTCCCTCTCACCCGCAAGGTATCCCTCCAATTCGTCCGGATTCGCCCACCTCACCGCACCCTCACCTGTCCGCAGCATCGAGTGCGCATCCAGCCCATACCCCACGTATGGCTCCCGCCGCCAGTACTTCATATTGTGCCGCGACGCGTGCCCTTCCCGCGCAAAGTTCGAAATCTCATACTGCTTCACTCCGGCTGCCTCCAGCCACTCGCACGCGGCCAGGTACCACTCGGCAATTTCATCGTCTGAAGCCACCGACCCCGCACCGT
>Ga0224555_1002555_pt1 | contig 20972 bp, 21 predicted proteins | sample 714S23034metaG_FD_180687 | JGI IMG/M metagenome (GOLD analysis project Ga0224555, IMG submission 180687) | Peat soil microbial communities from Stordalen Mire, Sweden - 717 S2 30-34 | ecosystem: Environmental > Terrestrial > Soil > Wetlands > Peat | place: Sweden: Norrbotten County, Stordalen...
CAATTTTGGATATGGCGTAGGCGACGACATGGACGACCTGCTTGCAAAATATGACCGCACCTAACTGATCCTCGCGGCAGGTTCACGTCTGCACAGACATGCTACGCAGCCTTGCCGAAAACTCACGCTTCGCTGACCATCTTTACGATTTGCGCCAACAGCGTGTCGGCGCCGATACGTTCCGCGCGCATCACGAATCCGCCGGTTCCATTCACGGTTCCCGCCGTGACTTTCGCGTCCTTGTCCTTTTCAACGGGGATCGGTTCTCCGCTGATCATCGATTCATCGACGGAACTGTGACCATCAAGCACGGTGCCATCCACCGGCACTTTTTCTCCGGGCCGTACGCGAAGCCGGTCACCAACTTGCACTTGTTCGAGCGGTACGTCCGCTTCGTCGCCCTCGTCGTCAAGCCGCATTGCCGTCTTGGGAGCCAGGCCGAGAAGCGCGCGAATTGCACCGCTGGTTTGGCTGCGGGCACGCAGTTCCAACACTTGGCCTAGCAGAACCAGTGCAACGATAACTGCGGCCGGCTCAAAATACACATCGATCTGCCCTCCGGCTCCACGAAGCGACGCCGGAAAGATCTGAGGAATAACGGTAGCAAAGACGCTGTAAATGTAGGCCGTTCCAGTACCCAAGGCAACCAGCGTAAACATGTTTAGGCTGCGATGCACCAGGGATTGCCAACCCCGGACAAAGAATGGCAACCCACACCAGAGGACCACCGGACTTGCCAGCGCAAACTCGATCCAGGCCCAGACTCTTGCCGAGAACATGTGTTGCATAGGCATTGAAGGTAGAAATCCGGAGACCATCAGCGCGAGCATCGGCACGGCGAGCGCGACGCTGATCCAAAACCGCCTCGTCATATTGATCAGTTCCGGATTGGTTTCTTCGGCAACGACCTCCCGAGGTTCGAGCGCCATTCCACAGATTGGGCACGACCCCGGTGCATCGCGCACGATCTGCGGGTGCATTGGACATGTATATTCGCGTCGCTTGGATGGTGCGGTGACTGTCACCTGTTCCAGCGTCATGCCACAATTCGGGCAGCTGCCCGGGCCCGCTTGTTTGATCTCCGGATGCATTGGACATGTGTATTCGCCTTGCGGAGCGGTCTTCGAATTCATCGGGGAGGGAGATGAATTCGGATTGCTCCGAGCGTAATTTTCTGGTGCTGCCCGGAACTTTGCGGCACAGCCCTGGCTGCAAAAGTGAAAAGTGACACCCTGATATGAAACGCTCGCCGCGGCGTTCGAGGGATCGACCTCCATCCCGCACACGGAATCGTGCTCTTGAGACTCTGGCATTGTGCGATCATGGCTGATTTCACTCATACAATCACACCTCGATCGTGAAGCCCTGCTTTTGGGCGACTGCTTTGATCAATCGGGAAAACGAGCTGTAATGCTGAGCCATATTCGCCGACCACGACAATCCATCAGCGCGCCCAATTTTCTGCCAGTAATCCTGGAGGATCCGGTCGTAGGCGTCAATCGCTGGCTCAAGCACTTCTGGATGATATGTTTCCTCGTGACGGAAGCTCTCGATGGCCATGCGGGGCTTTTGTGAAGACTCTTCGGCGACGTATCCAAGCACAACTCCATCTACCGGAAAGGTGTTTGGCGGCAACTGAAGCAGATCGATCATTGCCTGTGGGTCGCGGCGAATTCCGCCTATTGGGACAACGCCGAGGCCGAATGAACGTGCCGCGGTCATAAGCGTCGCCATCGCGATTCCAGCGTCACTGACCGCAGCCAGTATCCCTTCAAGGCTGCGTTGGAATACCTGCACACCACCGGCCTTCTTTACACCCAGACCAGTTTTGTAGAAGTCTGCGACGACCGCGATGAACACGGGCGCCTGCGCGATCCATGGCTGGCCGCCGGCAATCTCGGCGATCCGTGCGCGGCTTTCCGCGTTTCGGACCACCACCAGCGATATTTCGTGGCTGTTGGTGGATGTCGGAGCACGGCGCGCGGATTCGATAACGGCTTCGAGGGTTTCCTCCGGGATTGGGTCGGACTTATAACTGCGGCTGCTGTGATGCGCCTGCAATAGACGGACGATCTCATTCATCGAAACTCCACGTTTATGTCGACGTGCAATTATGAGGAACCTAGCTGACCAACCTGTCGCGACTACATTAATTCCTTTGCTACACAGTTAGCGCGGGGTAGTCGGTATAGCCATGTGGCCCCGATGTAAAGAAAGTGCTGCCGTCGGGCATATTGAGCGGCGCATTGCTCGTAAAGCGCGCCGGCAGATCGGGGTTAGCGATGAAGAGTTGGCCGAAGGCTACCGCATCCGCCTCTCCGTCTCGAATGACTTCGTTCGCCTGTGCGAAAGTGTATTTCTCGTTTGCAATGTATACGCCGCCGAATTGCTTCTTGAGTTGGGGGCCCAATCTGTCGGGTCCGAAGTACTCACGCGCAAGCAAAAAACCGAGCTCGCGCCTCCCTAGCTCACGCGCCACATAGCCGAAGGTTTTCGGCGGGTTTGAGTCGTGCATGTCCTGCGAATCGCCGCGCGGTGCCAGGTGCATGCCCACGCGCTTTGCGCCCCAGACTGAGACCACTGTATCGGCGACTTCAAGCATCAGGCGAGCTCGATTTTCAATCGGCCCGCCATATTCGTCGGTACGATGATTGGATCCGTCCTGCAGGAACTGATCGAGAAGGTAGCCATTGGCTCCGTGTATCTCCACTCCGTCAAAACCGGCGAGCTTCGCGTTCACTGCGCCCTTGCGGAAGGCTTCAACGATGCTGGGAAGCTCAGTTGTCTCAAGCGCGCGTGGCGTCACGTAATCTGATGCAGGACGCACGAGGCTTACATGGCCTGCGGGCCGGATAGCGCTGGGAGCAACCGGAAGTTTACCGTCCAGAAAGCGTGGGTCTGAGATTCGTCCCACATGCCAGAGCTGTGCGAAGATGCGGCCCCCTGCCTGGTGCACTGCCTTCGTGACCAATTTCCAGGCTTCGACTTGTTCTGACGACCATATCCCTGGCACATTCGCGTATCCAACTCCTTGTGGTATGACCGGAATGCCTTCTGAGATGATCAGGCCTGCCCCGGCCCGCTGTGCATAGTATTCGGCCATGAGTTGCGTAGGAATGTGCTCGGGTGTGCCACGCAAGCGAGTCAGGGGGGACATGATAACCCGGTTCGGCAAGTGGATCTCGCCGATCTGGATCGGATCTAACAAAGAGATCATGAGAATGAGTCCTTCAAGAAGCAGTTTCTGTTGGGTTGATTTTGTTAGACATGTGAAGGCAGAGCAACAGTTCCTTGATTTATGCAAGGTGGGCAGGGACTGAACGCTTCAGCTAGGCACCAATTTCATGCAAGGCTACAAAAGCCTCTAGCAAAACACGTGGATTGAATTGTCCCTTGTATACGGGAGGCGGTTCGCGCTCCAAGCCAAGCAACGAGTAAACAGCCATTTGCGCGGAGCGAATGGAGTACTCAACTGTGAATACCACATCGTCTGGGAGTTCACAAAACTGTCCGACGAAGGCCAGGTTCTTTGAACCGTCCGGCCTAACCATGGCTCGATCGCCCTTGCTTCGAGGAAGAAACTGGCTGGTGATGAAGGGCATCATGCACGGGATGCAGGTACACGCATCGAGAATCGCGGCAGTGTGCGCCTGGAGGCTCAAATGGCCCAGGATCTCCGTCATGATTTCGCGCCCCGTGCATGCGGACATGGGTTTCTTTACGAAATTTCCCGGTATATCAACAAACAGCCCATACCCCCAGAACACCTGTACTCCCTCTGGTTGCCCAATGAAATGCGGCTGATGGGGCAACACGATTGAAGCCAGCCAACTAGACTCTGGAAAAGTAATGAGCCCGCCTTCTCCGGGTACGTTGCCCGTCAGATCTCGGATTAACTCGAAAAACGTGGGGTCGTGAAGTGTGGTCGTAAAAGACATCCACTTCGATTGTTCAACGTGATCGGCAAAATTCGAAGGATGCCCGAATTGCGTCTGGCCAACAGCGATTCTCTCCCAAAGTGCCCATGAACCGCCGTCGGTTTTCCCCAGCAGGGCGGCGGGCGAGCCCATTGAACCCAGACTCGATCCTTCGGTCATAGACCCGAGAGTCACGATGACTTTGTCGTCTTCGGTGACACGAATGTTCTTGAGAACGCCGTTTTCCTGGACCACGATCTTATCGACAGCAAAGCCGGCCCTGTCTTCGAGGAGAACAAGGTCCGTAACTGTTGTGTCGAGCATGAAGTTCACACCGCGTTCTTCGAGCCACTTATGAAGCGGACGCACCATCGAATCGTACTGATTGTATACAGTGCGCATAATGCCGGTAAGCGTATTGAAACCGGAAACCATGTGGGTGAAGCGCACGAGATAGCGTTTGAACTCAACTGCGCTATGCCACGGCTGAAATGCGAAGGTGGTACACCACATGTGCCAGAAGTCAGTCTCAAAGAACTCCGGCGCAAACTGGTCGGAGATCATGGTCCGTCCAAGTAACTCCTCCGGCTCCATTGCCAGACGCTCGATGTTGAGAATATCTTTCTCGCTCAAGCCAAAAGTTGGACCGTCGACCCTTTGACCGTCCCGAAACAACCGCGACTTGGAGGCGGTCTTCATCGTTTCGTTCCAGTCAAATATCTCCTGCGTTACCGACTTCGAACCATCGAGAGTTGGAATCGATGAAAAAAGGTCGTAGGTGCACAGGTATTTGCTCTCAATCATGCGACCGCCGCGCATCACATAGCCGTCAGCAGCATTTCCGGCTGCATCAAGGCTGCCGCCAATCCGGGAAGACTCTTCCAGGATCGTGATCGTGTGCCCTTGGACATCTCCGTCGCGAATGAGAAAGACTGCAGCGGCAAGAGAAGCAATGCCCCCGCCCACAAGATATATGGCTGCGTTATCATCAGGTCGTTTCATAGGGATCATTTCACACTTTCTTTTTGCCCATTCAATCTTGTCGCGATTGTGCTAAGGAACTCTAAAGCTGAGTGCTAAGGGCGCCCAAGGCGATTGTCAATCTGCAAGGCGGGAATGACTGTATCTAATTGATCAGATGGCCTGCCGTCCCAGGCGGGAGAATCGTCGTGAGCACGCGGGAAAGCCTTCCGAGCACGGCGCAGCCCTTCAACGATGGCCAATGATATCCACCGAGAAAGCCATCACCATGGCATTTGCTCCGCAGTTGCCGCAATTCGCGGCCAGCCTAACTGATTCGAAGAACCGAGAGAAAGCAATGTCAGCAACAAACTCAGTTGTCGCCGTCTACGACTCTCACGACGAGGCGGAACATGCCATTAAGGCGCTCCAACAGGCTGGCGTAGATATGAAGAGTCTCTCAATAGCGGGCAGAGGCACACACACCGATGAACATGTTGTGGGCTATTACAACGCTGGTGATCGGATGAAGTACTGGGGCAAGGTCGGAGCGTTTTGGGGCGGCTTCTGGGGGTTGCTCTTCGGATCCGCGCTCTTTGCAATACCAGGCATTGGACCAGTTCTCGTCGCGGGTCCGCTGGTTGGCTGGATTGTCGCAGGACTTGAAGGAGCGGTTGTAGTCGGCGGCGTCAGTGCTCTCGGAGCAGGCCTCGTGAGTATCGGCATTCCGAAGGACAGCGTCATCAAGTATGAAGCAGCATTAAAGACTGATAAGTTCCTGCTGATCGTCCATGGTTCGCCTGATGCGGTTTATGGTGCACGGTTCATTCTCGACGGTTCTGGCACCAGCAACTACTGCATTCACGGCCAGCCGATGCTGACCAGTTAAACGAGTTCGGTCGATTCAGGTAACTGATAGATCTCTTTTACGCAATTCCACCAGCCTGATACTCCGTGAGCGAATCCGCATCGGAATAGGACGAATTTAACATGCATTCAGAATTTAATGCACAAAGCTCTGAGCCCTTCACAGCGCGGAAAAAGACAATCGACCGTCACGTTCTTCCGAATCCGAGTCTTGCCGCTGACGGGTTCAACATCTGGTGGCAAAAGACCGCAGCGCAGAGTATGGCAATGGTTTCAGAAGCGTCTGACCTTATGCGCGCACACCGACTCGTCAGTTCTGCGCGCCAGCCTCGCTCCCGGCAAGCGCATTGATCACCATTTCTGTCGAGCAACGGTCAGACTGCCAATCATCGGCCAAAGTGCCACACAGGCGCCTAAACGTCCCTAATACCTCCAACGAGAAGCCCCAGCCGTTAGGATCGCCATCTCATGGCTCCGCGGCAGGACTGACGCTGATTCTGCTTACGTGCCAACTTCTAGCCGGTTGCCATTCGCAGCCTGTTGTCATGCCGCACCTTGGAAGCAATTCCGTGGACGCGGGAGCCGTCGCCGAGAAACTGCGCACGCTGACATCTGCCGCAACGCCTTCTGGCAGCCACTCGGCGAACTTCATCAGCGATCAACAGAATGAACGAAAGGTTTACGAGGCGATTCAATACTCACCCGCTTGGGTGCGCGAAGGACAAGCGACCCCACAGGCTATCGCTGTTATTTCGGCAATCGAGAGCAGCCGACAAAAAGGGCTGAATCCGGAAGACTACGATGCATCACACTGGCCTGAGCGAATGGCTGCACTCAAGTCCGTGCCGGGAAACGCGGATACCGTGGCAAACTTTGACGCCGCTTTGACGGTCGACGCGATGAGGTATCTCTCCAATCTCCGAATCGGCAGAGTCAATCCGAAGCCCTTGGAGTTTGGCATCGATCTCGATCAGAAGCACTATGACTTGCCACAGTTCTTGGTGCAGAAAGTTCTGGCGGGGAGCAATCTCGCGGACGTCATGAACAAGGTAGAACCTCAATACCTGGGCTACCAACGAACCGAGACAGCGCTCAAGACATATCTGGCCTTGGCGGCCCAGGACCATAGCCAGCCGTTGCCTGATCTGCAAAAGACGGTGAAGAGCGGCGATGCGTATTCCAGTGCTCAGCAATTGGGTGACCGGCTTCGCCTGCTTGGCGACCTGCCGCAAAGCGCTGTTGCCGATCCGAACGCAACTACCTATAGTGAGCCATTGGTAGAAGCGGTTAAGCACTTTCAAACCCGGCACGGGTTGAAGTCCGAAGGACGGCTCGACAAAGAAACGATTGCACAGTTGAATATGCCCCTGGGTACACGTGTGATCCAATTGGAAGATTCTCTTGAAAGGTGGAGATGGCTTCCGGCGGACTACCCGCAACTACCTGTCGCGGTGAATATCCCCGGCTTTAAACTGCGCGTCTTTTCGGACGATCACACCATTGCGTTGCGGATGAATGTTGTCGTTGGGAAGGCGCTCAACCATCAGACGCCCGTCTTTGCCAAGGAAATGAAGTACATCATCTTCCGGCCGTATTGGAATCTTCCCCTCGATATCGTTCGCGCGGAGATTGTTCCCAAGCTTCTAAGGAACCCGCGCTACCTCGCCCAGAAAGGCTTTGAAGCCACGGATCAGAATGGGCATATCGTAGCCGCGGGAGCGGTGAGCCAAACCGTGCTGGCAGAGATAAAGTCAGGCAGGATCCTGATACGGCAAAAGCCCGGACCGCGAAACGCCCTTGGCTTGGTCAAATTCATGTTTCCCAATGAATTCGATGTATACCTGCACAGTACGCCGGCGCCGGAGTTGTTCAACCAGTCCCGGCGCGATTTCAGTCACGGATGTATCCGCGTGGAGGAACCGGCGGAGCTTGCGGCGTGGCTCCTCAAGGATCAGTCCAAGTGGACGTTGGAAAGTATCAAGGCAGCCATGCAGTCTGGCCCCGACAACCACCAGGTAAACCTCACGAGGCCAGTGCCGGTGGTCATCGTTTATCTAACGGCGATTGTCGAAGAGAACGGTGAAGTCTATTTCTACAACGACATCTATGGACTTGACGGGATCCTCAACGATGCCTTGGCAAAGAACCAGACGAACCGTTGATCGGAATATCGTCTACCAGCGGCGCACCGGGCCTACGTCAACATGCACAAAATTTGATTGCGCGTAATAACCGACGCCACCGCGTCTTAAAGACAGCGCGGCATCGCGAACCTGGGCGGTGGGTATACCCGGAATGCGAATATCGATTGCTTTAGCTTCCATATGTTGACTATGCAGAGCAACGCCATTGCTGTGCTCGCGGAGATAATTGTTGCTCCACGGAGTGCGATACCCACAAACAATGTCGATCTCGCTGTCGAGATGGCCCAGTTTGGCCAATAAGTCATGCAGGAGATCGAATTCCGTGATGTCATAGTCCTTCTCGTCGCCAGTACGGTGGTCGCGAAGGAAATGGTCCAGCGCCGCAACGCCTTCCGGAAGGTATTGGTCACCTATCCGGTAGACAACATCGAGACGTTCTCCGGTATGAAGGTGATAGAGGCGAAGTCGATAAGGCACGGAATCCGCTGGCGTTGTTGCTCCTGCCGCTCTTGCAGCGGGAATGAAAGAGAATGCCAACGCGGCAACGAAATTGATAATCAAGGGTTTCTTTAACAGATCAGGTCTCTTTCTGGGGTCAACTTCATTATAGGCGTCTGTGCGAATCGATGCCGGCCGAAGGGGGATCGGGCAAACACTCTGCGCTCGGATGTCCAAAAGAGCACAGCCTTTACTCTCAAAACGAAGGAGACTTGAGCCTAGTCAATCTGATCAGTGATCGAGAGCCATCATGCCCGAAGTCAATCGTTTCCCTTCCATCCCGACAAAGATTCTTCTGCCTATAGATTTCAGCCCGTCATCCCAGGCCGCGCTGGATATGGCTGCAGACCTTGCCCAGCACTTTCGAGCAGAACTCTATCTTGTGAACGTGATTCCTGAGTTTCCGACCACTACAATTCCAGACTTCATTCCAGAGGCCGCGTTTCTTGAGAATGCAAGAAAACACGCAGAGACCCACTTGGCCAAGTGCAAGGCTGCCCTGGCAGCCAGAGCGGTGAGGTCAACTTTCAGCGTTGAAGTTGGAAATGACATAGTCGGCAATATCATGGAAGTGGTCGATCGCGAACATATTGACATGATCGTGATCTCGACCCACGGTATCTCAGGCTGGCACCCGCTTGTATTTGGCTCGATTGCCGAAAAGGTTGTCAAGCTCGCACAGTGTCCTCTCCTACTACTTCATTCAGCCAAGCCGGAATCAGACGTAAAAACGACCTCGAACCGCTCAATGGAATGGTGGTAGTGAGATTAGCGATTCAGGTGGCCAATGGTGAGCTCGACTAACCTTGTCGCGCCGGCATCAAGCAGTCCGACTGTAGAACAGAGTCCGGATGGCATCCCAGCGGGCCTTACCAACGAAGAGGCGCGTACTCGGCTCGAAAAAGACGGTCCCAATGCGATGCCGGACACGTCTGCTCATCCACTGCGCAATGCATTGGCTAAATTTTGGGCGCCTGTACCGTGGCTTCTTGAAGCGTCGGTCGTGCTTGAGATCATCCTGCACAAGTATTACGAAGCTGCTGTCATCGCAGCTTTGCTCCTTTTCAACGCAGCGCTTGCCTACTTCCAGGAAAGTCGCGCTCAAGCCACCCTCGCTGCTCTCAAATCCCGCCTGGCGCTCAACGCCTCTGTTCAGCGAGAGGGCGTATGGAAGACTGTACCGGCGGCGGAATTGGTACGAGGCGACCTGGTGAAACTGTCGCTCGGCGGCGTGGTGGCCGCGGATGTGCACCTGACCGGCGGGTCGATCGAACTCGACCAGTCGATGCTTACAGGCGAATCGCTCCCCATTGACGCGGGCGCAGGAACAGACACGTTTGCAGGGGCTCTGGTGCGGCGCGGCGAAGCCACCGCAATTGTTACGGCTACGGGTACCCGTACCAAGTTCGGCCGCACGGCTGAACTTGTTCGGTCCGCACACGTAGTGAGTACACAGCAGAAGGCAGTTCTTAGAATCATCCGCAACCTAGCAGTCTTCAATTGCCTCATCATCGTTGCAATGGGATTCTATGCCCATCACCATGCAATGCCATCGAGCGAGATGATTCCGTTGCTGCTGACCTCGGTCCTGGCCATTATCCCGGTTGCCTTACCTGCAACATTCACCCTCGCATCCGCGATTGGGGCTCGAACTCTTGCGAAGCAGGGTGTGTTGCCAACACGGCTTTCCGCTGTGGACGAAGCAGCATCGATCGATGTGTTGTGCTCTGACAAGACCGGAACTCTGACCTCAAATAAACTCGCCGTCACGAGCGTTCGCCCGCTGCCTGGATTCGACGAAGGGCACGTTCTTGGAATGGCAGCGCTTGCGAGTTCCGAAGGCGGCCAAGATCCCGTTGATGCGGCCATTCGACTTGCCGCGTCGCACAAAACATCCACCGGTTTACCAAAGATGACTGCTTTTGTTCCGTTCGATCCGGTCAGGAAGACTTCGGAAGCAACTGCAACCGATTCAAAAGGGAGTTCCGAGCGCATCGTTAAGGGCGCGTTCACTGCGGTTGTCGCACTCACTTCGCCTTCCCCCGCCGCGGCCGCTATCGCCGACGAACTCGAAACCCAAGGCTTTCGCGTTCTGGCGGTCGCCGCGGGACCGGCGGCATCGAACAAGATCATCGGATTGATTGCCCTCAGCGATCCACCGCGGACCGACTCCATCACTCTTATCTCAGAGCTGAACGGTCTCGGTGTGCGCACGGTGATGGTGACAGGCGACGCTCCGGCCACAGCCGCAATCGTCGCTCACGCAGTCGGATTACAAGGAGCAATCTGCCCGGCCGGCAATCTCCCGGACGACATCAAGCCAGAAGACTTCTCGGTCTTCGCGGGTGTTCTTCCTGAGGGCAAGTTTGACCTCGTTAAAGCGTTTCAGAAGAGCGGACATACCGTTGGGATGTGTGGCGACGGAGCCAATGACGCGCCTGCGCTGCGCCAGGCTCAGATAGGCATCGCCGTCTCGACCGCAACCGACGTAGCCAAATCTGCTGCCGGGGTTGTTCTAACCGAGGCAGGCCTCGGCGGCATCGTGGCCGCCGTAAAAGAAGGCAGAGTTACTTTTCAACGCATTCTCACCTACACGCTCAACTCGGTCCAGAAGAAGGTATTTCAGGCGCTGCTGCTGGCCGTTGGCCTGGTCATGACAGGACACGCGGTCCTGACTCCAATGCTGATGGTCATCGTGATGATCACAGGTGACTTCCTTGCCATGTCGCTCACAACGGACCGTGTACGGCCGTCAACAATGCCGAACTCCTGGCAGATCGGCCGGATCACAAGCGCAGGAGTGATGCTTGGGCTTTGCTTCCTCGCGTTCTCCACGGCAATCCTGGCAGTGGGCAAATATCAGTTGCATCTCGGCATCGAGACACTTCAAACGCTGACCGTGGTCAGTATTGTGTTTGGCAGTCAGGCCACCACATACGTCATTCGCGGCCGCCAGCACCTCTGGGGCCTACGACCCAGTGTTTGGCTCGTCCTGTCCTCAGTTGCCGATGTGCTAATCATTTCAACTCTCGCAACCTTTGGAATCGCAATGGCGCCGTTGCCGCTCGGAGTCATAGCCGCCGAGTTTGGCGCCGCTCTTGCCTTCGGTGCGATTCTGGACCTGGTGAAGATTCCAGTCTTGGCGCGCCTTCGCATTTCCTGAACAACCAAGCATCCACCAGCATTCGACAAGAGAGACCTGAAGGATAAACATGAAGATCGCTTTTCTCCATACAAGGAACTTCTTTACATCGGAGATCCTGCGACACTTTCGAACAGCGCTGGCGCACCATGAAGTGGTTGAGTGGCTCGAAGGCAATGACGCTCCCGCGTTCGATTTCGATGTGCTTCTCGCCATGAGTCATGTCGGGCGCGAGTTGCTTCTCGTCCAGCCCAAGCTCATGCTCGTTCAGACGGCCAGCGACGGGTATGAAAATGTCGACATCGATGCCGCCAGCAAACTCGGCATTTGGGTTTCTTATGCCCCGGCCGACCTTACGGGCAACGCAACTTCTGTTGCGGAGTTCGCGGTTTTGCTTCTGCTCGGCGCAGCACGACATCTTGGGGAGGCCTTGACTTCCCTTCACGGAGGCCCTGTCACGCCGCCAACGCTTAGTCTCGCACTCAGCGGGAAGACGGTGTGCATTGTTGGCCTGGGGACCATCGGGCAACAGCTCGCAGATCGCTTGCGTCCATTCGGCATGAAGATGATAGCGACGGACGAACATCCTGAAAATGCGCCGTCCGATGTCCATGCATATCCTGCCGATGAACTGAATACAGCGGTCGCCCATGCAGACTTTGTAGTCATCTGTGTTCGAGCCAGCAAGAAAAATGAGAACCTGATCGATGCGGCTGCGCTTGCTGCCATGAAGCGCGGTTCCATCCTTGTCAACATCGCTCGCGGCATGCTCATCGACGAAGCAGCACTTGTTAGTGCAATTACGAAAGGGCAACTCTCGGCCGCCGGGCTCGACGTTTTGAAGAATGAACCGCCCGATCGCAAGGACGCTTTGCTTCAACTTCCTCAGGTGCTGGTCACTCCCCACATTGCAGGGCTAACCGATCTCATGCTGAACGGAACGGTGAATTACATATGTCACGTCATCGAGGAATTCGCCGCGGGCAAGACACCCAAGTCGATACTGAACTCCCCCGCTAAGCCTCGACGCCTGCTGCGAGATTAAATGGCGCTCACCGGTCCCGAGGCGCGGACCAGCAGCCAGGCGGTTTCAAGTTGAACAACTGAACTCAGATCTGATGCGCTTGCGGGGTACGCCCCTTGCCCGGCAACGAGGTGAAATGGGGACTTGGACTCGCATGATGACTCGCACCAAATAGTGAAGCTGTCCATTTGACGATCCATCGGATTGGCCGCACCCAGGGACTCGGTGTGCCGCAACTCTCGCAGCCAAATACTGGACGCACGTCTGCCAGGATGGCATAGGCCAGGTTGAGGATCGCCTGGAATGGCCGAGCGCCGAAGACGTTGACTCCAAACGTCCAGGTGAACCATCTGGTACTGGGTAGATTTCGCAGAACCTCGGCAACGGCCTCCCCTCCGAGTTTCATCGAGCCATCCGGCATCAGCAGATGAATTGTTGCGTAGGCATCCCAGATGTTCAGGTCTTGATTGAGAGCCCGCAACTCCTCGGGGTCCTGGCCAATCGGCCGTACCACAATCGAAGCGAGGCCCGAACCAGTCTGCACCTGTTTCTTCACCCAACCGGCAATGCTTCGACAGACTCCACACTCGTCATTGAAAAGTAGGACTGGCGCGGTTTGATTTCTGCTCTGCATAGTCCAAACTCATTTCATGACGCGTATGGTTGGCTCACGACAGCCAGTAGATTCGATACGTCTGGACTTGGACCCTCTTCGCGCCCGACGACCGCTCCATTGAGAAACATGATCAGGGTGGGTGTCCCCTGTATCTCGTAAGCATCTGCAAGTTCCCGGTCGAGAGCAATGTTGACCCTAAAGATCTTCTCCGTGGAATCCAACATCTCCGCAACCTGCTGAAGATCCGGCTCGATCACACCGCAGTGTGCACATCCGTATGACATGAATTCGACTACAATCGGCCCCTCTCCATTTAATACCAGCCGGTCAAATGTGCTGGCGGTGACGGTTCGAATCCTGTCGATCGACTTATATCCAGGCATGAAATCCTCTTCATCTTTCGTTGAGCCGCAATAAGCGAACGGACACGTTCCTGCCGAAAAGCGCCGAGCTGATTTGGAGCCCCTTGCAAAGCAGCTCGAATAGAGACAGGGATCAGGGCGGCGCAACACAGAATTGCGGGTGCGAAGATACACCATCCAGGAATGCGTCCGGCCTATTCAGGTTCGTGCGCGCAAGCGCCGATCTGCCCTCTCAGGCCGGTATAGGGACTGCACGGATGTGCTTCTTTGCGATCTCCTCGATCTCCGGCTCGGTCAACGCGGAGAGATCCGCTGACTCGGTGGCGATAATTCGCTGGAACGTCTCAGGATGATGGGTCTTCAAATACTCGCTGAGGAAATTGACAGCGCTGCTCTTGCCTGTCGCATGACCGATGAGGATGATCGCTTCCGCATGGACAAGATCGGTTGCAATCTCTTCGTAGTACGATTCTTCCTCTGCAATATGATCGCCCTTGTAATGGGCTTCTTTCCGATGGATCAGATGATGTTGAAATCCAAATGGATCATACGGCTTGACGGTGATCTCGTCTTGAGGCCGGCTGCCGCCGAGATCGTGGTAAATATGGGCCGCACGATGATCGATAACGACAACCATTCGTCCGATCTGATGCGCTTTCGCGGGTTTCCCGAGGACACCGGCTTCCTTTAGAAAGCTACGAAGCCTGGAGATCTCCTCGACTTCAAGATTATGGGTGCCGGGACGCTTGAAGAATCCCCTCTGAGAACCCACCACGAACGCAAACTCGTCGTTTCCGTGCGGCTGAACCTCCCCAATCTGTCCGATGAGGTCAACTACAGAGCTCCAACTAAGATTGCGCGGCAGTTTGCCGCCGACGAGACTATCGAGAAGGTCTTGATGGTCGTGACGAATGTGATCATTCATCATAAGAGAATTTCACCTGCAGGGGAGAGATACTGATCCCGTTTGCTCACTGAATTAGGACTCTGTGTGTGAAGTGCTCCAGCCCACGCATACGGCGCCGCGAAGGAACTGGTTCCAAAACACTCTCTTGGAACCGACCACAGTCGCGGCGCATTCTTTGCACGTTCTAGACGAGAACAGCCTGGTCATAAACCGCGTAATGGCTTTGTTCCGTGCCGGCAATGATGTCCTTGGCCTTCTCTACCTCATCCGGCGTTCCGTGGACGACGAGCACGTATTTGTCGGTTTTTAACGCGACATCGTACTTCAAAACGCTGTCCTTCGGGATGCCGATACTCACCAGCCCCGCCCCAATCGCGCTTACGCCCCCAAGAACAACTGCGCCTTCGAGGCCAGCTACAATCCAGGCAACGATTGGACCAGCGGCAAGAATCGGTCCGAGTCCCGGTATGAAAAACAGACCCGATCCGAAGAGTAATCCCCAGAACCCACCCCAAAACGCTCCTACCCCGCCCCAATACTTCATGCGATCGCCGGCAGTGTAATAGCCGACTACGTGTTCCTCCGTGTGCGTATCCCGCCCTACGATTGACAGGCTCTTCATATCGACGCCTGCCTCCTGGAGTTCCTTGATAGCGTGTTCTGCTTGTTCGTGAGTGTCATAGATTGCCGCTACAGAGTTTTTCGAGTTCATTTCGATCCCCTTTTCCATGTTTGATTTGATTTAGGTTTGTGCGATTGCTCGCCGTGCACTCAAGCAACTACTGCCTTGAGCGCCGCGCTCTTCGACGCGATGCAATTCAGAAGATCGTTCCATGAATCGGCGAACGATTCGACGCCTTCCCCGATTAACTGGACAGCAACAGCCTCCGTGTCAATACCAGCAATTGCAAATTCAGTCAGAATCTTGTCGTTCTTCTCGCGCGGGGCTTCGCCGAATTCCGCATGCGCGGCAAGCGCATTCAAAGTTGCCTCAGGCATCGTGTTGATCGTGGATGGTAAGGCGAGAGCCTGGACGTACAGGATGTTCGAGGCGTTGGGATCCTTGGTTCCTGTGCTCGCCCAAAGCAGGCGCTGAGGGCGGGCTCCAGCGTTTTGGATACGCTGCCACCGCGGCGAATCTAACAGCGTGCGATACACCTCATAAGCATCCTTGGCGATGGCGATGCCAAGCTGGTTGCGCAGAATCTCCGGCACCTGCTGGGCAACAGCTACGTCCCATCGGCTGACAAAGAGTGACGCCACGGAACCAACATCAGGATTGAGCCCAGCGCCTATGCGCCGCTCGATTCCGCGCATATAAGCTTCGGCAGCTGCGACATATTGCTTGCCCGAGAACAGCAGGGTCACATTCACGGGGATGCCAGCGAAGATTGCCTCCTCGACAGCTGGAAGACCCGCGCTGGTACCGGGAATTTTGATGAAGAGATTGGGCCGCGCCGCGAGATTGTGGAGAGCCTTGGCGGCGGCGAGGGTTCCAGTCGTGTTGTGCGCCAGGAGCGGCGATACCTCCAGCGAGACCCAACCATCCACACCGTCGGATTGGTCATATATAGGCCGAAAGAGATCGGCAGCCTGCCTCAAGTCCTCGAGAGCCAACTCGAAAAACAGCACTTCGCCTGACTTCCCTTCATCCAACTTCCTGCGGATGACGTCATCGTAGTCGTTGCTGTTCTTGATGGCGTGATCGAAGATGGTTGGGTTCGAAGTGAGGCCAGTGATTGAAAGCTCTTGAATATAACTTGGCCTGCCCGGTAATTTGTACCATCGAGATTGTTAGTGTAGCGCAGCGGGAGAGTTAGATATCTGCCCGTCGCAGTAGTCGGCGGTGTGGGAAAGTGGGAAGCGTTCTTTGCTTTCCACTTTTCCATGCCGCTGGGAAGCCTCGGACTGCCGTGCTGCCGGCGCTGGCGGTCTGTAGCCCAGCGAAGAGTGTGGACGCTCGGTGTTGTAGTAGACGCGCCAGCGTTCCGCCAGCACCCGCACCTCTTTCAGCGAATAAAATATCTCGCCATTCAGGAACTCGTCGCGCATTTTTGAGTTGAAGCTTTCGCAGTAGCCGTTCTCCCAGGGAGAGCCGGGTTCGATGTAAAGGGTTCGAGCACCGGTTTGCGCCAGCCATTTGCGCAACTCTTTGGCGACGAATTCCGGGCCATTGTCGGAACGAATGTAGTCCGGGATGCCATGCGCGATCATGGCGTCAGCCAGAACCTCTATCACCTGGCTGCTATTGATCCTGCGCCCCACGTAGATCGCCAAGCACTCGCGTGTGTACTCATCGATCAAGTTCAAGAATCGCACTGTCCTTCCGTCGTACGTGAAGCCGCTCACGAAATCGTATGCCCACACGTGATTGCGCCCCTCCGGCCGCAGGCGCACGCAGGAACCGTCGTTGAGCCACAAACGACCGCGCGGCTTCTGTTTTTGCGGTACCTTCAGACCCTCGCGGCGCCAGATCCGCTCCACGCGATCCTTGCCCACATTCCAGCCCGCTTCCTGCAGCTTGATGGTGATGCGTCGATATCCATACCGGCCGTACTGGCTGGCTAGCGCAATGATGGCCCGGGTCAGCGCGTCCTCGTCGTTCCGCTGTGTGAGCTGGTAGCGTTGCGTGCCGCGCGGTTGGTGAACCAGTTGGCACGCATGACGCTCACTTGCCCCTTGTTGCTTAGCGTGTTCCACAGCGGTACGGCGCCGCTCCGGGCTTAGAAGTTTCCCCTTGCGATGTCCTGAAGGATCTGCTTGTCAAGACTGAGTTCGGCTACCAGACGCTTCAGCTTGCCATTCTCCTGTTCCAATTCCTTCAGCCGCTTGGCCTGGTCGGTCTTCATCCCGCCGTACTCCTTACGCCAACGGTAGTAGGTCTGCTCGGTGATTCCAGCTTCACGGCTTGCCATCGGCGCCGTCTTGCCATTGGATACAGCCACTTCGATCTGCCGCAGAATGTTCACAATCTGCTCAGGCGTGTGCTTCTTGGCCTTGCCCATTCCATGCTCCTTCCATACCAGTTTGTCTCATTCCCACTGGTACAGAATTTGCCGGGCACTCCATCACATCGATAGAGGTCGCCCCGCCTATACGAATAGAGAATTCGGGGATAAGCGTCTCAAGGATCGTTGCGATCTTCTTCCGCTTGGCAAAATCGGCATCCCACTTTTCCTTTTCTGCGAGAGGCGCCTGCTGACCCAATGCAGAGTATGTGACTTGACTTCCACGGTCCTCAACAACATTTCCCCAAACTTTGTTGGCGTGATAGCCCGCTTCTTCGGCTGCCTTATGAAGGGAGTCGATAATCTTCTTTTTCTGCTCCGCCGTGAGATCCTCCGAATAAAGTTCCTTCCAATTTCCGTCGTATCGAAAGAATTTCGTTCCACAGGTTGGAAGCAGAGACAAATTCTCGAGGCGGCTGCTCTGGGGCAGATCGGTAAGGAGTTGCTCTTCAAACTGTGTCCACGCGCCCCCAGAAATGACAGCCACTTTCACGACCTCTAGAAGGTCGCGCAGCAGTCCTGCCGTCTGCGGTGCGAGAGACGACTTGCTGGGCGCTAGAGTGCCGTCCAAATCGAATACGATGAGCTTTTTCATTTATCTCCCAGTCCCAGATTCTGTGCGCGGATGATCTCGGTTGCCCTCACGGGATCGCGATCTCCAGAAGCGTTACCTCTCCGCTGGGTTGAAATGCGCACTCCCCTGCCTCTGCCGGTAAGAGCCAAACATCTCCCTTGCCGACCGTGTACGGAGCGCCATCGTGCATGATCTGGCCTGAACCCTCAATGCAAACCAAAACGCGCGGTTCCGTCGCCGCCCCAACGGTGAATGGGTCTTGCCCAAGAACACGCCATAACAAAAAAGCAGGACAGTCAAACAGTTTTTCGCGCCTCGCAGGTGACGTGGCCACCAAGTGGGGCGTAACCATGCCACTATCGCTCGCTCCGAACTTTATGCAGGCAAAAGCCTGCTCCACTTGGAGCGGCCGTAGTTCCTTGGTTTCCGTGTCGATATGGCCCCAATCGTAGAGCCTGAATGTCACATCGCTATTCTGCTGAACCTCGAAAACCACTACATCGTTTCCCAGGGTGTGAACAGTCCCCGCAGGGATGAATACCGCATCGCCGGCCTTTGGGGAAATGCTCTCCAGGTGTTCCGCAATGGTTCCGTCAAGCAGCGACTCTCTCAGAATGCCGGCAGTTGTGCCCGATTTCAGCCCGGCGTAGATTTGGCTCCTTTTCTCAGCTTCAATCACAACCCATGCTTCGGTCTTTGCCGTATCGCCGGCTGGAATCACCTCAGATGAATCGTCGCTGGGATGGACTTGCACCGAAAGCATCTCGTGCGCATCGAGAAACTTGAGCAACAATGGAAAACGGTGGAAGCGCGAAGACAGTCTCCCCATCACCTGTCCCCGAAACCGCTCCATCACTTGGCCCACCGTCTGCCCCTTCAGTGGTCCGTTCGCAACCAGGCTTTGGAAGTCGGTGCGGTCGCTTAGCACCCAAGCTTCGCCGATAGGTCCATCGCCTGGAAGCGGCGCTGGGAGCAAACCCGAGAAGCGGCGGCCGCCCCACAAACGATATTGATAGATTGGTTCGAACCGAAGTGGATACAACTGTGCGTAGTCCATTGTTTGCTGTCCATCTGTTGTCATCGAAACTTTAATTCGCAGCACTCGCTGGCATCGCAGGTTGCCGATGGCCATTTGGGACCCAAGCCAGATCGCCACTCAGAACATAAATGGCAAGAGCCGCGGCCATGAAGACTGCGCCTATCCAGAAACGCCAGTCACGATGCATGCGCCGCCAGTACGGCCCTGGATCGGGTTCGCCAGTGCTGTTGCTATTTCCTTCTGGGTTGTGCCTATTTCCAGTCATTATTTCTCCAAATCGGATGAGCATTCGCAGCTAAGCTCGGCCCTGTTGCCGAGGGACCGATGGTACAAGGATCCCTTGGCCGCCGCGAAGCTAATCTGGCGACCCATCCAGCCCCCATAAGTACTATCCAAGAGAACCCAACCGGGAGTCCGGTCAATTGTGGCCAGAACGCCGACTGCACGTTGACTACAAACGAGCTAATAGCCTTATTGCCCCAACCAGGGACTGAGACTGCTTTGAGGCCATTCTCGCGGTGATGTACACGATTGCTCAGCATCTTCAGATGCAACGTGGGAAACTGCAGATGCGGAAGAGTGGAGTTCAGGGGCTCGGAACTACTCAATGGCATCTTCTGAAGAATCCCTTGAAGTCGCGAAGCGAATCCACGCCCCTCTGAAGGCTTAGAGTATTTTCAATTATCACCCGACGATCATGGGAGACATGCGGAATGGCCGCTCCAAATACCACTTTTAGTTCGCAATCAAACCGTCTCATTTATCCTGAAGGCCCCCACAAAATATTCGGAGGCAATTCGGCTCTATCTCTTAAGCTGGCGCCTCGTCCACAGCGCCCGATCAGGATTGCGGTAATTGGGAACCACCTTCCGAGGCAGTGTGGAATCGCAACCTTCACGACAGATTTGTGTAATGCGATCGCTGCCGAATACGGTACCGCCCAACTATCGGTGGTAGCAATCAACGACGGGCAATCATCCTACTTATACCCCGAGCGGGTGCGGTTCGAAATCTGCGAAGGCGACATCGCGTCCTACAGAGAAGCCGCCGAGTTCTTGAATGCAGGAAACGTCGATCTGGTGTGCTTGCAGCATGAATACGGCATCTTCGGCGGAAAATCTGGAAACTACACTATTGAGTTGCTGAAGCACCTTAAGATGCCGGTCATCACAACTTTGCATACAGTGCTTCGCGAACCGAATCTGGACCAACGGGCTGTAATGCACAAGATTGCCGCACGCTCCGAGCGCCTTATCGTGATGAGCCAACATTCCTCCCGCATCCTGCAGGAGGTCTTCAGAGTGCCGCGCGAGAAGATCGATCTGATTCCTCATGGAATCCCCGACCTGCCATTTGAGCAGCCGGACCTCTATAAGAGTCGTTTCTCTTGCCAGGGCAAGAGTGTTCTTCTCACGTTTGGGCTGCTTTCTCCTAACAAAGGGTTCGAAAGCGTGATCCAAGCGATGCCCAGCATCCTCGCCCGTCACAGCAATGCCGTGTACCTGATTGCAGGCGCCACTCACCCGCATGTCCGAGCCCGCGAAGGGGATCGTTACCGGCTCGAGTTACAGGCCCTGGCGAAAAAGCTGGGAGTGGAACAGCAGGTTCTGTTCGTCAATCGGTTTGTTGCTCCCGAAGAGATGGCTGCGCTGGTCGGTTCGGCCGACATTTACGTTACGCCCTACTGCCACGAAGCGCAGGCGGTATCAGGGACCCTGGCATACGCCCTAGGTGCAGGCAAAGCCATCATCTCGACTCCATATTGGCACGCCGCAGAGGTACTCGATCATGGACGCGGACTTCTGGTGCCGTTTGAAAGCCCGGCGGCCATCGCAAAAGCGACGATCAAGCTGCTGGATGATGACAAGGCCCGCCAGGCAATGCGTGAGCGTGCCTACCTTTATGCTCGGCCTA
>Ga0224555_1002556_pt1 | contig 20957 bp, 17 predicted proteins | sample 714S23034metaG_FD_180687 | JGI IMG/M metagenome (GOLD analysis project Ga0224555, IMG submission 180687) | Peat soil microbial communities from Stordalen Mire, Sweden - 717 S2 30-34 | ecosystem: Environmental > Terrestrial > Soil > Wetlands > Peat | place: Sweden: Norrbotten County, Stordalen...
CCGCCATACGCGAAGCCGCCACTGGTATCTTCCTCTGGCCCGCCTGGGGCTTGTATGACACCATCAAGGGAGACAAATTCAAGCACATTGACTTTTCTCATGACTGAGTTCCTTTCGAGTCCTATTTAATTTTGTTTAATTTACGGGTGTCCCCGGTTTTCGATGAGCCAGTTAATGCCACTTGGACGCAGGGATGATGCCCCGGCTCACGGCACCCCGACGCCGGCCGTCAGGCCGGCAGCGTTGTCACTGCCGCTCAGTTGCTTCCGTTGGTCCTCCCAAACGGGCGCACCTCGACCGGCGCGCGACAGGCGACGGCAGCCTTGCCGCGTGCCCCATCCTTGCGCGTCTTTCGCGCAAGAGCCTGCCCTGAGCGAAGCCGAAGGGGTGGGATCCCACGAACGCGTCCCGCATGGGATTCTAGCGTCCATCCCCTAAAATTCGCCACATAAGCCCGATTGCGGAAATCTTGTCAAGCCCCCATTTTGACGATTTTCCCCGTAAGTCAATGCATCGCCTGCGAAAATAAAGTTGGAAAACTTGTCCATTCGGGCACTGCGAATCGATATAATAGAACTAGAGACCAAAAAACAAGAAAAGGGTGCCGGAATCCTCCAGCACCCTTTTTCATTTTCCCTCAGCAAGTGGAGCTAAGTCATTATTCTTGAATACTTTAGATTTATGTCCTTTGTTTTGAATACTTTGAAAAAAACGGGGGGGGGGTACCAAAATTCTGACACCAGCCGTCGAAGACTCTGCAAAATGGCACCTAACTCCTTATTCCGGAATATTTTACGAATAAGTCGTTTAAACCCAAAGATTTAGAAGGATTTTTTGCCTAACTCTATGATTCCAAAAGATCGACATATAAAAAAAAATTTGCGATATTTCCCGCCAAGGCTCCGAAGACCGGCAAGTAACTCATTTGTTATGAATACTTTGCGTATAAGCCATTTAAAAACAATACTTTACAGGCACAAAAGGGGGGTACAAACCCAAGCTCAAGCAAGCCGGTTTCGAACCTCTGCCATCTGACCTCTAACCTCTGACCTAGAATTTCCCCGCCACCGGCTTCGTCGGATTCGAGTAATCGTAAAACCCGCGCCCCGACTTGCGCCCATACCACCCCGCCATCACCAGCCGCTTCAGCAGCGGAGGCGACGCAAACCGCCGCTCCTTGAACTCGTCATACATCACCTGCGTGATGTAGTAAGTAGTATCGAGACCGACGAAATCGAGCAGCGCAAACGGCCCCATCGGATATCCGCAGCCCAGCTTCATAGCGTTATCGATGTCCTCGATCGACCCCACACCCTCTTCATAAGCCCGAATCGCATCCAGCAAATAAGGCACCAGCAGCCGGTTCACGATGAATCCCGTCTTGTCCGACGTGCGCACCGGAACCCTCCCCAGCCGCTTCGCAAACTCGTAAGCCGCGTCATACACGGCGGGAGCGGTGGCAATCGTCTTCACGACCTCCACCAGCTTCATCAGCGGCACAGGATTAAAAAAGTGCAGTCCGATGAATCGTTCCGGGCGCTTAACCGCCGTCAAAAGCTCGGTCACCGAGATGGAAGAAGTATTCGAGGCAAAGATCGCGTCCTTTTTCACGACGTCATCAAGCGACGCATACATCTTCTTCTTTTCTTCAACGTTCTCGATGATGGCCTCGATGACGATGTCGCAATCGGCCAGGTCAGCTTTGTTAGTGGTCCCCTTGAGCCGCGCGCGAATCGCGTCCTTCTGCTGTGGAGTGATTCCGCCCTTCTCCACCGGCCGCTCGGCAAACTTAGCCAGCGACTTCTCAATCCCGGCAAACCCCTTGTCGAGATACTTCTGCTCGACTTCGAGCACAGTAACGTCGAACCCCGCCATGGCGCAGACTTGCGCGATGCCGGAACCCATCAAGCCACAACCGAGAACGCCGACTTTCTTGATATCCATATTTGCTTCCTTCGTGCTGACATACCTAAAAATGCTTTGTCATTCTGAGCGAAGCGAAGAACCTATGCATTTTGCCGGCGCCAACGGAATGCATGGGTCCTTCGCTTCGCTCAGGATGACAACACTTAAGCCTTTCTCCGTGCCTCCGTGTCTCCGTGGTGAAAACGATCAATGAAAGCTCTCCACCACCATAGCAATCCCCTGCCCGCCGCCGATGCACGCCGTGGCCAGCCCGTACTTCTTCTTTCGCCGCCGCAACTCATACAGCAGCGTGATCACGAGGCGCGTTCCAGTCGCTCCCAGCGGATGTCCAAGCGCGATCGCTCCACCGTTCACGTTCACTTTTTCGCGATCGAGTCCCAATTCTTTTTCCACCGCCAGATACTGCGCCGCGAACGCCTCGTTCACTTCAATCAGATCGATGTAATCGAGCGTCAGCCCCGCGCGCTGCAACGCAATCTTCGTGGCCGGCACCGGACCGCTCCCCATCAGCTTCGGATCGACGCCCGCAATCCCCCAATTCACAATTCGTCCCAGCGGACTCAGATTTCTTTTCTGCGCCTGCTCCAGCGACATCACCACCACCGCCGCTGCGCCATCCACGATGCCACTCGCATTCCCCGCCGTCACCGTCCCGTTTTTGCCGAATGCGGCGCGCAGCTTCGCCAGGCCCTCCAGCGTTGTCTGAGGACGCCGGTGATCGTCCTCGGTCAGCATTTCTCCCGTCGCCTCGCCCTTCGAATTTCGCAGCGGAACCGGCGTCAGCTCTTCCTGCAAGCGCCCTGCCTTATAAGCCGCGTCAGCCGTCTGCTGCGAGCGCAGTGCGAACTCATCCTGCGCCTGCCGCGTGATCCCCTGCTGCTCGCCATACAGCTCCGCCGTATTCGCCATGTACAGCCCGCAATAGGAATCAAGCAGCGCCACCATCAGCGAATCTTCCAGCTTCCCGCCCGGAGCCAGCGTGAAGCCATCGCGCCCCCGAATCACAAACGGCGCCTGCGACATCGATTCCATCCCGCCCGCCAGCACCATCTTCGCTTCGTCGGTCTGGATCATCTGCGCCGCGCTGACAATCGCCTGCATTCCCGATCCGCAAAGTCGATTTACGGTCAGCGCCGGAGTCTCAATCGGCAGCCCCGCCCGCAACCCCACGTGCCGCGCTCCATAGATCGCGTCGCTCGAAGTCTGCTGCGCGTTTCCGAACACGACATGATCGAACTCCTTCGCATCGATCCCCGCGCGTTCGATCGCCGCCTTCGCCGCCACCGCGCCCAGTTCCTGCGCCGTGTAATCCTTGATCTTCCCGCAATAGCGTCCAAAGGGCGTGCGCGCCCCACTGACAATGGCAATGTCTCCAGGTTTCAGCATGAGTCCCAACTTATAGAAGGAATGGCTGGCCAGAAGCCAACCTGTGAGTTTAGCAGGAGGGGCAGTCGTTGGTCGTTAGTCGCTAGTCATTCGCTATTCGCTAAACAGTTTGGGTTTGCGCCGATTGAAGAACGCAGGACGGCAATCCGGAAGAATCCCGCAAAGATTTTCTCGGCGATCTCTGCGTCCTCTGCGGTTAAGGGTTTGGATTTTCTCGGCGATCTCGGCGTCTCGGCGGTGAAGAGGTTTACGCCACCGCCCCGGATGCAGCGAACTGCGGCGCCTGACTCACAACTTCCCCCGCGCCCTTCGCCACTGCCAACTCCAGCGCGTGATCGGCGCGGTTGGCCACTTCGGTCACAATGTCCACCGGATCGAAATGCTGCCGCATCACCGCCTGCGCGAGGCCAGCGCTGAACTCGACTCCCTTGTCCTTGCCCGGAAAACGCACTTCCCCGAGCAGCCGCCGCAATTTCCCCACCGCCAGCAGCGCTTCTTTTTCGCCCGTGTCGCCGAGCACCAGCGCGACCGTCGTCGTCTCATAGCGGAAAGCCAGATCGTTGGTCCGGATGTTCGCCGAAAACAACTGCCCGATCTGCTCCATCACCGCCGTCACCGCCTGCTCGCCGTATTCCTTGATCAGCGCGTTGCGCCGTCCAAACTGCATCAGCAACACCGTCACCGCCGTCCCCTGCTGCAACCCGCGCCGGGTTTCCGCCTGCAGAAGATCCAGATAGGAAGCCCGCTTCAGCAGCCCCGATTTCTCGTCCGTCACCGAAAGATTTTTCACCAGCCGCCGCAGCCCGGCGTTGTTGAGCGCGATCAATACCTGGTCGCTTAACGTCCGGATCACCAGCACCTCTGAAGCCTGCCACACCCGGCCCACGTTCTGGGTCAGGATCAGCACTCCGATCTGGTCGTTGCCCTCGGTCAGCGGCAGCGCCAGCAGAGATTCGATCTGCAACTCTTCGACCGCCGCGCGCACGCCCATCAACTCCGGAGCGTTTCCCGCATCGCCGATGGTTGCGGTTCCTCGCGCCACCGCCAGATCCTGCAGCGTTTCCACCAGGCTAACCAGGGCCGCCGAACTCGCCGGAATCAGCCCCTCCATGTGATATTCCTGCACGCTCGAGGGCGGCAGACCCGGCTTGCGCAGGGCGGCAATACAGCGCGCCGTCCGCCAGTTTGCGCCGATTTCGTTCGCCGTCGTCTTTAGAACTCCCTCCGCGTTCCCCTGGTGGTAAAGCTTGCGCGTAATTTCAGCCACCCTCGCCAGACTGCTGACATCGGCCGTCTCGCTCGCCGTCGTCGCAGCTACCGTCACCGCCTGCTCGCCGCTCGTCGCCACCGGCGCAGGCGGCGCGGCTATCGCCACGGGCTTCGGATACTGCGGTTCGATGCCGGCCGCAATGTACAGACGCTGCAGATCCTGGTTGCGCTCTTCTTCACGCGGAAACAGTTCCTGAATGCGCTGCAAACGTTCGATCGCCTTCGAGCGCATCCCATACTGCACCAGAATCTCGGCTTGCAGCATCAGATCCTGCAGCGCTGCCGCTCCCAGCGTCGGTTCCTTGACTTTGACTTCCTGCTCTTCTTTCTTCACCGTCGCCGTGAACCGCGATGCGATTACGTTGAAGCGCTGATCGTCGATCTTGCCCCGCAGCCCCTCCAGCCGTTTCTGGTGTCCCGGTTCGTACGGATCCACTTCCGCCGCCCGGTCCAAGCACTCGCCCGCCTTCTGGTAATTGTGCTTGGTGCAATACAGATCAAACAGCTTCAGCAGCGCCTGGGCGTAGTCCGTTTCGCGGTTCGACGCGTTAAACAACTCCGCTAGAAACTCCAGCATCTCCGCCGACGGACGGTGCGACGCCAACAGTTCCTGCATGGTCGCGATGAACGATCGCCGTTCCCCACGCCGCCGCTGGAAAGCTTCCAGCTTTCGCGCCAGCGCCACCGCCTCCGCATCCAATTCGGAATCGATCATCTTTCCGATCAGGTTGACCACCTGGTGCATGCGCGCCGGGTTCTGCTCGAACATCTGCCAGATCAGCGGCTCGCTATCCACGCACCGGTCGGCGGCGAGCAGCGCCTGCGCATACAGGTCGCGCAACTCAAGCGATTCATCCCCGGCATGCACCAGCGGCTCGAAAATAAAAATCGCCGCCCCCGACTCGCCCTGCGACAGCAAGCTCTTGCCATAGGCCACCGCGATCTTCGAATCCGTCGGATTTTCCGTGTACGCCCGCTCAAACCACTGGCTGGCGTTTCCGCCCGCGGTTTCCGCCAGTTCCGCCAACTGCAAAAATGATTGTGCCGCCATCACGTGCTCGCCCAGTGCTGCCGCTAATTCCGCCACCCGCAAATGGTTGGGCTGCGACGGCTCCAGACTCACAATCCGCCGCAAAACCAGCAACCCTTCTTCTTTCTTTCCCTGCCGCTGCAAGTCTTCCAGCGCATTCTCATACGTCCCGGTCGCGAGCTTCTTATTGGAGTGCTCCAGCAGTTGCCCAAAGCGCACTTTCTGTTCCCACGTCGGGCTGGCATAGCGCGCCAGCTTCTTGTAGGTCAGGCTCGCTCGCGTCGCATCCGCTGCCGTCACCTGCCGCTCAAACAACTCTCCCAGCAGCCGTACCGCCTGCGCCCCCTTATTCAAAGAGAGGCACAGTTCGGCCGCCATCTGCCGCACATTGTCGTTTTCCGGATCGCTTTCCAGGATTTGCAGGTATTCCGCCAGCGCGTCGGCCGTCTTCCCCTTCTGCAAAAGCTTCTCCGCCTTTTCGACGCGGCGGCCTATTTCGACACGATTGGGATTTTCCGGCATGGGCGGTCCTGGGATAGAGGCTCCCGCCTTGATTCTAGGATTCACCCCCAGCACCAGCAACGCGGTTCCCCCGCTGTGTGATTACGAAAGTCATGAAAGTCTCTACCGGTTCCGCCGATCTCAATGATTGAGGCGGAGTGTCTCTCCAGAACTAATAATGGATAGTGCGGTTAACTTCGACCTGCATCGCGGCTCCGGCCTGGGCGAGTTCGGGAACCTCCGCCAGCCTGGGTTCGTGTGTCTTCTCTTCGCCGCCCTCATCGCCGCTCAGGCGCTGGGCTTCCTCGTGCTCGGAACCGGCCGGTCGGGTCTCGGTCTGGCCTTGTCGATGCTCGTTCTCAGTAGTGTTCTCGCCCTCGCTTGCGTCTGGGGTGCATTCCGTCGTGCGCAAGACATTACCGCCCTGTTCTGGTTCCTGTTCGCCGCCGTCCTGGTGGTTTTGCTGGTTCCCACCGCCCTCCAGACCTATGACACCGTGTTCGACCAAACCACCTTGTCGGATTCGACATGGCACCTGCTCTACTGCCTCTATGGCGCTCCGATCCTGATGATGCTTTTCCTGCCGACCTATCGGCGCGCCCGGGTGAAGTCCGAGATCTTTCTCGATCTCTTCCAGATCGCAATCGTCGTAGCCCTCGTCTACTCCACCTTCTTCTTTCTCCCGGCGCAGCGGATGTCGCCTGCCGATGCGCTCCTGCGGAACCTCAGCATCAGCGACGCGCAGAGCTTGCTCCTCCTGGTCGCAGCCTTCGTACGCCTGCAATTCGCCCGCGTTCCCGGCACTCGCAGTCCGTTACTCCGGTTAACGCTCTTCCTGCTGGTCTGCGCGGTCGTAACCTTCCTCGGTAACTGGATCGACTTGCACCGCTATTTGACCGCCTCCGCATGGTTCAACCTGGGCTGGGCTCTTCCTCAAGTTGCCGCTGGTCTGATCGCCCTCACCTGGGCCCCGTCCCCCGAACCCCAATCCACTCCGGAGCCCGCGAATTTCCTCAGTTTCCTCGGCACCAACCTGGTCCTGGTCGCCATGCTCTGCTGCATCAATTTGATGATGGACCGGTGGAAACAGGCGTACGGAGAAGTGCTCACCGACGTGGCCATTGCCGCATCGCTTGTCGCCTTCACCTTCCGACTGGCCCTCACTCAGTTCCACCAGCAGCAGGAAATCGCCCGCCGCAAAGCCGCGCAAAAACAGGCGACTGCCTCCCACGAGGAAGTCGGCCGCCTGCTCGACAACGCCCGCCGCCAAACTGCCGAAATCACCCAGATCAGCGAACTCGGAAGCCTTCTCCATGCCTGCACCTCCCGAGAAGAAGTCTTTCGCCTCATCCCGGAGCGCTTGCGCCGTCTGTTTCCAGGCGCTTCCGGCTCCATCTCACTGCTCAGCGCCTCCGGAAACCGCGCCGAGTCCGTCGCCGAGTGGGGCGTGCTTTGCCCCGCTCAGCAGATCTTCTCGCCCGAACAATGTTGGGCTCTTCGCCGCGGTTCCACCCATGCTCATCCCGGTGGACGCTCCGAACCGCGTTTCTCTCACCTGCTCGGCGAAGGTGCTTCGGTCTGCATTCCTCTTATCGCCAACGGCACTACGTTCGGAACGCTGATCATCCAGAATGACGATCCTTTTTTCCCTGCTTCTGACCCTCACCCTGACTCCGACGCCTTTGCTCGTCGCCGCCAACTCGCCACCGCCGTCGCCGAACACGTCACTCTCGCGGTGGCCAACCTTAACCTTCGTGAATCTCTCCGTCTCCAAGCCGTCCGCGACCCGCTCACCGGGCTTTACAACCGCCGCTACATGCAGGAGTTCCTCGACCACGAACTGCACTCCGCTCGCCGGAAACATCGACCCCTGGCCGTCATGATGCTCGATCTCGACCACTTCAAACGCTATAACGACAACTTCGGACACACCGCCGGCGACCAGGCCCTAGCCGCAATCGGCGAGATTCTTCTCCGCTCGGTGCGCGCCGACGACGTTGCCTGCCGCTACGGTGGCGAAGAATTTGCCCTCATTCTCCCCGAGTGCTCCCTCCGCCAGGCGACCGTGCGCGCTGAAGAAATCCGCACCCTCCTCAGGGAATACTGCGCTCGGCGTAACGACGAGACTACAGATGCCCTCACGATCTCGATCGGCGTGGCTGCCTTCGATGAAACCACCGATCGGGTCGATCTTCTCCTCAAGTTCGCCGACGACGCCCTCTATCAAGCCAAGGGCGCGGGTCGCGATCGCGTAGTCGCCGCCCGCCCCGCAGCCGCTTTGCCCGAACCAGATCTCATCGAAACCGACCCGGTCACAGCCTCCTAGTCCATGTCAACGTCCATGTCAACGTCCGTATCAACCTCATCGCCGACCTGACTTTCCTGATCGTCCCGACCATCCTTGACTTTCTTTCCGCCCAAACGCTGCGGACGCGATGCGCCGAAGGGAGGAAGCAATCCGAGCCATCGTCCAAAAGGCCGGATACAAGACTAGCGTCTCCTCGGTTGCCTATGCCAACCAAACGCAGCAGCGTCAGCTCGAATTCACGTTACAGTGGCGCGGGGCACTGCAAATTGTGGACGTGCCGCCATTTCTTAAAGATCTATTAAGTGATCCGCACGTGGTGGCGGCTCAGTGGAAAGTCTCTTAAGTAACACAAAACAAAATGGTTGTCGTCCAAACGGCCACCCAATCGTTCCAAATCGGGAAAACATCGCATCTACAATTCCGAGTTATCGGTCCATTTTGTGTTGAAAATTCTTTTCCTTTTGATATGCTCGTCGCGTTTCGGGCCCATCTGAGCGGCGGGACGACCCCGGACTTCCCCAGCTGTGCGACTCCCAGTCGCGATTAGTCCCCGGTCGCTCTATTCCCCCGAAGCCAAGGAGTAACCGTGACTTCCGCTCGAAAATTCAACGTCATTGCAGGCAGTGAACGTAAGCCCGTCCGTGGTGCCCGCCTGATCCACAATTCGCATCCGGACCAAACCATTGAGGTCTCTGTACGCATCCGCTCGAAATCAGAGACCAAGCGTGCAGAGTTAAAGAGTGCCCTCGCAAAGCCCGGTTACAGGCACATGTCGCGCACCGACTTCGAAACTGCCCACGGTGCCGATCCTGCTGATCTCAACCAAATCAAGAAGTTCGCCCAGGAATTCGGCCTCAAGGTTCACGAAACCGGCACCGAACTCGCGCGGCGGACCGTAATGCTGTCAGGAACCGTAAGCAATCTCCAAAAAGCCTTCCACGTGGAACTCAAAGAGTACAGCCACCCGAAGGGAAATTTCCGCGGCCGTGTCGGCGCCATCAGCGTGCCGGCCGAGTATGCGGACATCATCACGGGAGTGTTTGGTCTCGACAACCGCCGGCAGGCAGAACCGCATTTCAGACGCATGCCGCGCACCCCCGGAATCAAGTCCCACGCCGCCAGCGCCTCGCATGATCCCAATGAAGTGGCGCAGATCTACGACTACCCGGCAGGAGACGGAACCGGCCAGTGCATCGGGCTGATTGAGTTGGGTGGAGGCTTCCAGCTTGATGACTTGAGCAACTATTTCAGTTCGCTCAATATCAACACCCCTCAAGTCATCTCTGTGTCGGTCGATGGAGGCACCAATAGCCCCACCACTCCGGACAGCGCTGACGGCGAAGTCATGCTCGACATTGAAGTGGCCGGCGCGATTGCTCCGGCGGCGAAGATTGTCGTCTATTTTGCCCCCAACACCGATCAGGGCTTTCTGGACGCGATCACCACCGCCGTACACGACAGCACCAATCAACCGTCGGCCATTTCCATAAGCTGGGGCTCCGCCGAGTCGGGATGGACAACTCAGGCGCTCACCAACTTCGACGAAGCCTTCCAGGCGGCAGCGGCCATGGGTGTAACCGTCTGCGTCGCCTCCGGTGACAATGGTTCGTCGGACGGAGTCAACGACGGAAGCAACCACGTTGATTTTCCGGCTTCCGATCCGTTCGTCCTCGGCTGCGGTGGCACCACACTGCAAACTTCGAACGAACAAATTGTCAGCGAAGTCGTCTGGAACGACCTGCCGAATGGAGGAGCAACGGGTCTCGGAGTGAGCAACGTGTTCCCCCTTCCAACCTGGCAGAATGGCTTCGGTGTTCCGTTGCCATCGGTTCAGGGTGGCGGCCGAGGCGTGCCCGACGTCTCCGGCGATGCCGATCCCAACACCGGCTATAACATTCTGGTCGATGGCGAGAGCGATGTCTTCGGGGGCACCAGTGCGGTTGCGCCTTTATGGGCAGGGCTGGTGGCGCGCATCAATCAACAGATGGGGAAGTCGATCGGCTTTCTCAACCCGTTAATCTACTCCCAAGCCGTCGAGGCCGCAGGATTCCACGACGTAACCCAAGGCAACAACGGCGCCTTTAACGCAGGTCCGGGATGGGATCCATGCACCGGACTTGGCAGCCCCGATGGAGTTCCGTTAGAGACAGCCCTTACCGGAACCCCTTCAGCCCAGTCAACTGCATCCGAGCGGTCTCGCAGATCCAGGGAATCCGCAGCTTAACACCATACGGGGGCGAGTTCCGCTCGCCCCCAATTCTCTCCGACAAATCGAAGCGAGTAGCGAACAGCGAATGACGAAGAGCCTCGTCTCCGCTGCCATCGCAGTTAGTAATGGTTACTTCCGTAAGCCCATCCCGCCTCTTTCTCTGTGTCGTTTCCGGTGTCTCTTCCTTATCCTCATATCAGATCATCTGAGGCAATCCAGGAAAGCACTGTGACCGTCTGCCTTTCCCTCTTCATCCCGATCAACATCCTTACGATTCTCTCGTCGATCGCGATTGCCGGCGGGTTGTACTTTTTCTTTGTCGGATTTCAACTGCTTGCCCGCAAGCGCTTATTGCTTACCACCCCGACCTCCAGAATTCGCAGCGCCGCCCTGGGACTGGTCGAGGTCACCGGCGCGGCTGCCGGTCCTTACACAATATCCACGCCCATCACCGGCAAGCCTTGCTTTCTCTACCACACCACCGCCTGGCAGCTGCGCGATGGCAGAAAGCAGGAATGGGAGAAAGTTGCGGAAGAAACTCTGCACCTGCCCTTCTTCATCGAGGACTCGACCGGGCGGTTGCTCGTCGAACCTTTCGGAGCCGATCTCGACCTGCACCGTGACTTTCGCGAAGAATATGCAGCCTCGTTTTTCTCGTCGAACCTGGAAGACGTTCCGCCGCGCGTCAGCGTTTTTCTTTCCCGCCAGGGCATCGTCCCGGGGCGCCGCCTTCGCATCGAAGAACGTTCCATCAAGCCCGAAGACCTGCTCTTCGTCGCTGGAACTCTCACGGAGAATCCAGGCGTCCAGGTGCGTCCAATGTCGCCGCGCAGCGATTCTCCGCGCAACGGTAGGCCGGGCAGTTCGGCGCCCAACAATTTTCCGGAGCGGCTTCCTGCCCCGCAGGTCATCAGACTTGCCACCGGCGCGGCGCCTTCCCCCACTCAAGAAATGGACCAGCAGGAGAAAATCGCGGCCGCGCTCACTCGCGCCGGCATCACCAGACCAGAGGCATGGTCCGCTGCCGGAGTTCCGTACCAAACTGTAGCCGTCAAAGAAAACGCGCCGCTCCCGCTAGTCTCCAACTACGACCAAGCCCGTTTGTCCGAAGCGCGTTTCTCCGAAGATCAGCCCGCGCCATCCGACTTCAATCTCACTCCGCCCGTCGTTCTGATGAAAAGCGCTAACCATCCTACGTTCGTAATCTCCTTCCGCAGCCAGAAGGAATTCGTCAGCGCGCTCGCCTGGAAATCCGCAGCCATGGTCTGGGGAGGCGCCGCCATCACGTTGCTCGGCCTCTACGTGCTGCTGGCGCAGATGGAGTTGCTGTAACAGTCCATTCTCTGGACTTGTCATCCCGAGCGAAGCGAGGGATCTGCATTTCGCCGCAAGATGCAGATCCCTCGCTTCGCTCGGGATGACAGTTCATGAAAGGCGCGGCGTCGGCGAAGCCAGTAGCTAACTGCTCAACGCCAAGTGCGGACCGCTAATTTAGAATGCCCTTTGTGACTGACTCTGTCCGGATCGGGATTCTCGGCGATTTCAATCCCGAATTCCGTTCCCATCACGCGACCAACGATTCGCTGCAGCACGCGGCTCGGAAGCTCCAACTCACAGTAGAATCGGCCTGGCTTCCGACGCCTTCGCTCCTCGAACCGGACGCCGCCGCCATACTCGATTCCTTCGATGGACTGTGGGCCTCGGCCGGCAGCCCCTTCAAAAGTTTCGATGGCATGCTCAAAGGCATTGAGTTCGCCCGCGTCCACGACCGGCCATTTCTCGGCACCTGCGCCGGCTTCCAGTACGCGCTCATCGAGTGCGCCCGCAACGTGCTCGGCGTCCGTGATGCCACCACCGCCGAAGAAGACCCGCACGCCAGGAACATCGTCATCTATCCGGTTGCCTGCGCCGTTCCCAACCGCGATCCGAAGGCGCCCAAGCTTTCCGGCAAAGTCGGCCAGATCCGCCTCCGTCCCGGCTCTTATCTTGCGGCGTATTACGGGAAAGAAACGATCGAGGAAGAATTCTTCTGCAACTACGAGCTGAATCCCGAGTTCGAATGGATGGCGATGGAAGCGGGCTTTCCGGTGGTAGCTCGCGGCTCCAATGAAGAATGCCGGGCCATTGAATCTCCCGCGCACTTGTTTTTCATTGCGACATTGTTCCAACCACAACTTTCGTCGCGCGAGGACAAGCCGCATCCGCTGATCATGGCCTTCGTGCAACACGTAGCCGACTTCCGCCGCAAACGACTCGACGACTCCATCCTCACCTGAGGGTGCGCGTTGCCTCCGAAGAAGCACTTCAGTCCTCCAGGCATGAGGCGCAGCCCCTTCGTGCCCCGCGGTGGGCCGCAGATTGCTTTCGGAATCGCGCAGGACATCTCTGTTTCTAAGATCACTCTAATCGAATCGGACCACCGAAGAGTGCGGCTAAGACGCCCTGCCAGGAAAAATGGGGAGTGCCAGCAATCCCGGAAAATTCTCACAAGGCGGAATGGTTCGGGCATTTCGAAAAGCCTCGACAACCAGGGACTCCACTCGAAAGGACACACTGCAAATGCCGTTAATGACTTGGACAGACAAACTGGGCGTGGGCGTTAAGGTGTTAGACGACGACCACAAGAGATTAATCGACCTGCTGAACCAGCTGGATGATGGAATGAGGAAGGGCCATGGCAAGGAAACCCTGGGAAAGGTTCTTGATGGATTGGTAAGTTACACCAAGTTCCACTTCGGCCGCGAAGAAGAGTTCTTTGCCAAGACCGGCTATCCCGCGGCGACGCACAAAAAAGAGCACGATGACCTGGTAAAGCAGGTTTTGGAGTTGCAGGTGCGGTACAAGAGCGGCGAACTGGCACTCTCGCTGGAAACCGTGGACTTCGTCAAGAATTGGCTGATCAATCACATTCAAGGCTGCGACCAAAAGTACGGGCCACATCTCAACGCCAAGGGAATTCACTAGAGGTATGAACTACGCGGTGAAGGGACGGTCTGAATGTGAAGGCTTACACGCCCATCCCGGAGCCTAGCAGGCTGTAGAGCAGGATGGCGAGCACGATCAGGGTGAAGGCAACGTACATGCGATCGCGTTCCATAGCGAATCCCACGATGGAGAAGGCTACGCGGGCGATGGGGGTGGCGATGAGGAGGAGCAATCCGAGTTGGATCCAGCCTCGGCCCCGGCCGTTGATAACGCTTTGAATGACTCCGGGGATGGTGCGGAATTCAGAGGGCTCGCCGCGGAAGATACGGTAGTCGGCGGGCTCGTGTGCGTGGCGGAAGAGATAGATACACGCTCCCCAGAGAACGATAGCCGCCGAGATCAGGACTCCAGTGCGGAGCAGATTGCCGAGGATGACTTCGATGCGGTGATCGTCCCACCTTTGCCGCTGGGGTGGGAGCGGGTGCGGCTGTGGGGCGGGCGCTTGCGCGGCGGGCATCAGATTTTCCCCCAGAATCCCTGGTAGAGCATTTGCAGGCCGAGAACGAGAATCACCACGCTGAAGACGAGGCGGAGCGATTTGGTTTCAGCTTTGACCAGGATGCGGCTGCCCAGCAGGGAGCCGGCCAGAACTCCTAACATGACGGGCATGGCGAGGCCGGGATCGACGTATCCGCGGCTGAGGTAAACGCCGGCGCTGGCGGCCGCGGTCACGCCGATCATGAAGTTGCTGGTGGTGGTGGAGACTTTGAACGGAATCCGCATGGCCTGATCCATGGCCAGAACTTTGACCGCGCCGGAGCCGATGCCGAGTAATCCGGAGAGCGCGCCGGCGCCGAACATGAGGCTGAAGCCGGTGGGGACGTGCTGGACGTTGTAACTGCGCTGGCCTTCGAGGTCGGGGAAACTGCCGTTCATCCGCAGTCGGGTAGCGAGCGGGTCCGGTGGCAGGTTGCGCTGGTCCAAGGGACGCGGCTTGCGGGAAAGAAACGCCGAGTAGAGCAGCATTGCGCCGAAGATGATCGCCAAGGCGCTGGTCGGTATGCGGGTAGCCAGAAAGGCTCCGAGCAACGCGCCGAACGTGGTCGCGATTTCCAGGAACATGCCGATGCGAATGTTGGAGAATCCCTCTTTCACGTAAGCCGCGGCGGCGCCGGAGGAAGTCGCGATCACGGAGACGAGCGAGGCTCCGATGGCGTAGCGGATATCCACGTGGAAAAAGATGGTGAGCAGGGGCACGAGGACGACACCACCACCGAGGCCGGTAAGCGAACCGAGAAGTCCCGCGACGAAGGAGACGATCGCAACGACGGCGGTGAAGGCCAGAATGGTCATCTGAATTTCTCATAGGTTAACATTTCTTTTCTTATGAGCATCGGAGGGCAATTCGGATGAGGGACGGAATCTAAGTGCAGATGGCGAAGCGGACCGGGGCGCGAAGTTTTTCGACTTCGCGCCAAGCCCGCGCACAAAACGGCGGGCTTGTCATCTTTAAGATTGCAGATTGCAGTTCGAGATCGCGCGGAGAAGAGTGTCCGCGCCACACTCTACTGATTTACCCAGACGACGCGGGATTTCTTCAACTGGGCGTGCTGCTTGCGGAGTTCGCGGGCGACGGCGCCGAGAGACGCGCTCTCTGCCTGCGGGAAATCCGAAGGCCGCCTTTCTCCCTGGGCGGCGGAGTAACCCGTGGCGGCGAGGACGTTCTGTTCCTGAGACATGGGCGCATAAGCTGCATGTGCCGGGTGGCTCGGCGATTCGTAGATTTGCGGTTCACTGGAACGGGGCGCGCCACCGTAAAGCTGCGCAAAGGCTGCGGTGGTGGAAAGCAGGCAGAGGACGAGCAGGGTCGTTTTCATCGCAGGGTCTCCAAATTCCGGAGAAAGCGAGGGATCATCCGCCAACCAAGCGGCGGATGGGTGCTCCTCCATTAAGGGTAGGAGCAAGCCCTGTACCAAACTTTGCCGGGGTAAAATGGCGGCTTGCGGGCGTTTACGGGAAGTAATGGCAATTGTTTGCACAATTGTGGAGAGCGCATGGAATGGGCAGGGCAAGGCTCCAACTGCCGGGTTGGCAGGTTGCCGCGCCCGGGAGATTTTTCCTCTAAATTTCGATAAAGTGATAGCTATGAAAATGCGGACGGTAGTAAGAATCTCTTTGATCTTGCTGGCGACCATGGTGGCACTGGCAACGGCGGCGGCTGGGGCGGATTACAAAGTCGTCAAAACGTGGAAGCTGGGCGGCGATGGCGGATGGGATTACCTGACCGCGGACAGCGATGGACATCGTTTGTTCATTGCGCGAGCCACGCGGGTGATGGTCATCGATACCGAGTCGGGCAAGCAGGTGGGCGAGATTCCGGAGACGACGGGCGTACATGGGGTGGCGTTGGATTCGGAAATCGGGCGCGGATTCACCAGCAACGGCCGCGAAGATACGGTAAGCGTTTTCGATCTGAAGTCTTTGGCGGTAGAAAAGAAAATCAAGGTCGGCAGCGGTCCCGACGCGATTCTGTATGATCCGTTTTCGAAGCGCGTGTTTACTTTTAACGCAAAAAGCCATGACACGACCGCCGTGGATGCGTCCAAGGGTGAGGTGGTGGGCAAGATCGAGTTGGGCGGAAAGCCGGAGTTTGCCGCGACCGACGAAAAGGGCACGGTGTTTGTGAATATTGAAGACACGTCGGAACTGGTGGCGTTCGATCCGCAGAAGCTGACAGTGAAGTCGCGCTGGAAGCTGACGGACTGCGAAGAGCCGACCGGCCTCGCGATCGACCGGAAAAACCGGCGGCTGTTTGCCGGCTGCGGCGGGAATAAGAAGATGGCGGTGGTGGATGCGGACAGCGGGAAAGTAGTGGCGAGTCCCGCCATCGGCGACGGATGCGATGCGACCGCCTTCGATGCCGATAGGGGCCTGGCGTTCGCGTCGGCCGGAGACGGCACGATCACGGTGATTCGGGAAGATAACGGCGATAAGTTCAGCGTCGCGCAGACGGTGACCACCCAGAAGGCAGCGCGCACCATGGCGCTCGATGCGAAGACGCATCAGCTTTTCACCGTAACCGCGAACGTGGGACCGCGTCCGGAGAGAAAAGTGGAACCGGATTCGTTCGTGGTGCTGGTGGTGGAAGCAGCGCGCTAGCAGGCCGCGGAGAAAGTGGGAACCCGCCCTCAACTCTCAATTCGCCAGACTTTGTCATAAAGGGTGTTGCTCGCGCACCACCCCGGCCAAATGGACCATCCTTTCGTAACCCTCATCTTCACGACCCTTTAACAGTTCGCCCCTTACAATATATGTAAGCCAATGAATTGTGGGGTGTCAGCAGTGGACAGCGTAACCAGAACTCGCGAACGGCAGAAACTGATGGTGGAATTGCTGGAGAGAAAAATACGGCTGCGTGCGCGCCAGCTTTACGATGAGCGCGGACAGGTCGAAGGCCGTGAACTGGAAGACTGGGTCAGAGCCGAGTCGGAAGTTCTGCAATCGAGCATTCTTGCGCCGCTGTGGAACACGCGCCAGGAGCGGCAACTGGTGGAAGTCTAGAGGTGGAAGTGTAGAGTAAGAGCGTAGAGCGAAATGGTTCGGGACTGCTCTTGGCGCCGCCGACGCTTCGAGCCGTTGCCCCCAACTTCTGACGGCGAATCCTAAGATTCTTGACGCTGGCCGGAAATCCGCAGCAGAAATAACGCGGACGACAGGCTGAGCACTGGACCGGCGATACTGAAGAGCGCTCTACCCCAAGCCGACCCGGCTGCCGGTATTCCTCCAAAATACGCATCCAGCACAAATGCCGTGGCGCAGGTCGCGCCGACTGGAATGAGCCACGATTTTGGAAAGCGCTTCAGGTTCGGGATAGCGGTGGGCAATAGCCACAGAAAGATGTACCAGAGATTTCGGTCATGCAGCGAAACCGCGAAGTGGTGGCCGCCGCTGCGATGCAGCGCGAGGCCAAACTGCAGCGGACTTACATACGTCCCTGTGATCGACCATTGCAGGCCCATTATGGCAGCGACACTTAGCACCCAACTCGTCAGGATCCACGCGGCGTCCGGCAAGAACCGATTTCGGGCACGCTTGCGATCGTCGTTTCGATCAGGGTTTCGATCAGGGTTGCGATCAGGGTTGCGATCGGGCCAGGTTGAGAACCACCAGGCGGATGTGAGCGCGATGCTGAAGGGAACGAACGATTCTTTCGTTAGCGCTCCCAGCACGGCGATCACGGGTAACGCCCATAGTTCAAACTCCGACAAACTCCAGAGCAGTGCCAGCAGGAAGAAGCCTTCGCCGGCGTCCACCAACCCAACCAGGCGAAGATTGGGGACGGCAAAATTGACCAGGTAAAGCAAAGCGCCAACCAGCCCCACGGTGGAACTGCCCAGCTTACGATTCCCGACCACGACGATGAGAACGGCGGTTCCGGCGACGAAGAGAGAGTCGGCAACCAGAAGTCCAAACATCACCGGATCCCAGGTTGCGACTCGTCCTCGCGCGAGCAAATAGAAGGGCTTGGCGAGCCACGGAACCAGCACGCGGAAGCGGCGGAAGCGCATGTCTTCGGCGTCAGGGCTGGCGGTTCCGGTAACCAGCGATGCGTAGGTTTTGACGTCGGAGAGCCCCGGCGTCTGGCGTGGGTCGAATCGGTTGAGCACCGGGTAACCCAGGCCGCACGCGATCAGGAAGAAAATGCAAAAGAGTAACGCCGCTCTGGCGCTCGCGATTTTCACCCGGTGGTCATGCAGGATCTTCATTTCTATCGGCGAAGGTATCGTCCGGAGTTCGACATTGCAACTCAAATCCTCGGTCACGCTCGCCTGGGCAAGCTTGGCTTTTGCGGAACGAATCTGTTAGCTTTCAGCGTCGGAGTGAGACGGAAAGTTTTGTTGCCGAAATCTTTGTCGGGGGTGAACGTGGGTTCTCAAAAATGGTGGCTCGGCCTGTTTTCTTGCCTGGTATTTGCGGTCTCGATGCAGGCGCAGCAAGTAACGCCGGCGGACGAAGCTACGCGGCGGCTGGCGCTGGATATTTTCAAACAGTTGATCGAAATCAATACGACGGACTCGGTGGGCAGCGTGACCGCGGCCGCGGAAGCGATGGCGCAGCGGTTTCGCGATGCCGGATTTCCGGAGGGTGACATTCAGGTGCTGGGCCCGAGTTCCGGTTCCAACTCCAATGACCGGAAGAAGAACGTGGTGGTGCGTCTGCATGGATCGGGCAAACATAAGCCGGTGCTGCTGATCGGGCATCTCGATGTGGTGGAAGCGCGGCGCGAAGACTGGACGACCGATCCGTTTCAGTTCATCGAGAAGGACGGATATTACTACGGGCGCGGTTCCAGCGATATGAAGGATGGCGACGCGATCATGTCGGCCACGCTGATCCGTATGAAGAAAGAAGGATACGTGCCCAGCCGAGACATTATTCTCGCGATGACGGCGGATGAGGAAGGCGGCACATCGAACGGAATTGACTGGCTGATCAAGAATCATCGCGAACTGATTGATGCCGAGTTCGTGCTGAACCACGATGGCGGCGGCGTGCTGGCCGATCATGGCAAACCGGTGATGATGGAAGTGGACGCCACCGAAAAGCTCTACGGCGATTTTGTGCTGACGGCGACCAATCCGGGCGGCCACAGCTCGCTGCCGCGGCCGGAGAACGCGATCTACGAACTCGCCGATGCGCTGACGCGAATCGCGCACTACCAGTTTCCCTTCGAGCTCAACAACATCACGCGCGCGTATTACGAGCGGCAGGTGAAGCTGGCAACGCCGGAGCGCGCAGCCGATCTGAGGGCGATGCTGAAGACTCCTCCAGACCTGGAGGCTGTGGCCCGGCTGTCGAAGGATCCGCTGGACAACTCCACTATGCACACAACCTGCGTGGCCACGCGCTTGAGCGGAGGCCATGCCAACAACGCCCTTCCGCAAATGGCGCAGGCGAACGTGAACTGCCGCATCGAGCCCGGACACACGCTGGAGGAAATCCGGCTGACGCTGGAGAAAGTGGTAGCCGATCCGAAAATCAAAGTGCAATTTCGCGAGAACAACAACGAACTGATGGACCACGGCTCCGGCCGGCACAGTTTTGTGCCGGCGGCTCCGCGGAAGGAAGTGTTCGAAGCGCTGGACAGGGTCGTGGCAAAAATGTGGCCGGGGATTCCGGTGCTTCCGACCATGAGCACGGGCGCGTCAGACGGCGTGTACACAAATGCGGCGGGGATGCCGACTTATTGCGTGTCCGGCGAACAGTATGAGCGGGACGATATCCGAGCGCATGGAAAAGATGAGCGGATAGGGGTCGAGTCGTTTGCCCGCGGCGTGGATTTTTACTACCTGTTCTTGAGGGGAGTTACGGCGCAGTAGGCGGGCGGTTCCGCCAGAAGAGGCTGTCGATGAATATCCGCGTTCTCATTGTTCCTTACGACTCCGGTCACTACCGCGCAAGGATGGGATGTGGGCCTGACCGGCTGTTTGCGTTCGGGCTGAAACCGTTACTAACTCGCCTGGGTCACAATTTCAGTTGGGAAGAGATCACAGTTTCCGATTCGCATCCGGCGGAGATCAAGACTGCGTTTGCGCTCTGCCGGATGGTTGCCGACCGAGTCCGCGCTTCTCAACAGGAAGGCTGTTTTCCCATCGTGCTGTCGGGCAACTGCAATATCGCTGTCGGAACGATAAGCGGGTGCGGGTGTCAAAATACTGGCGTTGCCTGGTTCGACGCCCACGGCGAATCGACTACTCCGGACACAACCACGTCAGGATTCTTGGACGGTATGGGGATCAGCATTCTTACCGGCCAGTGCTGGGGCACACTGGCGCGTTCTATTCCCGGTTTCAGCACTGTTCCCGGAGGACACATACTGCTGGTGGGATCTCGCGACGTCGATAACGAAGAGATCGCGCTCTTGAACCAGACAGGAGTCACCCGCGTACTAGGAACCGAGCATTTTGGATCGGTAGTTGCGTCGTTGGCGCGCCAAGTCGACGGAATCTATTTGCATCTCGATCTAGACGTACTCGATCCAGCCCAAGCAGTTGCGAACCAGTGGACACCACCCGGCGGGCTAACGATTGAAACCTTGAAAGATGCGGTAGGAGCAATTCAAGCAGGCGCAAGGATCAAAGCTCTCGGGATCGCTGCGTACGATCCCGAAGCAGACCACAACGGACGAGCGCTCGGCGCGGCATTATCGGTAACCGAGTTGTTGCTCGGCAGCCCAATCTAGGTCCCGTTGGGAAGTCGACGCCTCTACCTGGATATGTTGAACCACATTAAAAGTGTCCCCATGAGACCACATTAGAAGTGTCCCCTTTTAGAGTTCCTTCGCGAGGAGGAACGGAGATTGGGGAGAACGGGATTGAGCAGGAAAGAGCTGAGTCGAGTGG
>Ga0224555_1002558_pt1 | contig 20948 bp, 12 predicted proteins | sample 714S23034metaG_FD_180687 | JGI IMG/M metagenome (GOLD analysis project Ga0224555, IMG submission 180687) | Peat soil microbial communities from Stordalen Mire, Sweden - 717 S2 30-34 | ecosystem: Environmental > Terrestrial > Soil > Wetlands > Peat | place: Sweden: Norrbotten County, Stordalen...
GCAGGACCCTGCGCACATGTTCTTCGACGAACCCGCGAAAGCCTTTTATCGCGACCAGTTCGGCGTGACTGCCGATTCCCGTTGGCGGCCCGTCCCACACCGAATGAAGCACCGCGTGCAGCAGTTGCCCGCGCTGCCTGGCCGTGAGGCCGGCTTCGGCGGGCTCCCAATCCTGCGCGCCCAGCCGCGCATTCGCAAATGCCTTGAAGGCGCACTGCGACTGCGCAGTCAGCACGCTTGCCCCGCCTGCAATTTCGCCGTAAGGGAAGGGGACCTGGCTCTGGTCTTCAATGGGAACTGTCAGCGGCTTTGGAATTGGCGGCGCGATCAACTCCGCCGGCAAATCAATTGGTGTTCCAGCGGCTTTCGCAATCAAGCGCGACGGCCGCGCCTCCACTCCTTCGCTTTGCCGCGCGTAACTGAAGTGCGCTTCGGGCGCGGAAGCCAGCAGCCTTTCCGTCATGGCCGTGGCCAGTTCCCAATCGAGGCGCGGCGATGCGTGCGGCATTGCTGTTTCGCGCTGCATCTCGGGGGGCAAAAAGGGATGCGTCGCCCCACCCGCCGGCCACGCATCCTCACCTGCGCCCATGAACCACAAAGCATCGGCCTCCAGGCCAGCCGACTCGGCTGGCCCCGCAATCAGGATGGGCGCATCCTGCGACTCGGGCGCAAACAGCGTTTCGTTCACCGTCCGCTCCAGCGAAGCCAGAAACTCTGCCCACCGCAAGCGCCGCCCACTAAATCCGAGCGAAGCGCAATCGTCGACTGCGCGTTGCCAGCGCCGCATCCCCTGAAACTCCGCACTGGTGAACGCGCGCGCTCCGGGCCAGCCTGCCATCTGAAGCAATTGTGGAACCAGTTCGGCCCAGGCAATCGCACTGTTTGAGCGGCGAGCAGACTCGTCCAGTTTCCGCCGGGCCTGTGCCATGCGCGCAACCCATGCGGCGGGCAATTCCACACGCGGCCTCTGGACGATGAACGAGTCGAAAGTCCATCGCGGCCGCTCGAGCCCGCGACGCCTGAGGGCCCGCATGACCGCGGTCAGCGCCTGCGACTCTTGCTCGTTTGCGGCCGTCTGTCCGGTCGAGAGCAGCCAATCCAACTCATGCTCTTCAATCGCTCCGGCGAGCCAGCGCAACAACATGTGGGCACCGCGTGCCAGCGCGATCTGACGCAGCGGGACTCCCAACGAGAATTCCAATCGCGGCGCAACGCCAGGCGCGCCCGCAAACCGGAGGAAGGCCCGCTCCATTTCACCGCGGCGCCGGGCCACGTCCTGGGTGACAATCAGCAGGCGCGCATCGGGGTTGGCCGCAAGCTGACGCCGGCACCAGAGAACGCATGCAGCCAGCTCTGCCTGCTCGTCGCGAGCCTGGTGGGAGAAAATCCGCGTGGACGAATCATTGCGAGGTGCCTCGCGCCACTCACTCCAGGCTTCAAGCAACCTGCGTTGGGTGGGCAAAATCCTGTCAAAACCTGCGAGCAGGAGCGGGGGGCGCGGGCCGGATTCGGATTCAATTGCATCAATCAGTTCCAGCGGAAGTTGCGCCGCGCTGACCAAATTCTGCACGCGGCAGGCGTCGTCAAATGCCGCCAGCCAGCCACTGAATGCTTCCGGGTCCTGCTGCCAACCGGCTCGCGAAGCGGCGCGCAGCAACCGCGGCGCATAAAGGCAGAGCAGGCGATGCGCCTCGGCTGCCAGCCCAGCCACGCGCTGCCGCGGCCCTTCCAGCAGCGCAGCCTGTTTGCCGTCCGCTGCCACAATCTCCGCCCACAGAGACTGTTCCTGAAGCGGGTTCAGCACCAGCCGCCCGTCGAGGCTGCGCTGGTCCCACTGAGCGCGCACGAAACCCTGCCAGTCCTGGATCATCGGCGCCGGCCACGCAGTCAATCCTTCGGCTCGGCGGGCGCGATGGTAGGCCGCCGCAAGCGCCCTTGCGGCTCGCTCGCTGGCCGCAACCACCAGCCCGCCGCCGCTCAGCCACGCATCGATCTCAGCCTCAGACCTGGTCCCCATTCCAGCGTTATACGCTGTCCGGCAGGCCGGCAGCGGAAAAACTATCGCACGCGGAAGCGACTTGTGGTCAGTCCACCAGTTGTACACTAGAACTTGTGATGCGCACATTCCTGGCAAGCATTCTGTTTACATTTGTCGCCCTGGCCGGATGCCATTCAAGGCCGCAAGCCGGTCCGCAAACCCCCGCCAGTCCATCCTTCAAGGTGTACAAGCTGCGCGGCAAGGTAGTTTCATCCAACGCCGCTACCGGCGAGGTCACGCTGGATCATGGGGCCATCCCCGGCTTCATGGATGCGATGACGATGCCTTACAAGCTGAAGGACCCGAGCATTTTGAGCGAATTGCATCCCGGCGACGTGATCACGGCCGACGTTCTTGCGCCGCTGGACCCTAACGCCGACGTGCTGCTGGATCATATCGTGGTGGTGGCGCAGGCCAAACCGGATTATCGCCCCACTGTCTTCTACCATGTGCCGGCGCCGGGCGACGCGGTGCCCGATTTCAAGTTGCGCAATCAGGACGGGCGCGCGATTCATCTCGACCAATTCCGCGGCAAGGCGCTGCTGGTGACGTTTATTTATACACGCTGCCCGCTGCCCAATTTCTGCCCGCTGGTTACCCATAATTTTGCGGTAATCAACAACCGGCTGGCCTCCGATCCGGCGCTCTACTCGAAGACGCACCTGGTCTGCGTGAGCTTCGATCCGGAACACGACACGCCGGCGCGGCTGCGCGCCTATGGAGCAACGTACATCGGCAGCGACTCGAAAAATGCCTTTGTCCACTGGGATTTCGCGGTGCCAACCCAGCCCGAGTTGCTGGAGATGGCGAAGTACTTTGACGTAGGCGTCACTCACGGCGCAGACGACAGCATCACGCACACGCTGTCGACTACGCTCATCGATATGCATGGCAAGGTCGCGCAGTTTTATCCGGGCAACGAATGGACCCCGGAGCAGGTGTTGGCTGACGTGAAGCAATTGGCTGCGAACGCGAGTTGAATTCGACAACTGCCGGCCGGCTCAGCCCGGTCATCACAAATTTCAAGCTTGAATAAGGGGCAAGGAGTGAAGCGATGAGTTATGGATTGAATATCCGCAAGGACGCAGAGTTGGATTTTCTCGCACTGGGGGCTTTGATCCATCGGCTTGATCCCGGAATTATCCCCTTTCGCAAGGCCACGGAGTGCAAGATTCACGTCAGCGGCGGCGAGTTCAACGTGGCCGCCAATCTTTCCGACTGTTTTCGTATGAGAACGGCGCTGGTTTCGGCCATGGTGGACTATCCCATCGGCGACCTGATCGCTGAGCGGGTGCGGGCCATGGGCGTGAGGCCAATTTACAAGCACTTTGAACACAACGGCGCCACCGGTCCCAACATGGCTACCGTTTACAGCGATCGCGGCTTTGGCGTACGTCCTCCGGTGGTGTTTTACAATCGCTCGAACGAAGCCGCGGCCGAACTCAAGCCGGGCGACTTCGACTGGAAGGCAATCTTTGCCGGCGGCGTGCGCTGGGTTCACTGCGGCGGCCTCTTCGCGGCGCTATCGCCGACCACGGCGCCGCTGGCTGCCGAGATGATGAGAGAGGCCAAGGCAGCCGGCGCGGTTACCTCATTCGATCTAAACTTCCGCGAAAAGCTTTGGAAGATCTCCGGCGGCATCGATCACGCTGTGGAGACCATCGGCACCATCGTCGAAAACGTAGACGTTCTGGTGGGCAACGAAGAGGACCTGCAGAAAGGGCTCGGCATTCCCGGCCCGGAGATCGCTGCCAAGTCCAAGCTCGACCCCAGCGTCTTCTTCGGCATGATGGACCAGGTGATCAAGAAGCTGCCCCACGCCAAGGTCGTGGCCACCACGTTGCGCGAGGTGCATTCAACGAATCACCACAGCTGGAGCGCCGTGGCCTGGATTGACGGCAAGACGTATTCCGCGCCCACCGCGGAACTGGATGTGGTGGACCGCGTCGGCGGCGGAGACGGTTTTGCAGCCGGATTTATCTATGGGTTGCTGAGCGGTGAAACTCCCGAGGAAGCGCTGAAGCTTGGCTGGGCGCATGGCGCGTTGCTGACCACATTCCCCGGCGACACCACCATGTCCACGTTGGAACAGGTGCGGGCCTTTGCCAAGGGCGGATCGGCGCGCATCCAGCGGTAGTGCCTGATTGCGCATCTGTGGGGGTTAGAGTAGTTGATCGCGGCGAGGCATATCGCCTATGGCGCCTTCAACCCCAGAGCTTTGACCACTGCGTTATCGACCGTTGCTGGTTCGCCGTCCTGCTTATAGACCACTCCGAAGCCGCTGCGATAGTCCCACATGTTCCAGCCGATGTGGTCGGCTTCAAGAGCGGTGCGCACGTCGTGCAGCCAATTCATTCGAGAAGTGGCGTCGACGTTGTCCCGGAAGACTCCAAACTCGTTGCAGATCACCGGCACCTTGTTCTTGCGCGCCCAGGATGCCGCGCCGTCGATCAAATACCGGATGTGATGAGCGTCCCAACCCACTTGCCAATAATTCATTAGTTCGTAGCGGCCGGCCTGGTCGGGAGCCTCATCGAGAATCTGTGCTGGCGGGTAGGTAATCCCGTGCGTGTACCGGTAGATCGGCTTTGACCAGTTTGCGCCCTGAAAGGTGAAAATAGGTGGCTCGTAAAAGTGGAAAGTGTAAATCACATTGCCATCGTCGACCGGGTGAATGGTGCGCAAATCCACCACGCTGGAATAATTCGGTCCGGTGGCGATGATGGTGCTCAGCGGCGCGGATTCTCGAATGGCCGCGACCAGCTGTGCCTGGATTTTGTTCCAGCGGCGGGAGTTGTATACGTCCGGTTCGTTCATGATCTCAAAGAAAATATGTTCGGGATCGCGCGTGGCGTAGTGCGCGGCCAGACGCTGCCAGAGATTCGCCATTCGATCCACGGCTTCGTCACTGTCAGTCAGCTGCTTTTTGTAATCTTCCTTGGGGAGCAGGTTGAATTGAACGGCGAGACCGTCGGCCAGCATGGTGTCGACGGCGCGATCGAGGCGGGAAAGAAAATCCGCATTCAGCACATCGGGCCCGAGCGGCGGCTGTTCCAGCGGCGCGGGGTCCACGCACAGCCGAACGTTATCGAAGCCCAGCCGCGCCATGAGCGCAATGTCGGCTGCATCCGTAAAGCGATCGGTACGCGCGGCCGAGTAGTCGTTAACCTGTGCGAACCACAGCGAGACGTCGATTCCGTGCTGAAGGTGCCGCGCGCGGGCGAAGGCGGTGTTGAGGGCGGAGGCGCGATCCTGCGCCAAAGCCGGTAAAGCCAGGAAAAGCAGGACAATTAAACAGCGAAAACAAAAACGCACAACGGTTGCTCCTCAGGCCGGGCAAGAATCCGCAACCACCATATCACAACACTTCATCCGGCTTGATTCTTCACAGGCTTGCCGGCCGGGAGGCATGGCAGGCAACTGATATTCTGGCCATGCAGCAGTACGGAGGAGTCGCATGGCGAAAGTAACACTGGTATTTGCAATTTTGCTGGTTGCCCTGGGCATTGGCGGTTATGTCTACACCGGTAGCGTGCACCCCACGGCGCTGATTCCCATGTGGTTCGGACTGGCGTTGGGCCTATTCGGATTCCTGGCCATCAGCCGCAATGAGCGGAGGCGCAAGGTGTTCATGCACATCAACGTGACCATCGGCCTGCTGGGTATGATTGGCGCCGCGGTTGAGGCGCTGCGCAGTTACGGCGCCGCCCGGGCAGCCGGCATAGACCAGAACACGATCGCGCTGACCTCGAAGCTCACCATGGCCGGGCTGCTGCTGATTTATGTGAACCTGTGCGTGCGGTCGTTTATTGCCGCGCGCCGCTCCGGGAAGGTTTAGCGCATGGGAGCAATGCGAGGCGGTGGATTGGGCATGGGGATGCGCGCCGAGCGCTCGCCCCGGGGCCAGGGCGGTCGTGCCGGTCAGGCCGATGCGGGCAAGCCCAAGCCCAAACTGACAAGGTTGTGGCCGGAGATTCGGTCGCTCATTGCGCCACGCAAGGGACTCATCTTCGGCGGGCTCTGCCTGATGATTGTCAATCGCCTGGCAGGCCTGGTATTGCCCTATTCCTCAAAGCCGCTGCTCGACGGGGCGCTCTCGCCGCAGCACCCGCACCCTGAACTGCTGCCGCGCATTATCGCACTGGTCTTCACGGCCATGGTGCTGCAGGCGATTACGTCGTTCTCGCTGACGCAACTGCTCTCCAAGGCCGGTCAGCGGCTGATCGCCGAGATGCGCCGCCATGTGCAGCGCCACGTGGGACTGCTGTCTGTCGCCTACTACGACGAAAACCGCACCGGCACGCTGGTGGCGCGCATCATGACTGACGTGGAAGGCGTGCGCAACCTGGTGGGAACCGGCCTGGTTGAATTTCTGGGCAGTTCGCTCACCGCGGTGCTCACATTCTTCTACCTGATGTACCTCAGTCCCAAGGTCACGCTCACCGTGTTCTCGGTGATGGGCGTCTTTGTTTTCATTCTGCAATACGGTTTCAAAACCATTCGTCCCATCTTCAGAGAGCGTGGAAAGATCAACGCGGAGGTGACGGGCCGGCTAACCGAATCTCTGGGCGGCGTGCGGGTCATCAAGGGCTATCACGCCGAGGAACGCGAGGCGCAGGTCTTCTCGGGCGGCGTCGATCGTCTTCTGGCCAATGTCATGAAGTCGCTTACCATGACCAGCGTTCTGGGCGCGGCCTCCACTACCGTGCTCGGGTTGGTTTCGGCACTGGTCATGTGGCTTGGAGGCCACAAAGTCCTCAGCCACACGTGGACCGTGGGAGCCTACTTTCAATACAACATGTTTCTGGCCTTCATGATTGCGCCGGTCTTCCAGATTGTGAACATCGGCACGCAGCTGACTGAGGCCTTCGCGGGCCTCGATCGCACGCACGAAATTATGTCGGAACTGGAGGAAAATCAGAGCCCCGGGCGCACGGTGAAGATGGCGTCGATCCAGGGCAGGGTGCGCTTTGAAGATGTCGAGTTCGCCTATACGCCGGAGAAGCCCGTGCTGCACGGGATCAGCTTTCGCGCCGAACCCGGCACCGTCACCGCGCTGGTTGGTTCATCCGGTTCCGGCAAGTCCACCATCATCAGCCTGATCTGCGCCTTCCACACCCCATCGAAGGGCCAGGTGGCTGTGGATGATGCCGACCTGGCCCACGTCGACCTCAACACCTTCCGCTCGCAGCTGGGCGTGGTGCTTCAGGATTCATTTCTATTTGACGGCACCATCCGGGAGAACGTGATGTTCTCGCGCCCCGAAGCCACCGAGGAACAGTTTCTCTCCGCCTGCCGGACGGCGCGCGTTGACGAGTTCGCGGAGCGCTTCCCCGAGACTTACGAAACCATCGTGGGCGAGCGCGGCGTGAAGCTCTCAGGAGGCCAGCGCCAGCGGCTCTCCATCGCCCGCGCTCTTCTGGCCGAGCCGCGGATTCTCATCCTAGACGAGGCCACCAGTTCGCTCGATTCCGAATCCGAGGCGATGATTCAGGCCGGGCTGAACCAGCTCATGCAAGGCCGCACCACCTTCGTCATCGCCCACCGGCTCTCCACCATTCGCCGTGCCGACCAGATTCTGGTGGTCGAAGAGGGGCGGATTGTCGAACGCGGCAACCATGCGGAACTCTTCGCTCTCGGCGGTCGCTACTACGATCTGTACACGCGCCAGCATGGCCTTGAAGCGAATCTCTTTCTCGCGCCAGGCGAAGGCGATTCGGTAGCGGAGTAGTTTCAAGGGCAGCGCAAACCTGGAGAGAAGGGTAAGCCGACCCCATATCATTCCTTGACGAGAATCCCATATTTTGAGATGCTGATGATGAGATCAGTAAGCGGAATAGGGGACCAGAATGCGAGACGCTGCTCCGCACGGTACTTATAAAGTTCAGGCTCTTGATAGAGCCTTTGCCGTACTCGACTTGCTTGGTGAAAGCGAGACGCCGCTGGGACTGGCGCAAGTGGCCTCATCGCTGCAATTGCACAAGAGCACGGCGCATCGCTTTCTCATGGTTCTGGAGCGTCACCGCATGGTGGAGCGCACTGCGACTGGCAAGTTCCGTCTCGGCCTTCGCCTGTTCGACTTCGGAAATCGGGCGATCGAGCAGTACGATCTGCGCGACCGTGCCCAGCCCCACCTGCGCCGCCTGGTGGCGGAGACCGAAGAGACCGCTCACTTGTGCATTCTTGAGGCTGCGCGGGTTGTTTACATCGACAAAATCGAGCCGGCCCGCTCGGTTCGCATGATTACGCGAATCGGCGCCAGCAACCCCGTGCACTGCACCTCCGTGGGTAAGGCGATGCTGGCATTTCTGCCGCTGGAGCGGGCCAATGAAGTGATTCGCCGCATTCGTTTCGAGCGCCTGACCCACCGCACCATTGCCACTCCCGAGGCCCTGCGCACGGAGATGGAGAAGACGCGCCGCCGTGGCTACGCGGTGGACGACGAGGAACTTGAGGAGGGATTGCGCTGCATCGCCGTTCCGCTGCTTGACGCGCAGCGCCTGCCGGTGGCCGCGGTGAGCATCTCCGGACCCTCTTTCCGAGTGACCGCGCAGAAGCTTCCGGCCATCGCCAACCATCTGCTGCAGTGCGTGCGCGGCATTTCGGTGGACATGGGATATGTCTCCAGCGGCCGGGCCGGCCGCGGCGCTGCGTGGACGGCCTGAAGAAACCCTCCGGCGCTTCGATGACGGGCCTGCGCGATTGAGCCTATTGGGCCGCCCGCGGGAGTCTCAAAGCATGGTCCAGGGAATCCGGAGAAATGGGTGGTTTTTGGGCGTTGGCGTCGGGTAATTGATCGAGCAGAACCACGTTCAGCAGCGCCTTATGCACCTGGATGCGGCCGTTGTAACTTATAAAGCCGAGCGTGCGAAAGCGATTCATGAAGAAGCTGACGCGGGACCGGGTGGTGCCGATCATATCTGCCAAAGTCTCTTGCGTAATGGGCGGGATGAAGGTGTCCGGCCCACCCGGCTTTCCGAATTCTGCCATTAACAGAAGAATCCGCGCCAGGCGCTTTTCGCTGGAGTTGAAAAGCTGATCGACAAGGTCGGCCTGGATTCGCATGCTGCGCGCCAGCAGAAACTTCACGAATAAATCGGCGAACAGGGGCTCGTCATACATGACGCGGATCATCTCGCTTCTGCTGATCCTAAGTGCCGTACAGGTGTTCACGGCAGTGGCCGTGGCGAGGTGCAGCCCGACAATTGTGGCCAGGGACTCTTCTCCGACGAATTCGCCAGCGGATAGAAGCGTGATGGTGGCCTCTTTGCCGCCTGGCGAGACCACCGTGACACGTGCGCGGCCTTTCTGCAGGTAATACACAGAATCAGCCGTGTCTCCCTGGCAAAAGAATGTCTGCTTTGGCTTCAATTCGATAATGGTTCTCCCTAGCCCCGCGTTGGCAAGAAAGGCGACGGGATCAAACGTGATATTGGCATTACTCTTCAAAATACATCCTCGCTGCAGGCATTCTTTTGGCGGGCTCGTGCCCGGAAAGGAGCCTTGTCGTGGAACGTGAAGTGGAACCGCGGCGAATCGATCAATGAAGTCATGAGAGCGCGCTTGAGGGAGGAAGAGCGCAATATCCGCCGCAACCTGGCTCCTGCAACACAGTCCCTGCATGCATCGTCTGGAACCGGCGCAACCTGGGCCGGTTCAGTCCCAGGGTTGACTGCAATTAATTACAGCCGATCTCTGTCCATCATCGCCTGCTCTCAATTCGGCTGTCTGTACATAATTGCACACTCCTGAATCGCATTCCGAATGCGGAACCAGAGCCCGGCCTGCATCTCGCCATTTGCAGAAGGCGCGTGAAACCACCCTGCCGTCCAGAGCAAATGTGACCATCCTTTGCGCTTCCATTCTGACAGCATCTATTAGGGCGCAACTGATTGCCGGGCTTTGTAACAGACGGCAACAGGAGCAATTGGAAGCGGCGGTCCCCATCGGAGGTAAGCCCTTGACGACATTCATTTCGAAGCGGAGTTTGATGCACCCGCATGACGGGCAAGGCGATCTGGCCGGTACGTCTCGTTGCCGGCGGACCCGGGAAGTTGGCCGCAACCGGCTCAACCAGGTCATGATGCTCCTGCCGGTGATTGCGGCTCTTGCCGCTCTCCCGGTGTTGGCGAGATCGCAAGAGTTGGCCTATGCGGGAAACCCCTCTGCCGCCACGGTAATCGTGCCTTCTGTGCAAACGAACGTCACATACGAGCGTCCGGCAGTGCGGACGAGAGTCAACAACTACATCTTTGACACCTACGGTCCGTATCCAATTGTCGGCGCCGGGCTTGCAGCGGGAATCAACCAGCTCAGCAATGCTCCGCCGGAGTGGGGCCAGGGCGCCCAAGGTTACGGCAAGCGTATCGGTTCCGACTTCGGCATTGCAGGGATTGGAACTACGGCGCGTTATGGATTGGCGGAAGCCTTCAAGGAAGACACGCTGTACTACCGTTGCGAATGCAGTGGCCTTTTTCCGCGGCTGCGTCATGCCATGGTCTCGACCTTGACGGCCCGCCGCGGCCAGGACGGCCATCTCGTCTTTTCTTTCCCAGCGCTGGTTGCGCCCTATGCAGGCTCCATGACCGCCGTTTACACCTGGTTTCCAAGCCGATACGGCGCAAAGGACGCATTCCGGATCGGCAACTACAACATGCTGGCGTATATGGGAGGAAACATCACCCTGGAGTTCTTCGATAGCGGAACTCACTCACTGCTGACGCGCATGCACCTGAACAACAAACACGGCGCCTCGGCTTCAGGTCCAAATCAATGAGCGAGAGCGGAACCAGCGCGGTTGCGGTCAACACCCCGGCGGTTCCGGGCCCCCGAGTCGCACCCATTTCCGGGGTTGCGGACTCTACTGCGGGCGTAGTCAACGGCTTCTTCGAGTGGTTCGGCAGCCTGGGAATCTTCTCCTGGCGGGTTTTTCGGGCCGCGGTAACTCCGCCTTTCGAATGGGGCGAGCTCGTCCGGCAACTCGACGAGGTTGGTTCGAAGTCTCTGCCGCTGGTGGCCATGGCGGGCGCCGCAATTGGCGTGATCATTTCGCTTGAAGCTCGCTACAGTCTCACTCGATTTGGCGCTAAATCGATGTTTCCCGCCACTCTCGTTTACTCCGTCGTCCAGGTTATGGGCCCGGTAATTACCGGCCTGGTGGTAAGCGGGCGGGTAGGCGCCGGCATGGGCGCGGAGCTGGCATCGATGAAGGTGACCGAGCAGATCGACGCCATCGAGGCCTCCGCGATCAACCCCTACAGGCTTCTGGCGGCGACACGAATCATGGCTTGCATCCTGATGCTGCCGCTGCTGACCCTGGCCACCGACGCCTGCGCGCTGTTGACGGGCTGGTTTGCGCAGGCCATGGTTGAGCCGCTTTCGTTTCAGCAGTTCATCGCCAGCGGCTTTAATGGCGCCACATTCAATGCATTTATGCCGCAGACCTTCAAGACCGCCGTTTATGGCCTGATTATTGGGCTGATCGCGTGCTTTCAGGGAATGCGCACGCAGGGCGGCGCGGCGGGCGTGGGCCGCGCGGCCACCAATTCGGTGGTGCTGGCTTCGCTCTTCCTCATCCTGGCCGACGTGGTGATGGTCAAATTCATTCTGGTTTTTTTCCCTTAAGTTAACCGCAATTTGAAACGCTCGTGAAAGAGATATGGCCACAGCTTATGACATCGCGGTGAAGCAAGCGGAACCGGAGCAGGACGCCGGCTTGCCGGTTGTCGCAGTTGACAATCTGCACAAGGCGTTTGGGCGGCAGAAGGTTCTGAACGGAATCAGCCTGAGTGTAAGCCGCGGAGAAACACTGGCGGTGCTCGGACGCAGCGGCACGGGAAAAAGCGTACTGCTAAGGCTCATCATTGGCCTTGAAACGCCGGACTCAGGAACGGTTTGCATTCATGGCCAGTCGATCGCCGGGCTGGCCATCGACCAAATGGGTGAAATCAGAAAGAAGATGGGCTTCCTGTTTCAGCATGCGGCGCTCTACGACTCGCTCACCGTCGCGGGAAACGTGGCGTTTCCGCTTGTACACCATCGCAGAGACATTTCCAGATCCGAGCGCGACGATCGGGTGAAGCAATTGCTGGCCGAGGTGGGCATGGAGGGCAACCTCGAAAAAATGCCGTCAGACATCTCAGGTGGGATGCAGAAGCGCGTGGGCCTGGCGCGCGCGCTGGCCCTGGAACCGGAGATTCTGCTGCTCGACGAGCCGACCGCCGGTCTCGACCCGATCAGTTCAGGGGAGATTGACGATTTGATTCTCAAGCTGCAGAGGGAAAGAAAGATGGCGTCCATCGTAGTGACGCACGATCTGCACAGCGCCAGGACGATTGCCGGCCGTCTGGCGCTGCTCGATAAGGGCAACGTGGTGATCGAAGGCACGTTTGAAAAACTTCAGCAGAGTGACATCGGTTTTGTTAAGGAATTTCTGAAGCAGTCGTAGGAGGACATATGTCGAGATTGGCGCGGTTGGGAGCATTCATCGTTGGGACGCTGGCAGTTCTTGCCGCGGGGGTCTTCATTATCGGGGGCCAGGAGTATCTGTTTCGTTCCACCTACCAACTCAAGACGCAGTTCGACAATGTCGCGGGCCTGGCAGCGGGAGCCGACGTGCAGGTGGGCGGGGTTCACAGCGGAAATGTGCATACCATCGAGCTGCCTCACAAGCCGGGGGATAAAGTCACGGTCACCATGGATCTCAACAAGTCGACGCAGGAGATTATCAAGAGCGACTCAGTAGCTTCAATCGAAACCGAGGGGGTATTGGGCAATCAGTATGTAGCCATTTCGTTTGGATCTGCCGGGCAAGCCGAGGTAAAGAACGGCGACACGATCCAGAGCGAACCGCCGTTGCTGATGGCGGACCTGCTCAAGAAGACGAGCGGCATTCTGGACAGCAGTCAACAGGCGATCCAAAACGCAACCCTGGCAACTGCCCATCTGAACTCGGTAACCGCCAAGATCGATTCGGGGCAGGGAACAGTGGGAGCGCTGATCAACGACAAAGACATGTACAACAAGCTGGAACAGACCACGACCACGCTCAATGACACGATGCTGCAGGCGCAGACCGGGGTGACGGACTTCCAGGAGAATATGGAAGCCCTGAAACATAATTTCTTTTTGAGCGGATATTTCAAGAAGCGCGGATATGAAGACTCCTCCGATTTGACGGCAAACAAGATCAGCGGGCTCCCGCCGGGTGCGGCGCTGAAGACATTTACCTATACAGCCAAACAATTGTTCGATGGCCGCGATACAGCCAAGATGAAGGATCAGAAGTCTCTTAAAGCCGCCGGCGATTTTCTGGCGCAGTCTCAATTCGGAGTCGCGGTAGTCGCGGTGTCAAGCGGCATGGATGGCGATACCCAGAAGGATCTGGTGCTCACCGAGGCCAGGGCCATGGTGATACGCGAGTACCTGGTGGAGAACTTTGGATTTGACGACAGCCAGCTAAAGACGCTGGGATTGGGCAAGCAGGCAGTCACGACGCCGGAAGCGGATTGGGGCTCGATCCAGATTCTTATTTATCCGCAAGGAACGGAGATACCGGCGGAGAAGCCGGCCCCGGCGGCCGGCGCAGCGGCAAGCGAAGCCGGCCGGCCAGCCCAGTGACCGCCGCGGCAGCTCAAAAACCGTAGCGCAGTGTGCGAAGGCGCCAGTTGAGCCGGCGTTGCCGCGGGAGCAACGGGAATGTTTGGTACAATTTCAATTACAGGACATGGACAGATGTTCTGGGTTGCAGTTCGCTTCGAGCGGCGTGGATGGCAAGGATTCAATAGGGGCTATTCCAAGCGGAACCTTGTGTGATTCCGTGCCGGAAATGCAAGCGCGAGAGCGAGCGGCAGCAGATTTAGACAGCAGATTCCAAGACTTGACGCAGGCGCAGGATAAAGTTTTGGGGGACGTAGCTCAGTTGGTTAGAGCGCTGCCCTGTCACGGCAGAGGTCGCGGGTTCGAGCCCCGTCGTCCCCGCCATAGAAAACAAAGAAGTTAAGAGCGTTTTCTAGGGCACAAATAACAGCACAGCAACAGCACACGAGTCATAAACTTGGTGCTGCTCCTTTGCAAGTGCTATGAAAAAAGGCCCCCGAAACCCGGGGGCCTTCGTGTTGTCGGAAGTTAATCTCTCAGCTTGCCTTCGCGAGCGGCCGCACGACGAAAAGGCCGGACATCGAGGTCTTCAAGGCCCGGCGTTTCACCTCGATGTCACCCTGGACGTAATACTCAAGCGTGATCCGGCTGTTGGCATGGCGCAGAAGTTCCTGAATCGTCTTGATGTTTTCGCCATTGGTATTGAGAAGCGTGCCGATCGAGTGGCGAAATGTTTGCCAGCCGATGTGCTTTTTCACGCCTGCCTTCGCGGCTGCTGGGCGCACGTGGTTTTGTTCTTCTCTTTTTGGGCGTGCCAGCTTTTTTCTTGACTCTTGGCTCTCCTGTCTATCTAATCGCGCTAACATCACCCAGCTGCCAGGACGAAGGCAGGTTCGCTCCCCGTTCCCCGAGGTTTCCTGTGCATCGCTTCAATTGCCTTGTGTATTTCCGCAAGAGTCTTCGTGTGCCTTTTTTCTGTGCTCCGGGCACCCGCGTAAGCGGCCCAGTGGCTGCTTTCCTGTCTCTGCTGGGGCTCTTTAGTCTTGCCGCCTCGGTATCCGCGCAGGTCCCCACTTTGACAGCACTTACGGTGACAAATACGGGCGGCAGCACCGTCACGTCTGTGGATACCGGAACGGTCGTGGTGCTGACGGCGACCGTGACCAAAGCGGGAGGGGGCAACGTCACACTGGGCACCGTCAACTTCTGCGATACGGTGTCGCCCCACTGTGAGGATGAGTACCTGGCTGGCTCGGCTCAGCTGAGGTCGAATGGTACGGCGGTTTTGAAATTCAAGCCGGCCCCCGGCGAGCACGTCTACCAGGCATTTTTTCATGGAACCACTTCGAATGCAGCGAGCACCTCGGACGCGCAATCGCTCACAGTCACGGCGGGCCCTTTTAATACCAGCACAGCTATTTCATATTTCTCATATCCTCTCTCGTTTGCATATGGATTAACCGGAACGGTGACAAGCGTAAACAGCCCGCCTTTTTCCCCCACCGGCACTATCGATTTTCTTGACACGACAAACAGTAACTACGTGTTGGCCAGCGCCGCGCTTATTGCGGGCGCGAACACATCGAGTCTGTCGAGTTATCTCACCTACGGCGCTGGCTATCAACCCTCCCTCATCGCCGTGGCGGATATGAACCAGGATGGAATACCCGACCTGGTGGTGGCAGACTACTCGGTTGAGCCAGAATCGCAGGGAGGCGCAGTCTCTTACAGCGCGATCAATGTGCTGCTTGGCAAAGGCGATGGAACCTTTGAGGCAGCCATTGGTTCCCCGATAATAGGCGTGGAACCGCAAGCGATTGCCGTGGGAGACATGAACGGGGATGGCTACCCCGATGTAGTCGTGGTCAGTAGCTACTCCCCTACCGTGTACGTGTTTCTCAATGACGGCAAGGGAGACGGAGGCCTGACCGGCCCGAATACGTATAACTTCTGGGATCCGAACGACAACAATCGAATGGGCGAGATCGGGAGCGTCGCTTTGGGCGATGTCAATGGAGACGGCAAACTGGATGCGATTCTCACCTTCCCTTATCCCGACTACTATATGGGCACGAGTTGCGAAGGTGGTCTTACCTGCGAAATTTTTGGCGTGATGTATGGAAACGGGGACGGCACTCTGCAAATGAGCAGCACCGCCAATCCCCCCCCGTGGGTGCCGGTCTTTAGTGACGGTTTCGGAATAACGGGCACCGTCGAACAGTCCACTGTGGCCCTCGCAGACCTGAACGGGGACGGGAAGCTGGATGTGGTGAACGTCGAACTGGATGCGGAGACCGCGCAGCCCTACGTTTCAGTAATGCTCGGCCATGGCGATGGAAGTTTCGCGGCTCCGGTGCTTTACAACATTGGCGGCTATGGGGCAGGCGCGGTCGCGGTCGGCGATTTCAACGGTGACGGCATCCCCGACCTGGTGGTTACTGGATATGGCGCTGCAGGCGGCATGAGCAGCACCATTGGGGTGCTGTACGGCAATGGAGATGGAACCTTTCAAGCGATCGAGTCATACACAATACCCAGCGCAGAGGTGCCAATTTCAGTCTCGACGGCAGACATGAACGGCGATGGCTACCTCGACGCTGTCACCGCAAACAAAGACAGTTCAATATCTATTTTGTACGGGAATGGCACCAGCCCCTCGTCCGGCGGGTTCTGCGGGCCCTTTGGAATCGGGTGCGGGGGCGGGGGCGGGGGCACACCCTTCTCGTCCGCGAGCAATTTTCCCGCGAGCCTGCAGGGAGCCCAGGTGCTTTCGAGCGACATCCCGACACCAGGGATCGCCGCAGTGGGAGATTTTAACGGAGACGGCGTCATTGACGTTGCGGTCCCCAATTACTCCACGGGAGACGCGAATGTACTGCTTGGCTCGATAACGAGCACAGCAACTGCGACTTATCAGCCCATTTTAATCATAGGAAAGTCGGGGTCTACAGATTCGATAGAGTCGCAGTATCAGGGCGACGCATATTTCGGGCCAAGCACCTCCGGAACTGTTTCCCTCCAAACGGCGCCCGCAACGACGTCACTCGCACTCCAATCGAATGCTTCAACGGTTACCGTCGGCGACCAGGTGACGCTGACGGCAACAATCATACCTGGTTCCGCGCAAGGCCACTCGCCGAGCAACCTCGTTACGTTTTCTTCGAACGGCACCAGCATCGGACAAGTGACGCCCTCAAACGGCGTGGCTGTGCTGACGCCCAACCTGGAGGTTGTGCAGACGGATACGATCACGGCCACTTATGCGGGCGATAACAACTTCGCGGGAAGCTCGTCAACGGCGTTGGTCCAGATAACGGTGCAAAAAGAAGCAACCACCCTGACCTTGCAGGTTTGCAACTTTGTGGGGACCGCCTGGGTCTGCCCGGCCACCACCAGCAATTACGGGGGTGAGATTCAGTTCACGGCCTCGCTCACGCCCTTTAACGTAGCGGGCGGCCCAAGTTCAGACAACGAGACGGTGACCTTCTACAACAACGGCAAAACGGTTCTTGGAACCGCGACGCTCACATCAGGCACCGCTACGCTCCAACTTGACCAGCCTGCGGCGGGGGTCTATTCGGTCACAGCCTCCTACGGCGGAGACGCAAGCTTTGATGCCAGCAGCACGTCCCCAGCGGCCACTATGACGGTGCAGCAGGTGACACCCAGCGTGACGCTGGGAATCTCCCCGGCGCCGGTGGGAAACTCCCCGACGAGCATCAGCCAATTTGGCCAGCCGGTCTATTTGTCGGCCTCATTCAATACTTACCCCTACAACGTCGCTGGCGAAACGGTCACCTTCTACAACGGCACAACCGTTGTAAATACCGCGAAGTTCGGTAGCCAGAGCGGGCCTGCCATGCTCACGCTGAGCAATCTTCCCGTGGGGACCTATAGCTTCAAGGCCAGCTATCCGGGTGACTCTAACTGGAATTCCACCAACACCTCCACTGCCGCTTTGGCCGTGCAGACGCTGCCAACCGCCCTGACGATCATCACCTCTTCGGGGTCCTCTATTTACGGCAACCCAATTACGCTGCAGGCTCAGCTCGAGCCCTTCAACGTGACGGGGGTGGGCGGCAACACCACAGACGGCGAGACCATCACCTTTTACCAGAATGGCGTCAACATTGGAAGCAGCACGCTCACCCACGGCGCAACCATTTTCACGGCCCCTCTGCCTCCGGTGGGGACCGATTCGTTTACAGCGAGTTACGCCGGCGACGCAAGCTTTGCTGCCAGCGGTACATCTCCTGCCGTCAGTTTCATGGTGGGGAAGGCGTCAACCACCATGGGGATCACAACCAACGCGCTTAACGGCAATATCGGTAGCGGCCAGCCGATAACGCTGACGGCCACGGTCGCTCCCTCCACGGCCACTGGCACCGTAGCTTTCTACAACGGATCAACCGACATCGGGAACGGAACGCTGTCGAATGGCGTTGCCACATACACCTTATCCAACGGGCTCGCAGAGGGGAACTATACGTTCAAGGCCATTTATGGGGGCGACACAAACTACAGCGGTTCAACCTCGTCCCCAACCGCCAGCCTGACGGTTCTGCAGGCAACCACCCTGACGCTGACAGTCAGCCCGGCAAATTTCGCCGCGGTGAATCAGTCGGTCACAATTACGGCCACGCTATCGCCCTACTCCGTTTCCAGCAACGAGTACGTGAACCTTCTTAACGGCACCTCCACCATCAATGACGCGCCGCTGGTGAATGGCGTTGTCACTTTCAGTTATCCCAACGGGTTGCAGCAGGGGAGCTATTCCTTCACCGCTGTCTACGACGGCGACGGCGTCCTGGCCGGCTCGACCTCGGCCCCGGTCGCGTTTTCGGTGGCTACAGTTGAGAACTTCGTGGTGAACGTCGACACGGACGATAGCGGTACGGCAGGGAACTGCACCCCGCTGAGCTCGACAACCAGCAACACCAAAGACAGCGCCTGCTCGCTGCGCGATGCGCTGCTTGCCGCCGCGAGCGCTCCTGAAGGCGCCAATATCACCTTCGACGTCAATCACTTTTCGGCACCGGACACGATCACGTTGACCAACGGCACGCTCACTGTGCCGACGAACACAACGCTCACCGCACCCACTTCGGGTAGCGGACCCAACCTTACCAACCTGGTGACGGTGAATGGCAACGGCACCTCCATCTATCAGACATCGACTACCGTTTTTGCGGTGACCGGGACCGGGACCGCCATGAGCAACCTGATCATCACCGGCGGCTGGCCGCTCAGGAATTACGGGGGTAGTTCGAACGGCGGGGGTATAGCCAACTCGGGCAGCCTGGTGCTGACCAACAGTACAATCACGAACAACGGCGCACTCAACTTCGGCGGCGGCATCTACAACACCGGCACTTTGACGATAGTTGGCTGCACCTTCGCCGGCAACACGGGCGCTGCCGACGGTATCGGCGATGGCGGCGGAATCGATAACGCGAGCGGCACGCTGACGGTCATCAACAGCACCTTTGCCAACAACGCAACACCGGACGGCTGGGGCGGCGGCATTGCTGTGGATGCCGGCACGGCGACGATAACGAACAGCACAATTTCAGCCAACTTGGCCAACGGCGGAGGCGGGGGCATCTCCACCGTTGTCCCAAACAGCGAGGGCATCACTTCCAATGGCGGCACTGTCACGCTCGCCAACACAATTGTGAACGGAAACTCTGATTTCCTCAGCGATATCGACGACGGCACCGTCCCCTATACCGACAAAGGCGGCAACAACATCGGTTTTCTCAACAGAACCGCTCCCGCAGTAAATGACCCGAACCTTATGACTCTGGGCCCGCTCGGCAACTACGGCGGCCCCACGCAGACAATGCTTCCTCTGCCGGGGAGCTCGGTTATCTGCGGAGGCACATACGGCAATAGCGAATCGCTGTGGACGAACCCGATCAATATTGATCAGCGCGGCTATCCGAACCTCAACACAGCCTATTACTTTTTGTTGCCGTATTCCGCAGACGTGCCGGAAGGCTGCGTTGACGCCGGCGCCGTGCAGACCAACTACACCTCGGTCCAGTTTCAGCAGTCCAGTTACACCGGCGTCGCAGGCGGCGCGGTCACACCTGCGGTCACGGTCTCAGTCACCGAGAATGGCGCGAACCGCGGAGGAGTGCCACTGACCCTGAGCTACTCAGGCCTGGGAAACCTGAGCGGCAACACTGCCACTACCGTTGACGGCGCCGGCGCCACCTTCTCCGGCCTGTCAGTCGACACTGCGGGCAGCGGCACGCTCAGTACGACGTTCTATGTTGTGGGCACGAAGCCGCTCAGCGCCTCGACTAGCCTTACTGTTTTGGCTCCGCTGCAGATTTCGCCGGGCAGCGAGACCATCTCTGCTGTGCCTGCGGTTCCCCTATCGCAAACGTTTAGTGTCTCGGGCGGTTCGGGCCACTATCAGCTGACCAGCTCGGGAACGCTACCGTCTGGGCTGACGTTGACGCCCTCAGGAACGGTTACCGGCTCAAGTTGGACGCTGAGCGGAACGCCGACGCAGAACGGTAGTTATAGCTTCACGCTCTCTGCGACTGACGCGAACAACAGCTACCTCACCATTTCGCAAAACTACACTGTCACGGTAGCTCCGGCCACTACTACCACGCTCGCAGCTTCGCCGGCATCTCCAGCGCCATACGGGCAAACGGTAACGCTCACGGCTACGGCCTCTTCCCCTACGGCCACAGGTACAGTTACCTTCTACGACTCAGGCAATCCGCTTGCCTCGGGCCCGGTGAGTCTCAGCGGCGGCTCACCCAACACCGCATCGCTCGCACTGAATGCCTCAACACTTGGCTCCCCGCTGGCTTTTGGCGCGCACAGCTTCACGGCGCAGTACTCGGGTGACGCAGTTAACGCAGCCAGCACCAGCAACACCCTCGCCTACAACGTAAATGCGCCGTATTTTGTGGTGAATACAACAAGCGACGACAACGGATCGGTCACCTGCACAGCGCTCGCTTCCACCACGAGCAATACCACCGACGGCAATAACGGCGGCAATCCCGGCCAGTGCGCGCTGCGTGATGCGCTGAATACCGCATCTGGTTACGGAGCGGGCAGCATCTATTTCGACACGACGGTCTTTGCGGCCGCTAGCACCATTTCGGTAGACGTCACTGATTACGGCTCGCTCAACCCGCCATCGAACACGACCATCTATGGCCTTACCGCGGGTAGCGGCGCCACTCTCACCAACCTGGTTACAGTGAATGGCGGAGGCGCAGGCGGAACTATCTTTGTAGCGAACGCAACCAACGCGGCGATTGACAATCTGAACATCAACAAC
>Ga0224555_1002559_pt1 | contig 20943 bp, 16 predicted proteins | sample 714S23034metaG_FD_180687 | JGI IMG/M metagenome (GOLD analysis project Ga0224555, IMG submission 180687) | Peat soil microbial communities from Stordalen Mire, Sweden - 717 S2 30-34 | ecosystem: Environmental > Terrestrial > Soil > Wetlands > Peat | place: Sweden: Norrbotten County, Stordalen...
GAGCTCTTCGGTGCACCCTGGATCGATGGCAGCGCGCTTGCCGAATCTCTGAACCAGCGAGCTCTTCCCGGCGTCCGCTTTTATCCTGCGGATTTCACGCCTGCCAGGCCTTACCCGTATGCAGGCCAGGTCTGTCACGGCGTTCGCATTTTGGTGACCGACCGCAACGTCCTCGACACGCCGGAACTCGGTGTGGAGATCGCCTCCGCGCTGCATCGTCTCTATTCCGATCCGTTTCAGTTACAAAAAATGAACACTCTGCTGGCCAATCGTGCCACGCTCGATGCCATCAGAGCTGGAGACGACCCAGGACAGATCGCTGAGACCTGGAGCCAGAGTCTGGCAGAATTCAACCGGCGCCGACAGGCCGCTCTGCTGTATCCGGACTGACTTCCGCTGACGAAGACAGGGATTCGGCGCCAGATCCAGCAGCAGATGTTTGCTTCATTCGATTGAAGTGCGACTCCAGCTCCCCGGTCAATGTGAAATAAACGTAGTCTGGCCCAACTCGACTCCAACCCAGTTAGACTATGCTGAGTTAGCTCTATGCCCCATGGATTCGACGCGTACCGCGTATTTATTTCGGCGCCGGGCGACCTGGAACGGGATCGCCAGGCTTGTCACGAAGCTGTCGCACAGGTGAACGAAACCACCGCGATGCCTGCAAAGATTCTGCTGGTTGAGGTCGGTCTACGGGAGAACGATCAGATCACAGGTAATCGGGGTATCGTTTCCGATAACGTCCGCTGGAGCAGCTACTTCATCCAGCTCTTCCAGGACGACTGGGGTCCGCGCGACCTGTTCCGAAAGCTTTTTCTGCTGGCGGCCGAATGCCGGGATGACGCGACCATGCCAATGCGTGAGGTGGTGGTCTGTCTGAAGGACGCGCCGGGCGAGACCAATACGGAGATTCTGGAGTTTCGCAGGGAACTGGAGGAGCGCCAGGATGTTCGTCTTTTCCGCTACAGCAGCATCGATGCGCTGAGAGAACACCTGACCGGGGTCTGTAACGGATGGGCGCGGAACCTGATCGAAGCGACGAAAGCCGCGGCCGCCGGCCCAGCGGAGCCCACCGGCGCATAGGGATTCGCGGCGGCGGCTAAAAAATGGCCACGGAGCGCCATTCCATGTAGTAGTGCAGCTGATCCTCGCGCACAATGGTGAACCCGAGCCGCTGATGGAAGATCAGTGAGCCTGGATTGAAGCGGAAGACACAGCAGCGGATCGGGAGCCTGGCCTTAGCGGCTTCTTCCTGCAAGCGGCGAATCAGCACAGTTCCGATGCCCTTGCGCTGCACGCTGGGGTGAACGGCTATATCGACCAGATGGAGTTCGTCGAGCTGGTGCGCTACCCATAACCGGCCTACCGGCTTACTATCCAAAAGCACGACGTGGTAGCAGGAGTTGGGATAGGTGTAGGTGTAGGCGGACATCTGGGCGCGAAACTGCATCCGGATGAGCTGTTCTCGTTGCGCAGGAGTTACAGGGGCGAGGGCAAACTCAGGTCCGCGCACCGCCGAGTAGAGGTCGTACAGAAAGATTTCGTCCTGGGGCAAAGCGGGGCGAACGGCAAGGGTCGACATGGCTTAAGGGTCCGAGGACCAGCCCTACGGCCGGTCCCTAAGTGCGGAAGTTCTCTAGTTGCGCGGGGGATATACGCCCTGCATGGCAATGATCCAATAGAGGCCGAGGAACGGCATCAGGTTATTGTGCGCCTGGCCGCTCCCGAACATGGAAACGGCTGCGGGATTCATCGCCGCCAGGGGCGAGGACGAGGTGGAGTAGAGGTTGCCGGAGGTTGAATTGGCGAAGCAGTTTCCTACAGGCTGGGTCACGTGGCTTCTGGCAGCCGAATCGGCCTTGGGCGCATGGGTGTGGTTTGGAGTTTGGGTTAGTTGCAGGGTTTCGGTGGGTGCACCGCCGGTCTCGCCCTGGGTGTAGAGATTGAGGCCGGGGCTTTGCCCTACGCCGATGGGGACGGCATTCTGGAGGTTGGGCAGGCCGAAGTTGGATTTGCCGTCGCCTCCGTACATCGTGCCCAGGAGGGAGAAGAGCGCGGTGTTTTGCGAAATGCTTAGGATCTGCCCCGCGGCGAGTGCCCAGTTGACCGGGGCAAAATTGAAACCGACCAGGGATAACTGACCGAGATAAGGAGTTGCCATGCCTGAATTCTCCTGGAGTCGAAGGGTTAGCTGCGGGACGGGAAGAGACCGTTGAGAGCGATAAGCCAATTCATGACGAGAAAGGGCTGGCGATTTTCGTGCGCCTGGCTACCTCCGACCGTGGTGAGCGTGCCGATATTCATCGCACCCAAATTTGCGGCGGCGGCATAGGCCATGACGCCGCCACTGCCGGGCAGGGTTCCGGAGGGAGAATTGGAGTTGGCCCCAGGGGTGGAGTTCAGCACGTGGGTATGTGCCGGGACCTCGTTGGCGACGAGTGTGTGGAAGTCCTCGCCACCTCTTTGTCCCCAGGTGGTGATGTTGCGGGTAACGTCGACTCCGACCGGGGTGCGGCCCTGCAGGTTGGGCAGCATGAAGTTGGTGCGGCCGTCGCCTCCGAAGGTAGTTCCGAGGAGGGAAAACAGAGCCTGATACTGATTGATCGGCAACGTCTGGCCGTTGCAAAAGACAAAGGGAGTGGTCTGATAGCTCCAGGATGCCAGAATGACCTGGCCGATATACGGTTGCATTCGATCGTTCCTTTCTGCTGCTGCCGAAGGGCGTTCCGAATCAGCTTTGGGGCGGGTAGATACCAAAAAGGGAAATAACCCAGTTCAGAACCTGGTAGGGCTGCATGTTGTCGTGAGGCTGGCTGCCGCCACTGGAGCCGACCATCAAGGCATTCATGGGAGCGGTAGGCGGCGCCTGGGTGGTATACGCAGTGGGACCCTGGGCTACGGTAGAGTTGCCCGCGGTGCTGCTGTTGGCGGCGTTTGCGGAAGCCATCAGGAAGTGGGTGTGGGTGGGGTATTGGGCCTGGGTGAGGGTGACCTTTTCCGCTCCCCCTACTTGACCGATGGAGTAGGTGGTGACGCCGTTCGATCCCTGGTGAATGGGAATACGACCCTGCAGGTTGGGGAGCTGGAAATTGGTTTGGCCGTCTCCGCCATAGGTAGTGCCGATGAGGTTGAAAAGGACGTTGAACTGGGAGATGGGGAGCAGGGCCCCATTGCAAAAGGCCCAGTCGAGCGGAGCGTAATTGAAGCCGACCAGGCGAACTTCGCCTACATAGGAGTCACTCATCCATAGACCTCGCTGGGATTCAAGAAACAGGCGTGGGGGCGCGTTGAAGCAGCGTACCACTGTTAGTCTCGGTCCTGTCAAGTGCGAGTTCTGAGATATGTGTCTGACCGGCAGGAGCTATGCACAATATTTGCAACTCAGTCTCCTGGAAAAGCTGCGACTTAAGCAAGCTTAACCAAAGAGTCATGCAGATCATCGGGCTGGAAAGGCTGCTGAAGCGTTCGCATGGGACGGCTCGTGAAACCTGCGTGAATCGGCGGACCCTCCGATGACCAGCCGGATTCCTCACAATAAGCAGAGATTTCCGCTTGACAATCGGCGCATGCCAGATCATGCTTTTCCTACCTCACTTATCGTTCTCATAACCCATTAAAGAATCTTCATAACCAAATCAACCAGAACTCAATACTTCAGTGACCCGCGCCGCATCCCCCAAGGCGCACAAGACTGATTTGCCGACTCCCCAGCGCGGCAGTGTAAAGAAGATTCATCAACGCCGGCCCCTGCACCCCCGCTGCCCGGAAGTGTGCAAACGGCTCACGTGCGAGGTTTCCACGATGTCGTCCATCGAGCTTTCTGCCACGCTGGCGCGGGTTGCCCGTCTCCCGTTCGCCCCGGTTTCTGCCCTGACACAGGAAACATCGCTGCGGCGGCTGCGCGGGATCATCCGGCTGGTGGCTGTGCTCTGCTCAGCGCTGGCGCTCTCAGGTGTAGTCGAGCAAGCCGGCGCCCAGTCGACCTTCACCTGCTCGACCGCGACGCCCAACAACAACTGCGCAATGGCAATAGCGGGAGGCAACGATGCTTCGTCGACCACCACGACTCCGGCCGGTCTCACCTCATCGACGCTGACCGTCTCCGGCGCTACCGGGCCGGTGGCCAGCGTCAAGCTTGTACTTCAGGGCGTGCATTCTTCGACCGCTGTAATTGGCGGAGGCGGAAACAGCGAGTTTAACCAATACTCGGCCCTGTGCTATGTCGCGTTTGTGCTGGAAGACCCGGGAGGAGACAAATTGGCGCTGTTGGGCGCCACCGGCAACGAAGCCTGCACGGATGCAATGAGCGGCGTGGGGATCACGATTCAGGACGGGGCCGCAGCTGCGCCACCATCGCCGGGCACTTCAGGAGCGTGGCCATCGACGGGCACCGCGACTGTGGCGCCCAGTTCCTACTGGAATACGTTCTCAATTACGCCCCTATACGATTCCTCGTCGAGCGACTTATCGCAAACCGATGGCACTGCCGCTCTTTCCAAATTCATCGGCGCCGCGGCCAACGGCACCTGGACGCTGCACCTGGCCGACAGCGACCAGGTGGCAGATTATCCAAAATACATCACCGATCCGGTATCGATCAGCGGCTGGCAGTTGATCCTGACCTATTCCACGCTGACCGCGACAACGACCACGGTCACCTCGAGTCTGAATCCGTCCTATACGGCGTCGCCGAACAACAGCACAACGCTGACCGCCACCGTGACCAGCGGGGGGAGCGGAATCGGCGGCGGCACAGTGAGCTTCACTGCCAACAACTCGGCGATCAGTTGTTCCGGCGGCAACCAGACGGTGAGCGGCGGCACAGCAACATGCGTCACCAACTTCACCGCAGAGGGCGAATACGCGGTTCAGGCGGCGTACTCGGGATCGGGCAGCTATGCGCCCAGCAACAGCAGCGCCCTGAATCAGCTGGTGATCAACCACACCACCAACCCTAGTGGGAACACATACTGCAATCCGGGCAACCTGAGCACGACGGGGAATACTGCCACCGAAACGGTTTATCCCTCGTACATCCAGGTTCCCAACACCGTGACGGAGTCGGTGGGCAACGTGTCGGTCGAGCTGAATGGTCTTCAATCGACCAACGGAACCTCGGGGGCAGTCTCTTCGACCGCCTTCCTGCTGGCTTCGCCGGGTGAGACCAATAACCTTGACTTTCTGTCGCACGTGGAAACGGGGAATCCTCAGCCTGCGGTGAACGTGATCATCGCGGACGGCAATCCTCTGGTGCCGAACGGCGAGGCTTGCACCGGAGGAAGCGGGCCGAATTGCGATCTGCAGAGCGCCACCTACGGGCCGACGGACGACCATTTGACGGCGGATTCGTTCATTACGCAAGCTGCCAGTCCCGCGCCGCCCAGCCCCAATTATCCAGAGCCCTACGGTGGCGGCACTGCCGAAACACTGGGGCAGGCGTTCAGTGGCGCCGCCGCAGCGGGCAACTGGCTGTTGTACATCGAGAACGACAGTGGTGCGTACCCGCTGAGCCTGAGCGGCGGATGGTGCATCGATCTGACTCTGAATACGGGATCACCAACTACCACCGTGGTGGCATTCAACAACGATCCGGCCACGACGGGACAGTCAGTCCAGATCACCGCAACCGTGACCAGCGGAGGCAATCCGGTGACCACCGGTACGGTCACCTTCACCGACAGCGTGGCGGGGGTCCTGGGCAGCCCGGTGACGCTCAACGGGGCTGGCACGGCGGTCTACAGCAGCAGCGCGTTCACTGAGGGCGATCACCATATCACAGCCACCTATAACGGGAGCGCTTCGTATAACACGAGCTTTGGGACGAAATGGCTCCGCGTGGACGATGCCACCACCGTGTCGGCGGTGAACGACACCACCTGGCAATACTGCAACCCGGGAGCGGTCCTGGGCCAGAGCAGCGGAGCCTACACGCCGAATCCGTCGAATATCTTCGTGACCAACTTCCCCGGCACGCTCAACACGGTCGCCGTGGACCTGAACAACTTCTCCATTTACCAGGAGACGCCCCCGTACCTGGCTTCGCTGATCGAGGCGCCGAGCGGAGCGGCGCTGGACTTCTTCTCGAACACGGGTGGCCTGGGCACTGAACAGGCCAATGCGGGCAACTACATCTTTGAGGACAGCGCCGGCGCGCTGGTGCCTGATAGCGAGAGCAACATCACGCCTGGCAGCTACAAGCCGACCTCCTACACGCCCTCGTACGCCAGTCAGGATAGCTTCATCTCCAGCCTGAGCGGCTTCTACAACGCCCCGTCCAGCTTCAGCACCGCGGCGACCAAAGGCTCGGCAACCTTCGCCACCACGTTCACCAGCGGCAGCAATCCGGATGGCACATGGAGCCTGTTCTTCAACCAGCACATCGCGGCCACCGACCCGTCGGGCGCGACCAATGGCTGGTGCGTGCAGCTGGCGGAGAATCCGCCGGTGGTAACGGTGTTGGTGCCGAGCACCAGCACGTTTACCCAGGGCCAGCAGGGAGCATCGTTCACGGTGACTGTGAACAACACGGGACCGGGTTCGACCGGCGACCCCACCCTCGGGAGCAATCCGATGACGGTCACCGACACGCTCAACTCGGCCTTCACCTATGCGAATTTCTCAGGCACGGGCTGGAGCTGCTCGGCCTCCGCCCAGACTGTGACCTGCACCAACGACAGCGCGGTCGTCGATGGCAACGAATATCCGGAGCTGACGATCGACGTCAATGTGAGCAACACAGCCGGCGGAAGCATCAGCAACAGCGCGACCGTGCACGGGGCCGGAGTGGCTTCCACGAATTCGAACACCGACACGATTACGATTCTTGCTGCAACCACCACGAGTGCGGCGAACCAGACCACGACGTACAGCCCGAACGACCAGAGCGTTACGCTGTCGGCTACCGTGACATCCAGCTCCGGAACGGTCAACAGCGGGACGGTAACGTTTGCGGTATTCAATGGGGCGACCCAGATCGGGAGCTCGGTGACGAGCGGAACAGTAACCGGTGGCAACGCGAGCGCGTCCTACACGCTGCCGGGAGGAACGGGCGCAGGGACCTATACGATCACCGCGACCTACAATCCAGGATCAGGTTTCGCAGGCAGCAGCGACTCGTCCCATACTCTTCAGGTAAACGGGATTACACCGACCATCACCTGGACGCCGGTGACGACGATCATTTTCGGCGACGCCGGCGCGAATGTGCTGAACGCGACGGTCAACTGCACCTCGTGCGGAACGATCACCTACACGGCAACGCCGGGCGGAGCCATTACCTCGACGACGACCCTGGTGGCGGGCAGCTATACCATCACGGCGACGTTCAATCCGAGCTCCAACGGATATAGCAGCAACTCTGCGACGAGTCCGCTGACCGTGAGCGGAGAGAGCGTGTGGATTGTGGATGGCGGCGGCGGGACCAGCGAGCTGGCCGGGAATGGTTATGGCATTACGTCCAGCGCCTATACCGGTGCGAATCTGGCGGTCGCCATCGATAACGTGGGCAACGTGTGGAGCGCGGGAACCGGAGCGTCGCTGCTGGTGGAGACCAGCCAGGTGGGCACCCACCCGAACACGATAGCGTCAGGGACGGGCGGGCTCGATGCCCCGGCCGGCATCGCGATCGACGGTGCGAGCCAGGTGTGGGTGACGAACGGCAACAGCAGCGTGAGCCTGTTCACGGATGCAGGCGCACCGCTCTCGCCGTCAGGCGGATTCACCGATCCATCGCTGTCGACGCCGAGCGGGGTTGCCGTCGATCTGGGCGGCAGCGTGTGGATCGCCAACACCGGCAATAACAGTGTGACGAGAATCCTGGGCGCAGCGGTACCGGTCGCGCCCCTTGCAACAGCGGCGAAGAATAACACAACGGGAGCAAAGCCATGAGGCTATCGTGGAGAGAAAGCGCAGGCATCCTTGTTGCATCGGGTGCCATGGTGCTGGCGGGTTGCGGAGGAAGCATGTCTTCGCTGCAGACAAAAACTCCGGCTCCGGTGGCGCAGGCGCGTGGCGAGGTGTTCGGCGGCCAGCAGCCCGTGACCGGCATGACGCTGCAGCTCTATGACGCCGGCAGCGCCAGATACGGTTCAGCCGCCACAGGCTTGCTCACCGGGACGCTGCCGGTGACGAATTCGAATGGCCAGTTCAACTTCGCCAATCCCAGCTGCCCGAATAACAGCGATCAGGTGTATCTGGTGGGAACGGGCGGCGATCCCATGGCCGCCCCGCAAGGCACGGGCCCATCGCCGACCAATTCCAGCCTGGCGCTGATGGTGGCGCTGGGAAACTGCGGCAATCTGAACAACATCACGCATGTTCACATGAACGAGCTGACCACGGTAGCGGCGGTGTGGGCGCTGGCTCCGTTCATGAGCGGCAATACACAAAGCTATCTGAACATCGGCGCCTCAGCGACCAACGCTGCAGGATTGCAGATGGCCTTTGCAGCGGCGGGCCAGGTGGTGAACATCTCGAACGGCACCCTCCCCGGCACGCTGCCGGCGGGTGCAACTCTGCAGCAAAACGAAGTCAACACCATCGCGGACGTGCTCGAGTTCTGCATCAATTCCATCGACTCTGCGCCCAGCACTCCGAGCGCAACCTGCAGCAGCCTGTTTACCAATGCTCCCTCAACTTCGGGCAATCCGGCCGACACCATCACTGCAGCCATGAATATCGCGCAGAACCCTGCGCGCAGTGTGGCCACCCTGGACCAGGGCGTTTCCAACACATCGACGTTTAACCCCGTCGTCGCCAGTCCCACCGCGTTCACGATTGCGATCCAGTACACGGGCGGCGGGCTCAATGCGCCGAAAGCGATTGCCGCCGATGGACTGGGGCAGGTCTGGGTGACGAACGGCGGCAGCGATGCGGTTTCGCGGTTCGACAACCTGGGGAATGCGCAGGCGGCGGCGACGCTGGGTGGAACCCCGACCGCGGTCGCCATCGATCTGAGCGGCAATGCGTGGGTCACCACCTCAAACAGCGATGTCTACGAGCTGGATGCGGGCACCGGCTTGATCGACCCGAGTACGCCCTTTACGGGTTTCAATACGCCCACCGGCATCGCGGTCGATCCTGCCGGATACATCTGGGTGGTCAACAGCGGCAACAGCACAGTGAGTGCGTTCAACAGCTCGAATACGCCACTGAGCGGCTCGCCGTTCTCAGGAGCGGGCATCTCCGCCCCAGCGGGCGTCGCGATCAACGGCAACGCCAACGCCAACTGCGCCGATTGCCACTAAAACAGATGACCTCACAGGAAGGACACCAGGATGACATCGAGTTTGCGACCCCGCAGCATTCCAAACGATCGGATCATCGTACGGGAAATCGACACTGAAACGCTCCTTTACGATGAGCGCACGCATAAGGCCTGGTGCCTGAACCGAAGTTCGGCTTGTATCTGGCGGCTTTGCGATGGGACCCGCACGGCGAGCCAGATCGCGCAAACCGCGAGTCAGGAAATGGACTGTGCAGTGAGCGAGGATCTGGTCCTGCTCGCTCTTGCCGAGCTGCGGGAGAAAGCACTTCTGGAGGAGCTGAACGCAAGTCTCATGCCAGACGACATCTCGCGTCGCAGGATGATCGGCCGGGCCGGACTTGCGGCTGCCTCGCTGCTACCGGTGGTCGCGGCGATCACGGCTCCCACCGCGCTGGCGCTGAGCGGCTCGGGTGGCACTGGCTCCGGTTCCGAGGACACGCGGCCAGACTCGTCGGGTTCGGACGATCAATGACACGGAAGTTCTCTGGTCAGGCTTTGATCGTGCCATGCTCGGCAACGAACGATCCTGTGCATCGCAGCGGTAGTCTTTTCAGAGCCGTTCGAGCTGGCGCTGCGGCCATACGTGGTCACTCGACATAGGGCCACCCGTCCGCCGTCCACCCGAGCCGATTGATTCCGAGAGCCGGATACCCGCTGTTGCCGCCGTCGTAATAGTGGTACACCAAAGTTCGCCCCGTCGCATCGGTGAATGCCGATTCTCCTCCGGGCCCATTGATGTTGCCATGCGCGCTCAGCAGGATGGTTCCGCCGCCATTGGTGAGTGCAAGGCCGCCCCGATCGGTAAACGGACCCGTGACGGCCGTGGAACGTCCAACGACGATGCGATAAGTGCTGCTCACACCATTGCAGCAGGTATCAATGGAGGCGAAGAGGTAGTAGTAGCCGCCGTGCAAATAGACATACGCGCCTTCGATCCCGGTCCCCGATGGATGAGAGGCCACCTGCGTGCAGGCTGCGCCGGTGGGCACGCCAGTGTTGTTGTTCACTGGCACGATTTGAATTCCGCTGGACCATGAGCCGAACACCAGCCATGCGTTGTCGGCCGCGTCCACCACCGACGCCGGGTCGATGGCGTTGGATCCGGCACAACTGGATGACGTATAGACGGGCGCCCCGGAATCGACGAAGCTGCCCGGCGCGCCGGTCGAACTCATGGCCAATCCGATGGCCGAGTTGGTGCTGCCGAACGTGGACGCTGCGTAATAAAGCCAGTACATGCCGTTGTGCGATGAGAGATCCGGCGCCCACAGATCGCCGCTTCCGCCGGTGTACCCGTTGGTCCATGCCGGCAGCGAGGCCAGCGCGTATCCCCCGTCGGTGAAGGCAGCGAGGTCAGTGGACTGATGTTCGTGGATAAGCCCGTGGGTCGAGAACAGGCCATAGCCAGCGCCGATCGGGACGATGGAAGGATCGTGAATGCCGATGGTGGAAGAGTCAGACACAGAGTAGGCCACGGTCACCGTGAGGGGCGCCGGGTAAGGTGAGTTACCGGTCGAAGCCACCTTCCACTCCTGGCAGGTGCAGCCGGTTCCGCTGGTTGCCCGGGAGCCCTGATCGATGATGGCAGAAGAAGTACTCCCGGAGCTTGCATCTTCGAGATACAGCCCGCTGTTCACATTTTTAATCAGGTAATTCCCGTCAGTAAGAAGATAGAACTGCCATAGGTGATCGTTGGTGCCATTGTCGGCCCACTGCAGAATCTGAGCTCCTGTCGCGGTGGAAGCATTACTCACACCCATTACCTGATGGGTAAGCATGTTTTCCACGTTGTACTGATTGTTGTTCATGGGAATGAAATGCCAGTCGATGTCGGGCGTGGTTGTGCCGGCGGCCTCCTGGACCAGGCTGGTTCCGGCGGTCTGGCTTTGACCGGATATCCCCAGAACCATGCTGCTGGCTGCGCTGGTGAGGGTATAGGTGAAGCTGTCGTTCAGCGCGCTCGCAGTGCCCATATCGGGAGTTTGGCTGTTGCTCCCTCCGCCAGCATTTCCGGATGGTCCTGCTCCGCCGCTGCAACCCGAAGTCAGATTTGCCAGAAGCAGCACGCCGGTACAGACACAACACTTCATCAGCGATCTCCTGAAACGCGAAGGCAGAGCCGCGCTGCGATGGGACAGAGCCGTCTGTTGTTGCTGCGCGGCGAAGATGGCCCGTGTGGTGCCGGGTGTGCCGCGAAGACACGCCCGCGTTAGGTTTGGGTCAGTACGTGAACCTCAGAACGAACTGAACATTTCTTGGGCCGAGCAGCGTAGCGCCCACCTGGCCGAAGTTTGTGTCCTGAACGCCTGAGTCGGGCTTGTCGAAGGCATGTCAGTTAAACGTGTTGAACATCTCGCCGCGAAATTCGGCATGGATTCCTTCTGTAATAGGAATGGTTTTGTTGATGCCGAAGTCTTCGTCGTAGAAACCGAAGCTGCGGATGTCAGCCGAATTACGTGGCATATCGCCGAACTTATACGGGACATTGACTCCTGGATTCGGATTTGGATCCGTCATGAATGCGCAGTTCCAGCGCCCGGTGGAGCAGGCGCCTGATGAGTGGTCATATCCCGTGTTGCCGTCGTTGACGAAGTTGAATGGGTTGAAGGGTCCGGAGCGCCGCACTGGCTGCCCCACTACGCGATTCGGGCGGATTCCGTTGTCGAAGCCAGGAATGCCGTTCGCGCCGAAGAAGCTAATGGGCTGGCCGTCCATATAGCGATGCACTGCGCTCACGCGCCAGCCGCCGATGACCGCGTTGACGGGTCTGGGCGCACCACTGAGAAGCGTCTTACCGCGACCTACCGGGAGTTCGTAGACATAGTTCAGCACTAGGTTCTGCGGAATGTCCTCGTTACTCACGGCTTTCTCCGCCTTATGGTCGTAAGGATTCTGTGTGCCGCCCTGGTTCTGCAGGGTGCTGTAGTACGGCTGAATAGCATCGGCATCGGTGAGGGTTTTCGAGAAAGTATAGGATGCCAGGACATTCAGACCGTTGTGAAAGCGCCGCTCCAGTTTAGCTTCCAGCCCGTTGTAGCTGGACTGACCGACGTTCTGGAGATAGCTGTCCTGGTTGATGTAGCCGTATTGCGGGAACGGGCGCAGAGCCTGCTCCACCCACACCTGTCCACCCCATTCATTGAAGAAGTTCGCATAGGGCTGGATCGGCGGCGAGCTGAAGCCGTTGGGGCAGGGGGCGGCCGCCCACCACTCGAGACAGGTGCCCATCGAAAGATCGTTCAAAGGAATGTCGTTGGGATAGTCGATCAGGCCGTGGAGACGCGTCGAGTGCATCCCCAGATAGCCAACCGAGGCGAGCAGATCCGGAGTGATGGCGTACTGGTTCTCCAGCGTCCAGTTCTCCACCATCGCCGGGCGACCGAAGGTCGGCTCGATGCTGTCGACAGACTGCGTGTTGGACTGGGTGGGATCCAGATCCGGCGTGTTGGGCAGAGGTGGCAGCCCGGCGTCCAGTTGCGGGCCGGACATGGGATCTGCGGTGAACAGAGTCTGATTTACCGTGAAGCCCTGCAGGGTTCCCTGACCAAAGTCGGCGTAGACCAGAGGACCATAGTAGATGCCGCCGCTGCCGCGAAGCACATCTTTCGGCAGCACGGCCCACGCGAACCCGACGCGTGGAGCAAAGTCCTTGTACCAGGTCTTCGCCCAGGTCTCGTTCACAACGCCGTTCCGGCCCGCGCCCTTTCCCGCAAAGACCAGCGCACCGGGCAATCCGCCGGCCGCGGCGTTGGGCGCGGTCATGTCCATGATCGCGGTATCCCCTGCGGCTTCGCGGCGCGGCGTGTCGTAATCCCAGCGGAAGCCAAGATTCACGGTCAGGTTCGGCCGCAGCTTCCAGTCGTCCTGGGCAAACAGGGCTCCGTAGTTCGTGATCCAGCGCGGAGCATGCAACTGCGAAAGGGCGTTGGCTGTGCCCGCCTGGCCGATCAGGAACGCCGCGAACGAATTGCCATCCTGACCCCAGTAGGTCGTGTCGGAGGCGGTCTGGTTATCCCAGAACGTGAAGCAGCCTGCGTTGCCGCTGCAGGTGCCACCGATTTTGCTGACGAACGAGTACTGGTGATACTGCCCTTCTCCGCCAAAGGTAAAGCTGTGTGCGCCATGCTGCCAGTGCACTTCGTCGTGCAGTGCGATCACGTTGTCGACATCCTGGCTGTCGATATTTTCGCCGAAGCCGGGATACGGACTTCCGACGAATGCAAATCCGGGGAAGACGGGGCCGCTGCCGTTGGCGATGCCGAGTTTGCTGTCTCAGTTAGCGTTCATGTTGGCCGCGCGCGACAGGTTGTAGTTATTCGAGCGGTTAGTGCCGATGGTCAGCGAGTTGATCAGGTTCGCGCTCATCGACCAGTCCCACCCAAGACGGAAGAGCTTTCCGAGCTGATTGTTGACTCCGCCGCCCGCGGAGTTGATTGGGGCCGGCAGGTTAAGTCCGTTTCCCAGGTCGGTATTTTCGCGGGAACTATAGAAGCCCCATATCTTGTGGCTCGCTGTCAGGTTCTGGTCCAGGCGCAGACTGTAGACGGTCTCGTCGTGCTGATCGACCGTATCGTAGACATAGTTATTCGTCCCGCCGGTAAGATTTGGCTTCGGCATAAATTGCAGGACCGCCTTGGCCACCTGGCTTTCGCGAGAAGTTGAGATCTCATTCATCTGCCCGTTGACCATGAATGGAGTCCGGCAGGCCTGCCCGTTGACCGTCTTTTCCGTCGTCGGATCGAAAATCTCGCCGTAGTAGAGCACCGAGTTACACGCGTCCGAAGCGCCTGGAATCACGCCGCCCAGCGTGGAAGTGAAATCGAAGTACTGCCCGTTGCTGCCCAACTCAGCCGGGGTCGGAATAAGGCTCGTGACTGCCGAGCCGGTGTGGTAGTGCAGCTGCTCCCAACCGAAGAAGAAGAAGCTCTTGCTGCGCCCGTCATACAGATGCGGAATGCGAATCGGCCCGCCCAGAGATGCGCCGTAATCGTTCTTCGTATCGGGCGGACGCTGCAGGCTGTTGCGCACCGCCGCGTTGCTCTCCGGAGTCTCCGCAAGATAGCCGTTGTTGAACCAGTTGTTGCCGTCGAACGCGGCGTTTTTGTAGAAATCGAAAATCGCGCCGTGATACCCGTTGGTGCCGCTCCGGGAATTGAAGTTGGCCAGGCCGCCGGTGGTCCTGCCCAGATTGGCCGGCAGGCCGGAGAGATCGATGTGGAACTCACTCACAGCCTCGATGGACGGGGCGAGGATGTCAAAGCTGCCGGAGCCGTTCTCCATGCGGTTGGTGGTGATGCCGTCCACCAGATAGTCGGTGCCTTCCTCCTGGCCGCCGTTGATCTTCGCCATCTGAAAGCCGGAACCGCCCGACGATGTGCCCGGACCGACAGCACCCGGTACCAGAAACTCCAGCGAGGAGAGGGAACGCAGGGTTCCGCTCACCTGCAGAGGAAGGTCAGCGACCTGAACCGGAGAGATCGTATCATCGACTTCTGAGGTCTGTGTCTCGAGGGCGAGCGCGGACGCGTTCACATTGACCGTCTCTGTCGCCGATCCAACGGTGAGCGCCGCATCCTGTGCCGTGCGCACCCCGATGGACACGGTCACTCCGCTGTAGACTGCAGTCCTGAATCCCTGGCCGCTGACCTTGACCTCGTAGACGCCCGTTCGCAACGAAGGAATGACATAGTAGCCCGCGGAAGAACTGACAGCGCTGTAGGTGGTGCCGGTTGTCGTTTCGGTGGCCAGAATGTGGGCGCCCTCGACGACCTTGCCGGCTGGATCGGTGACGACGCCGGCAATCGAGCCGCTATCCAGCTGAGCGCGGGCCGGCAGGGCCAGTCCGGTAAACGCCAGCAACATCGTCAGCCAGAGAAGCGGCCGTCTGAGGGAAGAGGGAGCGGCAGCATGGATTGCAAATCGCGATGACATGAGAGGTGCCTCCTTGCGTAAACGTTTTCTTTCAGTGGCTTCAGCCATTTCCCCGCTTGCCGCTTTTTCCTTCCTGTTTCGGACCCTGCTCCGCGGCTCTCGCGGGTCACTCTCTGGATTGCTTTACGGTTGCGCGGTCAGGGCCCGTTCCGGGTCTTCGACCGGAAGCGATGCCCGATCCCGCACGACTTGCGCTGTGTAGCGGTTCTGCTGCGCTGCGATCTGGTCCTTCATGCGCAAAAAGTTCTGCATGGCATCCTGTGCTGCATGCGCGTCGTCGAGTTTCCGATACAGCAACGCGAGCTTGTAGTACGAACTCATGGCACGGTTGTCTTTCGAATCGGCCGCAATCGCTCGCTCGAATTCCTGGATCGCATCCTGGTTCCGGCCCAGGTTCATCAGTCCGATTCCCAGGTAATAGTGCGCGTCGTTGAATGAGGGATCGGCGTGCAGCACGCTGCGCAGATACTCGGTGCCGTTCGAAGGATCCCGATCGATCACCAGCAGGCTGCCAAGCTTGTACATCGCGGTGACAGAGTACGGATCGATGCTCATCTCCTCGCGATAGGCATCCGCGGCCTTGTCCAGTTCTCCGGCGACCCAGTACTGATCGCCCAGTTCCTCATGCAGTCCCGGCTCGCGCGGAGCCATCTTCACCGTCAGTTCGAACTCGCCGATCGCCTGCTGGGTGCGGTACCCGGTGGCATAGGCCTCCGCCAGCACCTGGTGCACCCGCATCGAGTCGCGATTGACGTTGAACATAGCGGCGAACGATGCGTTGGAGACCTGCAGGTACGCCTGCCCCCTGTGGTACAGAATGTCGGTGTCTCCTGGATCGAGACCGTACGCTTTGTCCAGGGGCGGAATCGCCGACTGCGGCTTGCCCTCGGCCAGGTAACAGACGCCCAGCCACATGAACGCTTTCGCGTTGCGCGGGTCCATCCGCGTCTCCCGCAGCAGACTCAACTCGGCATCCTTGTAGCGGTTCTGGCGGTAGGCAATGATGCCGAGAAAAAAGTTCGCGCCGCGCATTTCCGGCTTCAGAGCCAGTGCCTTCAGCAGTGCGGCTCGTGCCGCGTCCGGTTCGTCGGCCTGTTGCAGCGCCAGCCCCAGATTCAGGTAGCCCTCGGCGAACTGCGGCATCGACCGCGTCACGGCAGTGTAACTTGCAACTGCTTCCGCGTAGTGGCCGCCAGCCATCGCCTGGCCACCCTGCTGGAGCGCCTCTCGAACCGCAGCGTCTGGTTGTGCCGGTTGCGCGATGGCAACCGCGCGCCCGCCCGCCGCCAGTACGATCGCAAGCGCACGGAGCCACAGCTTCTGCGAACCGCCTGACATGCACTGCAGACCGAAGAGCGTTTTCATAGGCGTTCGGAAAAGTGGCCCGGCCGCGCTCACAGAGGCTTGTTGCGGCCGGGCTCCAAACGCACGAATTTGAGCAGCCGCTTGCAGGCGTGTAAAGAAGTTAACGGCTCATGGTGACGTTACGCGTGTTTAACGTGCTGACATTCCTGCTAGTTACGCGGCTTGACGGGGCGGCCCGAATCGGCCCGTTACGCGCTCCCAAATGCTTTTTTTGAGTGCTTGCCCTTCGACAATCTCTCCGGCGACAGCTCGCAGGACTATTTCGCGGATGGCCTGACCGAGGAATTGATCAACGATCTCGGCCAGGTCTCTACTCTCCGCGTCATCTCCTTCACCTCTTCAACGTCAGCCTTCCCGACTGGAACTTCCTCCTCGGCGACATCGATGCGGAAAAGGGCCTCCACCAGGAGGCGGTTGTGGCCTTTCTCAAATCGGGCGACGGTCCTTATTCCCTCGGCCACCTTGGCAACGTCTACGCGCGGATGGGCCGAACCGCCGACGCAAGGAACCTCATCGACCGCCTCGCTGCCGACGTGCGCCGCGATGGCGTCGGACAATACGAAATCGCTCTCATCTACGCGGGCCTCGGCGACAGGAACCAGGCCTTTCAGTGGCTCGAGGCTGCTTACCGCGCCCACGACGTCGGGCTCGTCTACCTCAAGGTCGATCCGTGCCTTGATCCGCTGCGCTCCGATCCCCGTCTCGATGCGTTGATGCAGCGTATTGGTCTCGGATTGCAGTGAGAAGTTAGAGCCGCGCTCGCAGCGGGCGGCTGGGCGAGAGTTGTCTTTCTTGTCACCACGAAACCGCCCTCCCCCCTGGGTATCGGTGCGGGAGGTCAGCTGATTCGGCTGGAGTTGCGAGGGGGTAATCCTTTCGACAACTTGCGCTGACGATCGGCCGTGTTAATTGAGTCGTCAACGGGTCCGCGGAGAGGTGGGACACGTGCGGAGAGTCGGGGACCGAGGCGCGCGGTGAGCGCGGGAGGGAGCGGCGGCGATGAGAAAGAGCGGCGGCGCGCGGCGAGGCCCGAGGGGCTCCTGAGAGCCAGAGGCCTGCAATGGAAAAGGACCCGCGGTGCGGATCCTCCTGATGCAGGCTTCTTTCCCAGTGTGGTGGCCGATGCGACTCAATGCAAGCGGAATCGTGTGGAGGAGGAAACGGAAGTAATGGGCGATACGGCGGTCGCGACGCTGGGCGTGATCGCAGACCGACACTCACCGACGACGAACTCGCAGAGGGGGTGTCGCGCGAGCCCATCGCGGGTGGTCGAAGAGGGTCATCGACCGGCACGAAGAATCCCGAAGGACGACTCCGAAGACGCCTTAAAGTCGTGAGCGGCCCCTGCCGAAGACGAGGTAGAGGATCACGATCACCAGGATGAGGTCCAGTCCGCCGCCGCCGTAGTAGCCAACGCCCGGTCCCATGTAGTACCCGCCGCCACCGATCAACAAGAGCAGAACAATAAGGATGATTATCAGCATCGGGGAAGTCTAGCACGCCCAGGGCGGCGAGGGACATTTGGCCGCTGAGAGACCCGAAGGGCTCCTGAGAGCCAGAGGCCTGGAATGAAAAAGGACCCGCAGGGCGGATCCCTCCTGATGCAGGCTTCTCTTCCAGTGTGCAGGGCGGTGCGGGGCAATGCAAGGGGAATCGTGTTAGAGAGGAAACGGAAGTAATGGGCGGGCGGATGAAGGCGCAGAATTACCTAATCCGACAATATGCAGTCTTCGGCCAGTTCCTCCAAGAACTCCGGCTTCAAGTACTTCAACAGACCCTTTGCTTGGGCAACACCAGCTTTCAGGGAAGAGAACGAGATGTAGCTGCACACCTCTGCAAGAGGCGGGTCGAGGCGGCTGAAGGTAGGCCGGTTGACCTCCTCCATAACCTTGTCTCTTCGTTCGTCAGGCGCTACGAGGTACAGGGGAATGTTGATATTGGGTTGCATGGCAATGAGGTCAGCCATCCGCAGCAGACCTGAATAGATCGAGGTTGTGCTTTCTATCTCAAACGCCGCACGTATCGCATTTCCCTGAAGCCAGAGCACGTCGATGAGTTCGATAGTCCTGTTTGTGGCCTCGTCAAACTGGAGTGGCAACGATGCTTTCATCTTGGGCAGGTCCGCGAATCTCATTCCGTTGAACGATCTGGCGCGATCATTCTTCGCCACCCAAATATCGAATCCCATCGCACTGCCCAGCTCCAAGAGGAGACCCTGAATCTCTGTGTGCGCAGTGGGTTCCTTCGAAGATTCTGGCGTGGTACTGTCGGCAGATGGCGCTGCCTCCGAATCAGGGACTGTGACCAGGCCGATTTTCGCTTCAACAGCCTTTGGGCGATATTTCAGTTTATTGGGATCTACGGGGCGCCGGATCGGATTCTTCAAGGCCGCCATCACTGCGTCGACCACAGCCTCTCCATCAGCCTGACTCCACTTCGCAGGCGATCCCCTGAACCTCCCGGTCCACGCCAGCGAGTAGGAGTCCGCTTTTATTGTCTTGAAGGCCGAGAGCACCTCTTTCATGTCCTTGACCGGGACTGCTGTCTCCGCGTCAAGCTGAGCAAGGGGCTTCACACGCACGCGGCATGGAAAGTCCTCGTCCTTCCAGATGGGCGTGCTGTCCTTGAACGGTTTCGACGTGACCTCCAGCACACCAACCCAACGAGAAATGCCCGTCAGGTAACACAGGAGGTGGTCGCCCTTCTGAATCCTCTGGACCGACGACCAGCGGGATTCCCTGAAGCCCGAAACCGATGAACCGGACTGCTGAAATTCATTCCAAGTCTGCGGTGTAAAGAGATCGAGCCAATAGTTTCTTTCTGCCGTTGTCGCCACGCGGAATCGATACCGGTGTTGATCGTAGCATCGAACCCGGCGCAGTAGATCACCGAGGCAGAAGCGCTGTCGGGTATTTCCCCCCGCACGAAGTAGCGCGTCGGCAGGGTCACTCTGCTCTGAATAGGGCGCGGTGCCGTAGAATCTGCCCCGTGGAGATCTCTCTGATGCCTCGTTACAAAATTACCTACACAATCGAAACGCCGCTGAGAGCTGCACGAGACATCACCCTTACCCACGGCATCCATTCGATCACTCTCAAGTGCTCGACGCCCATGGATGACAGGCGAGTTTTCGGAGTTACAGTGGTCGAGGCCCCGAACTGGGTGGCAGCGAACGCCATAGCGATGGAGGATGCCTTCGGTCCCATTCTCGACGCGCTGTCGCTATACAAAAAGACTCCCGCCATGGTTCAGGACCTGGTTAGCATCGTGAAATCCGAAGCCACACTGGCGCGACGAGCAATCGTCATCGATATTCAGGACGAAATGCAACCGGTCCAGATTGACGAAGTTGGTCTTCAGGCAGTGCAAGCCTACCTCAGTAGTCAGCACCCTGATCGCCCTGCATTGCGTTGGCTGCGCTACTCCTACCGAGCGATTCCTCTGTTGGAGCGATTTGTTTTCTCCTGGTTTGCTTTTGAGAATCTGACCGGTGTAAAGGCAGTGAAGAAGAAGTGTTGGCGCTGCAAAGAGAATTCTTCATCTGTCCCTTCGATGAACAGAGACGAGGCGTTTCGGATCATCAGCACGCGTGAAAAGCAGTTGGAGCGACCGACGTTTGAACGCGAGTTCAAAGAATGGTGGCGCGAGTTCCGCAGCGCAGTTCTACATGGGGGACGACGGCTCGATACCGATTTACGATCTAGAATGCAGAACGCGATGGAGCGGTTTCGGCCTGCTGTCGAAGACGTTCTTCAGGCCGAAGCTGGCTACCGTTTCGCCTATCCGGGCGCGAGACCAAATGACGGCCTTTCGCAGTTCAGATTTCGGTTCTTCGTTGAGTTCACGATTCGCGATGCCGCCGCCGAATTTGCGGATGCTCCACCAGCACCCAAGCGCCCGCTAGAAGATCTGGGCGAAAACGATGGGGTGAGAATCTTGACATTCAACGACGCCAATGGTTGGTAACCGGCAGCCAGCAAGCCCACGTGGGTGAGTTTTTCGGTCACAGATCAGGTCAGGCGAAGCACTTAACGAAACGATCCGCCCATCCCGAATTGGAGCGGAGCGCTATCGCGTGCACCAGCAACGACGGCCTTTGTCCCATTTTGTCCTGCTATTTCCAACTGCTACGCCGCCATATTCACTAGGTAAAGTCAAAATAATCAGCAAGTTATCGGAGTATATGGCGGAGAGACAGGGATTCGAACCCTGGATGCCCTTTCGAGCATACACGCTTTCCAAGCGTGCGCCTTCAGCCACTCGGCCATCTCTCCGCATCCTCGGCGCAGTCGTTCACCACGCCGGTCGCGCCTTGCACGCTGTCATTAATCTAACACCCGGAATACAGGGAGCAGGGAGGAGGGAGGAGGGAGGAGGGAGGA
>Ga0224555_1002560_pt1 | contig 20938 bp, 22 predicted proteins | sample 714S23034metaG_FD_180687 | JGI IMG/M metagenome (GOLD analysis project Ga0224555, IMG submission 180687) | Peat soil microbial communities from Stordalen Mire, Sweden - 717 S2 30-34 | ecosystem: Environmental > Terrestrial > Soil > Wetlands > Peat | place: Sweden: Norrbotten County, Stordalen...
CTGATGCCCATGGCGCGGAGCCGTGCAAGACGCTCCTTGAGTCCGCCTTTGACGATGTCCTTGAGGTAGATGACGCCCAGGGCGGTCGAGTTTTCCGCCACTACCAGCGGTGTTCCGCCCAGATGGGCGATCTCTTCTACCTGCTCGGCGACCTTCTTGGGCAGCGAGGAGCCTTGCTCTTCCAGGAATCGGGCAATGGCGTCCACCGAGCCTTTCCGGATGATCGTGCCGGGCAGGTTGACGCCACTCATGCGGGTCTGGGCGCTGAAGGGTACGAACTCGGCGTGAATATCGACCAGATCGCGTCCGCGCAGGTTGTACTTCTCTTTGGCCAGAACGACGATAGAACGGCCTTCTGGGGTTTCGTCGGAGAGCGAGGCGAGTTGTGCAGCGTTGGCCATGCGCTCAGGGCTGACTTCGGGGGCGGGAAAGAACTCCGTGGCCTGGCGATTGCCCAGGGTGATGGTGCCGGTCTTGTCGAGAAGCAGCGTGTTCACATCGCCTGCGGCCTCGACGGCGCGTCCGCTCATGGCCAGCACGTTGTACTGAACGAGCCGGTCCATACCGGCGATACCGATGGCTGATAGCAGTCCGCCGATTGTGGTGGGAATCAGGCAGACCAGCAGCGAGACCAGCACAAAGACGGTCTGCGGGGCGTGGGAGTACATCGCAAAGGGTTGCAATGTAACTACAGCGAGCAGAAAGACGATGGTCAGGCCGGAGAGCAGAATGCTCAACGCTATCTCGTTGGGGGTCTTCTGGCGCGTGGCGCCTTCAACGAGGGCGATCATGCGGTCGAGGAAGGTCTCGCCGGGGTTGGAGGTAATGCGGACCTTGATCCAGTCCGAGAGAACCTTGGTGCCGCCGGTGACAGCCGACCTGTCGCCGCCGGCCTCGCGGATGACCGGGGCCGATTCGCCGGTGATCGCCGATTCGTCCACCGAGGCCACGCCCTCGATGACCTCGCCGTCGCCGGCGATGTAGTGGTTGGCCTCCACGTAGATCACGTCGCCCAGGCGGAGTAGGCCGCTGGCGATCTCTTCAAAGCCTCCGTCGGCGGTGTAGCGCTTGGCAACGGTTTCACCCTTGGCTTTGCGCAGGGTGTCGGCCTGGGCCTTGCCGCGGCCCTCAGCCATAGCCTCGGCAAAGTTGGCGAACAGCACCGTAACCCACAGCCAGAGGGTAATCTGTAGATTGAAGCCGAAGCCAGCGCGGTGGTTGACAGTGTTGTCGATGAGCAGTGCCGAAGTAAGCACAGCGCCCACCTCGACGACAAACATCACCGGATTCTTGACCATGCCGCGTGGATCGAGCTTGCGGAATGAGTCCACAAGCGCCTGGGCCATGATATCCGTATTCCAAAGACTCTTCTTTTCAAGCATGTCAGTCCGTGATCCCTCAGGGGCTAAAGCCCCGCATGTTTTTGCTCGGCCTAGGGCGTGCCTAAAGGGACGCCCTTTCAAGAGTTGGTGGTCAGAGTCTCCCTAGAAAAGCTGCCCCGCCTTGAGCAACAAGTGCTCCAAAATTGGCCCCAGGCTCAGCGCCGGGAAGAAGGTGAGGGCGCTCATAATGAGGATCACGCTAATCAGCAGCACGGTGAACAGCGCGGTGTTCACAGGGAAGGTTCCCGGCGAGGGCGGCACGCTCTTCTTGCTTGCCAGATTGCCGGCCAGCGCCAGCACCGGAATGATCATGAGGAAGCGTCCACCCAGCATGGTGAACCCCAGCATCACGTTGTACCACCAGGTATTGGCGTTAAGTCCGGCAAACGCCGAGCCGTTGTTGGCCGCCGCGGAGGTGAAGGCATAAAGAATCTCGGTGAAGCCGTGCGGCCCCTGGTTGCCCAGGCTGCTGAGGCCGATGGTGGGCGAGAGCACGAAAATGGCCGTAAATGTGAGGATGATGAGCGGGAAGATAAGCACGTAGAGCATGGTCATCTTCACGTCGTAGGCCTCGATTTTCTTGCCCAAGTACTCGGGGGTTCGGCCCACCATGAGGCCGGCGACAAAGACCGAGAGCACGACCATGATGATCATGCCGTACAAGCCCGAACCCACGCCGCCGAAGACCACCTCGCCGAACATGAGGTTGATGAGCACCATCATGCCGCCAAGCGGAGTAAGCGAGTCGTGCATGGTGTTGACCGCGCCGCAACTGGCGTCGGTGGTGACGTTGGAGAAGAGCGAGGACTGAGAAACGCCGAAGCGGACCTCCTTGCCCTCCATGTTGCCGGCAGGCGCGGTCGCTGTGCCGGTCTGTGCGGCGTTGTGAATCAGGGCGTACGGATGCGATTCGGCCCAGTAGACGGTGGTGAATCCGGCCGAGAAGAGTATGAACATTGCAGCCAGCACCGCCCAGCCGTGGCCTGGCGAGCCGGTCATGCGGCCAAGTGTATACGTGAGTCCTGCGCCAATCGAGAAGATCAAGAACATTTCGTAGAGGTTCGAGAGCGGCGTGGGGTTCTCGAAGGGATGGGCGCTGTTGGCGTTGAAGAATCCGCCGCCGTTGGTGCCCATTTCCTTGATGACTTCCTGCGAGGCCACTGGCCCTTGCGCAATGGTCTGCGTCTGCCCAGGCTGCTCGAGCGGATGGGCCGTGGTGTAGGCCTTTAGATTCTGCGGAACGCCCTGCGCAACCAGCAGCAGTGCGCCGATGATTGAGGCCGGCAGCAGGACATAGAGCAGTGAGCGCGTCGTATCCACCCAGAAGTTGCCGATGGTGGCGGAAGAGGTCCGCTTGATGGCGCGGATCAGGGCCACGGCCACCGCGATGCCCATGGCCGCTGACCAGAAGTTGTGCGTCGCTAGGCCAGCCATCTGGGTGAGATAGCTCATGGTGGTCTCAGGCGTGTACGACTGCCAGTTGGTGTTGGTGGTGAAGCTGGCGGCGGTGTTCCAGGCGAGATCCGGGCCCACGGCGGCGAGGTGCTGGGGGTTCCACGGCAACATAGCTTGCAGACGCTCGAGGGCGTAGGTAGCCAGCAGAGTGACGGCGGAAAAGCCCAGCGCAGAATAGGCATACTGCCGCCAGTTCATTTCTTTGGCGGCATCGACGCAGCAAAGCTTGTAGATGAGCCGTTCGATAGGACGAAGGACCGGATCCAGCCAGGTGCGCTCACCCTCCAGTACGCGGGCTAGATAGATGCCCACCGGACGAACGCTTGCCAGCAAAATCGCGGAGAATATGGCAAATTGCAACCAACCGTTTGCGGACATGTTAGAACTTCTCCGGGAAAAGCAGGGTGGCGATGAGGTAGCCGAAGAGCAAAACGGACAGAATCAGCGCAAATCCAGTGATGATATCCATGGGTTACCTCAACTTCTGGCAAGCCTTGACGTACAGAAACGCCAGGCCGAAGAAAACTACCGTGAACAGCAACATCGTTACATCTTGCATAGCAGGTCTCACTTTTTCATCTGGTGAACAGCATCCGGGGCTTTCACTTCCCAGAAGGTTGATCCCCGGTGCTGCCCCAAACCGAACGGGAGCCCGGGTATATGCCCCATGCAGGATCTTGCCTGCAAGGCCATCATGTCCGAATGTCTCATTTCGACCAATGTCTTGAAGATGACTTTTGGACCTGTGTATTGGCTCTTCTTTCACGGTTCAAAGCGCGCTGAGTGCCGATCAACACACAGATCATGAATGCAACGCCAAGGGCACAAAACGCGCTTAATACGACCAGTGCAACCACGGTGCACCTTCCAGACAGGCTGTCTAGTACCAACCTGCACAATAGGAAGGTTATGACTCCATCTCTAATGAAGTCCTGAAAGGTGCCTAAATTATTCCTAAAGGGATTGGCTCAGATTGGTACGGGCGCGAGGAGGTTCGTAAGCGCGAATTTCCAATGAAGGGGCAGGAGCTAGGTTTTGCTGGGTGGCAAATGGAACCTGTAGCCGAACCACGGCTCCGTAAGGATATATCGCGGCTTGGATGGATCAGGCTCGATCTTCTTGCGAAGCTGGTTGACTAGGACATGTAAATACTCGACCTCGCCGCCATAGTCTGGACCCCAAATGGTTTGAAGAATCTTTGCGTGGGGTATTGAAACGTTCGGGTTTGCAATTAGATAGTTGAGAACCTCAAATTGCTTGGGGGTCAGGCGAACGTCACGGCCTTGAATTGAAACGTGGTGACTACCCAGGTCCACTTGAACTTCATCGAAGTTGATCACGTTCGATCCCTGGCGCGGCGCTAGGGGGACACGCCGCAGGTTGGCTCGAATGCGTGCGAGCAGTTCAGGCATGCTAAACGGCTTTGTGATGTAGTCATCCGCGCCTGCGTCCAAAGCCTCGATTTTGTCCTGTTCGGTCTTTCGGACCGTAAGCATGACGATCCCAATGTCCGAACGCTCTCGAATCGAACGACAGGCTTCGATTCCGCCCATTCCCGGCATATTCCGGTCCAGGATGACCAGGTCATAGCGCTCGTCGCGCAGCTTCTCAAGCGCCGCCTCGCCGCTTCTTACAACTCCTATGATGTACCCCTGCATGGTTAACGCAGCCTTCATCACTCGCCGAAGCTGCGGATCATCATCGACAACGAGAATCTTTGCCGTGTTCATGACAACTGGACCTCATGAAATGCGGGTAATGTGAACGAGAACTGGGCGCCCCCTTCCGGAGTGTTCTGCACCCGCAGCTTTCCATGATGAGCGCCTACGATGTCGCGCGCAATGCTCAGCCCCATTCCTGTTCCGGCCACCGATTCCTGCGTTTGCTTTCCACGATAAAAACGTTCGAATATCGCATCAAGTTCGTCTCGGGGGATGCCAGGGCCGTGATCCCGGACCGCTATTGTGACGGTGTCGCCCGCCTGTCTTGCCGAGATTCCAATCGTCGTCTCAGGAGGAGAATACTTGACAGCATTGCCCAGCAACTGCCGCAGTGCCAGACCGATCATATCTGGATCCGCATCGACGGGTGAAATGTCTTTCTGAATCTGGACCTTCAGCGGACGACCGTCCAACAGCGTCTTCATGCGATGAAGTGAAGAGTGAATGATATCCGGCACAGAAACCCGGCGGCGGCGGATTTGAGGCTTACCAGGCTCGATCCGCGCCATATCCGTGGTTTCATTGATCATCTCGCTCAACCTGTCAGCCTCTTCCTCTACAACAGCCAGAAAGTCGTCCTCCTCCGGTTCATGCCTGTATTCGGAGCGCACAGTCGTTATGGCGCTTTTGACGGAAGTCAGAGGTGTGAGAAAATCGTGCGCCAGCGCGTCGAGAAGGACGCTGCGCAGTCGTTCATTTCGTCGCGCCACTTCCAGTCTTCCAAGAGCGATCTGTTGGCGGGCATGCTCGATTGCGATTGCGACCAGATTCGCGATTGCCTGCACAGCAGGTTCTGACAAGGCCGGGCCGATCGCTCCGAGACTTCCGAGCACTCTCCCTCCGAGCGCGACCGGGACAACAATTGCCTCGATGCCCGCGGGAGTCGATGATTTTCGGGAGACAAACCACGCCGCTTCCCCAATTGCAACTGAGCGCAGCATATCTTGCTCGATCCTCTGATCTTCAACTCCCGCGAAATGAATCTCTCCAGTCTGCCTGTCGCAAAAGGCAACTGCAAAGAAGCCCGACTGAGTCCTGACGCTGGCCGCTACCTGGGGCCCAATCTCGATTGTGTTATCGATCAGCATCAGCGAAAGGCTAAGCTGATAGAGACGCTCTACCTCGATCCTGCGAGCCTGAGCTTCCGCCGCGCGGTTGCGAACACTCGCTGAGAGTTGGCTCGCCGTGATTGCCGTGACCATAAAGACAAAAAGCGCTACCCAGTTTTGAGGGTCCGCGATAGTGAGGGACAGAATCGGCGGAAGAAAATAATAGTTGAGGCAGAGCATCGCGGCCACGGAGGTCACAAACGATTCAGTGAGACCCCATCGGGCTGCTACGACGAGGACAGCGAGCACGTATGCGAAGCCCACAATCAGGGCATTGACATTCAAGACAGAGAAGGCAATCCAGGTGATTGCCGCGACCAGCGCAATGCAGGCCAGCGTCCGCAGCATGTGAATGCCAACCTGCTGCACGGATTTGGAATTCAAGAGGTTCATTTGATTCGACGCTTCGAAGATGATTCTAACTCGGAGACACCCGGGTGGCCCGCGAACCAAGAGATAGTCTGCTCCGGCAATCCCGGTTCTGCCGGCATACAAAGAGGGAATCACGCTATGCCACCGTGCGCGGCCAGATAGGCGGAGACCGCTGTTGAGTTGCTTGGATTGGCTGAGCAGGACCTGGAGATCATTTTCACAAACGATGAGAATAGTGCATCCAGCGCATGCGAGGAGTGTTTTTGAAGGTATGCCTTATGAGACGGCCGGATGCTGTCGATCAGGCTTTTCATCTATCAGCGTTTAGCTGATCGATTTCGGAGAGGGTTTTGATACAGCAGCAGATCGTCGCTTACTCGCGAACGTTTCTGCTGTGAATCCACCGGCTTGGCAGTGCGCTGGAATTGGACCCTCGGCCAAGGTATTTTGCACCCGTGTGATGTTCGACCGCGCGCTGAAGAATGAGTGCTATGGTTCCAAAGTGCTCATTGTCCCTAATTTACGCCCAAATGGAAGGATTACTCCTGAAAAACGCCATGTCGACTGGAAGGCTTTTGGGATGATGCTAATCCCCGTACCATTCGGGGTGCATCTCAGAAGGATGTCGTGGGCGTCGCTACTCCTTGGTCTTGAGTTTGCTGTCGTTTTCCCGGATGAACGCCTCAATCTCAGGAGCACTGGCAAGAATGCGGATCCACTGTTGCTTGTAGAGGGTGACGGGAAAACGCCCCATTCCGTAGAGGGATACGGCGCCTTTCTCGCTGACCTTGAGACTCAACCCTGTTGAATCCTTGCTCTTGAGCTTTGCGTTTTCTGCCCGCAGGCGCTCCAACTCAGCTTTCATTTCCGCTTCGTTCATGCCGTCTCTCCCATTCTGTTTTTCGCTTCAACCGTCTCACTGCACACTGGTTGCGCCAAGCCACAAGGTTCCGGCGCAACGGCCAAAAGCGTCTCGATCCGCTCGACTTCGAGCCGCCTGAGTCTCGCAGTGCTGGTCCACTGCTCCATCCGTTCAGCATCAGTGGATAACTCGGCGGAGATTTCCATCCACCTGTTCTCGTTCTCATGGGCCACCCGCAGCGCGGCCTGAAGCGTCTCAATTTGCTGATCCCTTGATGAATTCATTCAGGTATCAGTTTATATTGCCGCAACTGTTCCGCCCCAAAGCGGCCAGCACGGCAATCCAACGCATCCCAAATAGACGGCCGACCTGCCTTTTTTCACACCCTAACCAGTATTCCGCCTGAGGTGTATCCGAATGAAACCATCCAAGCTGTACGAGGCGCTTCATGCGCTGATCGGTGAACGTGTGCCTTTGCATATCTGGGGCGCGTGCGGTGTCGGCAAGTCGCAGATCGTAGCGCAGGTCGCGAGCGATCTCGACTTCGACTTCCTTGATGTTCGTGCCGTCCAACTCGATCCGGTCGATCTGCGCGGGCTGCCGCGGATCGCAGCGAATCAAACGGAATGGGTGCCTCCCAAGTTTCTTCCCAGCACAGGGAAGGGAATCCTGTTCCTCGATGAGCTGACATCCGCGCCACAGATGACGCAGGCCGGATGCTATCAACTGGTGCTCGACCGAAAGCTGGGCGAATATGTGATGCCGGACGGGTGGGTGGTCATCGCCGCCGGCAACCCGGCCTCCGAGCGGGGTGTGCATTTCTCAATGCCGCGGCCGTTACGCAATCGGTTTGTTCATCTCGACCTCGAAGCGGATTTGAACGACTGGTGCAAGTGGGCAGTCGGCGCCGGAGTTCGTCCTGAGATCATCGCATTCCTGCGCTTCAAGCCGGACCTTCTGCACACCGCCGATGCCACCTCGGATGCCAATGCCTGGCCCACTCCCCGCTCCTGGGAGATGGCCTCCAATGTCCTGCGCGACATTGCCAACCGGCAGAAGACCACGTTCCTCTCCTGCGCGATTGAGTTCGAAGCGCAGCTGCTCGACGGGACAGTAGGACCTGCCGCTGCCGCGGAGCTAATCGCATTCCTTCGACTCTTTAGGCAGTTACCCTCGATCGACGAGATCCTGCTCAACCCGGAGACGGCGCCGCTCCCGGCTGAGACCTCGGCACAAATCGCAATCGCCACGGCGCTAGGGCGGGCCATGACGGACAACTCGGTGGCCAGGGGACTCAGGTACCTCGACCGTATGCCGACCGAGATGCGCGTCATGGCGATGCGCGATGCGGCGGCGCGGGACACCGCCATCACCCACACGCCGGAGTTCGTTCGTTTTGGCGTGCAACATTCGGTGGCCATTCAATGATTACCGAACGTGCAATGCTCGCCGCCGTCCACATCAGTATCTGGACGGCTGTCAAACACGACCGCAAGATCAGCCGCGACGTTGCCAACCAGAACGGAGCGCACCAGGGCGCCGGCCGGTACAACAAGCAGTTGCTTCGCGGCGCCGAGAAGCTCGACGAACTGCGCACGCTGGCCGGCCAAGTCCGCCAGTACTTCTACAAGACCACGTTGCCGTGGTCCGATGAGGGATTCCGGCTGCTGCCGTCGAATCTCTATTTCGATCTGACGGCCCGGATGCGTGAGTTCGAGGCCAGCTTTGAGCAAGGCGTGGAAGGTTTTCTTCAGGTCTATCCGCAATACATTGAGCAGGTTCGTCCGGAGTTGAATGGCCTGTTTCGAGAGGAAGATTACCCGGCGGCTGAAAAGCTGCGCAAGAAGTTCGGCGTCAAGCTGGAGGTACTGCCTATCCCAACCGGCAACGACTTCCGAGTGCAGATGTCGGCCGAGGAGCAGGCGCGCGTCGCCCGCGAAATCGACACGAATGTTCGCGAGTCACTGACACGCGGGACCGAGGATTTGTGGAAGCGGCTCCGGGAGGTAGTCTCGCACATGGTAGACCGGCTAAACGAACCGGAGTCGCGCTTCCACGCCACGATGGTCACGAATGTCTTTGACTTGGTGGAACTGCTGCCTCATCTGAATGTCAGTAATGATGTCGACCTGAACCGCTTCGCAGATCAAATCCGGCAGCGGCTGTGTGGTTTTACGGCTCAGGACCTGAAGAAACATGACCTGTTGCGTGTGGCCACGGCAACCGATGCCGCGGAGATTGTCGCCGAGATTGATAGCGTTCTACGTGATCGTGAAGTCGGCGTACCGGAGAAAACCCCCGATTCTCCAACCGTCGATGACATCCTGGCTCGTATGTCTGCGTACATGGAGGAGTCCCTGGCGGCATGAGAAACGAGACACCAGCGACAGTTCGCATTCAGAAGGCGCGCACGACGCTTCTGTTGGACCATCCGTTCTTTGGCTCCCTCTTGTTTCGCTTGAAGGGACGGGAGCACCGGTCCATTTCAACCATGGCGACTGATGGGGTGTCGCTCTACTACAACCCTGAGTTCGTCGATACGCTGAACTCGGCGACATTGGCCGGGGTGCTGGCCCACGAGGTCATGTACCCTGCCTTGCAGCACCATCTGCGCCGTTCCAAACGCGACCCAAGGCGGTGGAATGAGGCGTGCGACTACGCCATCAATCCGCTGTTGCTTGATGCCGGACTCAGTCTTCCCGATGGCATTCTTGTCGATCCCCGCTTCCGTGGCATGAGCGCGGAGCAGATCTACAACATGCGCGAGGGAGAAGCGCAGCCACAACCTGGCGGCCAGAACAGTGCAAGCGACGGTGCCGGAACTGGATCGGGCGAAACGTCAGAAAAGCAACGCACCACCGATGAACCAACTGCGCCAGTGACGGAAGGCGGCATAGGCCAGGTTCTAGACGCACCGGTGCCCGACGAAGAATCACCAACTGCCGAAGAGCAGGCGCGAGAGTGGAGCGTCGCTGTCAACCAGGCAGTCACTCTCTCAAAGCAAGCCGGCAAGGCTCCAGCGGGCCTCGCAAGAACTCTAGAAGGTGCGGCAGAGGCAGCGGTTGATTGGCGCGAACTGCTCCGCAGGCTCTGGTCCGACACCATCCCGGCTGATTTAAGTTGGATGCGGCCCAACCGCCGTCACATCTGGAACGGACTCTACCTGCCAGGAGTCGTGCGTGAGGGGGTCGGAGAGATTGCCGTCGCCGTCGATTGCTCCGGCTCGGTGAATGCCCGCCTTCTGCGCCTCTTTGAAGCCGAGGTTTGCTCGATCCTCGAAGGCCAGCGGCCACAGTGCGTTCACGTCCTGTACTTCGACACAGAGGTACACAAAGTTGAAACCTATCAGGCCGGAGAGCAAGTTCATCTCAATCCTGTTGGCGGCGGCGGGACAGACTTCGCTCCGTGTTTCAACTGGCTGGCGGAACATGGCATTCAGCCGCAGACGCTAGTTTTTCTGACCGATCTGTGCGGCACGTTCCCCGAGAATGAACCAAGCTATCCAGTGATCTGGGCATCCACCGAGCAGCGAAAGGCTCCATTCGGCAGCGTAGTTCCCATGCAGGCCGCATAGCGGAATGCTTTTGAGCAGTGAGAGAGATTTGTTATGGACAACACCTTTCATGTTTTTACTGATGGCTCGGTGATCGGAAATCCCGGACCTGGCGGATGGGCCGCGGTACTGATCAGGGACGACAAGAGTTGGGAGATTTCAGGATCGTGTCAGTGGACGACCATCTCGGAGATGGAGCTGCTGGGAGCGGTCGAGGCATTGCGCTCGATTCCGGATGGGTCTCTTGTTCATCTTCACTCGGACTCCGAACTGCTGATCCGTGGAATGCTTTACCACTGCCGGCGTTGGCAGAGCCAGGGCTGGCGTAACAGCCGCGGCACTCCGCTGCAGCATCAGGGGCTCTGGAGAGAATTGCTTGCGATGAACGAGCGGATGAACATCCACTGGCAATGGATCAGGGGACACAGCCGGCATCCGTTCCAGACCCGTGCCGACGCACTCGCTTACCAGGCCGCGCGCACCCAAGGGTGCGGCCTGCAAATGGCCGCATGACCATTCTCAGCCGCATGGTTGTCAGGGCGTGCTGCTAGCCAGCCAATCCATTGCTACACAGGGTCATCCAGTTACTCCATTAATACGATACTCGGCTGTTGAATCGTGTGCAAAAGAAATGAGCCGCCTGTTACGTTGAGTGCAAGGCAAATGGTGCTTTTCGTTTTATACGCTCAATCTTGCCTTCGCAAAAGAGTACTTTACAATACAGCTAGAGGCTCTCTTTGAAGACGAGGGCCTCCCTGGGCTCCAGAGCATATACAAGTTTAGTGGTCTCCTTGAACACTCAAACGCTGAGTCGCGTCCTCATCCGCGTACGAGGCCACGATTTCTCCAAAATAGATTCGGTGGAAGTCACCTTTCTTATAGAACTGCTCACGCAAGCTCTGCACCAATGCATCGGGTGGCATGTCAACTCGATTGACAGTTCTGCACTCGTAATGCACAACGCATTCTCTGATGATAGGTGAATGCACTTCGCGGCTTGGGATAGGTGTCAATTGCGCCTCCTGAAACTTATCATGCTCCCGTCCCGATACGCTTCCGCACAGGCTGGCAGCAGTCGTCAGTTCCCTCGGAAGTACGTTTACCGTGAAATCGCTAACCTGCTCCATTAGACTGTGGCTGTGGCGTGACGGCCTGACTAGCACAACGAAGATTGGGCGAGCCCAAATCGAGCCAATCGTTCCCCAGCCAATGGTCATCACGTTCGGTTTTCCGTCAGCGCCCGTGGTCACAAGTAACAATCCTTCCTCCTGCATGTGCTGGATTGTCAAAGCAAAGTAATCCGTGTACTGCACTAACACTTTCGCCATCTCGATTTCACCTCAATTAGCTCTGCCTCTGTAGGATCACGCCATAATCGAACGAGTTTCCTGCAATTCCCCGCCGCGAGAGCTTCAAGAAACGCACACATGGTCGCCAGAAGCACCTCTACGACCATTGGTCGATTGTTATTCAACCTTCGCTGCGGCTCCAGCTATTGCCTTCTTCGCTGAACTCTTCACGCCTCCTTAGCTGCTGCCTTTTCTGTACCGCCCATCTTGCTCGTTGAGCCTCAGCGATCTTCTTTCGGCTGAACTCATCGTCCGACGACCAGTTGCGCTGGCGGTCTTTGCGGCGAACTTCTTTCCAAATTGTAATTGTTTAGCAAGTTGCGTGACCATTGGCGGGGTGGGCGGAGGCTGGTTAAGCATGCGCGGTACTACTGGCTGATGCTGGCGGAAGGACACCTCACGCGAGGGCGGTTCACGGCAATGTTGCGCAGGATCGCGCTGTTGCCGCTTCCGGCAAACTCAACGATTGATCGCAATGCCGGTAAATCTAATCGCGGAGGACAAAGGAGAAGGAAATGGTGTGTGTAAAATCGACGACGAGGGCACTCGATTACGCAATCAAGTCCAGGACGGCACGGAATAGCCCTGTTTTTCGATTGCAAATGCAGATCCGGTCATGCAATACCGCTCAGGAGCGGTATAATCCAAGCGAATCGGACCCGAAAAGGAGATTCCGGATGAAACGTATCCTTTCAGCCATTTGTTGTTCAGCCATTTGTTGTCTGACTCTTTGCTGCCTGCCCGCGCTGGCACAGAAGGAACACGCTGCCAAGGGCGCTGCCATGACGGATCAAGACTTCATCAACATGGCCGCGCAAACCGACATGATGGAAGCCCACCTGGGACAAATGGCTGCAGACCAGGCCTCAAGCCAGGATGTCAAGACCTATGCCCAGATGCTGGTTACCGATCACATAGCCGATTATCAGCAGCTCGGCACTCTGGCCGAGAAGGCTGGTCTCACGGTCTCGACGGGGCTCGATGCCGCCCACAACAAGATGATTGCGCCATTTGAAAAGCTGAAGGGTGCGGCCTTCGACTCCCGCTACGTTCAAACGATGATTGCGGGACACACTGAGGCGATTGGAGTCTACACCAAGGAATCCTCCGATGCGCAAAGCGCAGACGTGAAGGCCTATGCAACCGCAACGCTGCCCACGCTGCAGAAGCACCTGGACGGAGCGAAAGCTCTCTCCAAGAAGCCGGCAAAGTAGCGGGCGATCACGGAAGGTAGTAGGCGACTGCGCCGGAGGGTTTCACATGGCCGCCGGTGCCGTTCCTGGTGTTGCTTCAGTCTACCTTCGCTTCATAATCCAGCCAACCACCGCCCCTGACGCGACGCCCACCACCAGCGTCGCCGCCATCGTCGCCAGGAGGCTTCGCTTACAAATGAGTGCTCGCGCGAGGGGCAGCCAACCACGCATCTTGAGTTGCACAAGAACGATAGGCGCTCCATGTTGGCTTCAGCGCTGCCTGTGTCCCGCCTGAGTGAGCGCACCCCGGCAGAGCCGGGGCTTCATTGTGTGAGCCGCTCAAAGCGGCTTGAGCGGGGTCGCTTAGGCGGTCCCGGTTAGGTTGAGCCGCCTTATCGGTGGCAGGTCATTGCCATATGCGCAGCTGCTCCAGGCGCTGGTCTTCCTTTTCCTGGTTGCGGATGTACTCCCGGACTATGGCCTCATCTCGGCCTACTGTCGAAACCTGAAAACCGCGCGCCCAGAAGCTCTGACCAACAGAATTCTGCTTCCGCTCTCCATACACCCGCCCTAGGTGAATCGCGCTCTTGCCTTTCATGAAACCGATCACCTGGCTCACTGCGTACTTGGGTGGAATCGAGATCATCACGTGTACATGGTCGGCGAGCAGATGCCCTTCCTCAGTCCGGCACCCCTTCTGCTCGGCCAGCCTTCGGAACACCTCGCCCAAATGTTTGCGCAGGCCACCGTGTGCAGTCACTCTGTTAAAGACATGACCGCCAATGTAGAACCTATCCTATGCACGCCGCGCCCTCTGAGGTGGTCAAAATCGCACTTTGTTCTACACGCGGGTAGGTTTGACGAAAAGCGCGCTACGCCTAACGCGAAAATGACCAGTCTCAGGATGATGGCTCCGTGCAGGAAGCTCGCTGTGCACCGCTCGGCGAGCAATTCCGACCAGCTTTCAGCAACCTGATCGTTGGACACTAGTAGATAGAGGCTCTGCATCAGGCAAGGAAACTTCCCAAAAGAGGTCCTTACCGGGTCGCAGACACTCAAGGCGCAAGGAGATCTCAATGGATCTCAACTAATTGAAACCCACCACCTAACAGAGGAGAGAATCATGATGAAACCCAGCACGGACGATAAGACAACAGGCAATCTTCACGAAGTCAAAGGCGCAATCAAGCAGAAGGCCGGCGAGCTTACCAAGAACCCCAACCTGGAAGCTGATGGCAGAGCTGAAAAGAATGCCGGAAAAGTTCAAAAGGCTGTCGGCAAGATTGAAAAGGCTGTCGGAGCATAAGCGAATCAACATCGAACTCTCCATAGAGAGATCAGAAGGGGTGTTTGCTTGCCCCTTTGGGCGCGCCCACAAGACAGCCTGTGCAATGCGCCGATACATCTCGGCGGTCTACACAACAAACGTGGCTACTACCGCGATGAACATCGCTGCCGTCGTAAGGGCTACGACGATCCAACCCAAGCGGGAACTGGGTTGACCCTGCATGAGTTCGTGGGTGGCCTACCGACAACGCTTTACATCAGCCCCTCTGGGAAGATCGTCCATACGGTGAGCGGCGTAATTCCGGGGGCTGTCATGCTCAAATATATCGAGGACGCTGCTTCCACTCACTGAGGTTGGGTGGAGGTGGTCGGCTGATTGGTTTCCCCCTTGCGAGGCGATCCAACATCTGGCTTCTTGAAATGGATGAAGAGCATCACAATCAACACAACGAATGCCACGAATCCTAGCACACTGAAGATGATGGCGCCGAAGTGCTTGCGTATCGGCCTGTCGCCGATATTCTCGTCTGAACTTATCATTCGTTTTCCTTTCAAACTAATCTACATTAGCGACCGGCTTTGATGTATGCCCAGCCCAGTTGGGGGTGTCCCGCACGTAGTTGAAAGTTGCCAGCGGCGGTTGGGTTCATATTACTTACCCGGATTTCCATTTTGCATCTCGGCTACGGACCAATATACCCCCAGTTGCCTCCGCTGGCGATATTTTTGGCATTTCTTCCAGGTGTTTCTCGCCAAAATACCATCCGAGCGGAAGACGGCCTGACCTGAGCCGACCTTATGTGCTAAACTTCCGCGTATGCGATTGATAGTGATTCTCATCATTCTCTTGTTCCTGTTCGGTGGTGGCGGCTACTACATGGGCCCCGGAGTCGGCTACTACGGCGGGGGCGGCGTCAGCCTTATTCTGCTAATCGTGATTCTCTTTCTGTTTTTCGGAAGAGGTCGTAGCAACCTTTAACGGGAACTTTCTGTCGGTGGTCTCTGACCTAGTGGCGATTGCTGATCAGCATATTTGTGCCTCGCCAAAAGTCCGTCCGGGCGGAAGATGGCCTCGTCTTCGCCTTGATCAAGTCCCGGAATGAGTGAATTCTCACTCCACGAGTGCGAAGCCAGCCAAACCGCTCAGTGTGATGCAGTTCCTTATTCCCGAAATGCATATTGAGACCTCTTTAATCGAGAATGTGCTGGAAACCGCGAAGCTGGAATATGTTCGAGCGCTAGCTTTCGTATTCCAGCCAGCAGGTGTTGTCATCTCTTCAGATACCTTTTCTGAATAGACTCTACACTCCCAGTTGAGGATACAACCGAGACCCGATGAAGACCATGACGATTGTCGTCAATAGGATGACCGCATAGTCGAGCCCCAGACCGAAGCTGCTCGCGCTGCCGGCGAGCATCGAGGTGCATAGCGCGTCGACGACGTAGGTTAAGGGATTCAGATGGGAAATGACCTTGAGCCATGCAGGCATGATAGTCGTGGGATAAATCGCGTTGCTGGCAAAGAACAGCGGCATGGTGAGCACCTGACCGACGCCCATGAAGCGTTCGCGCGTCTTCACGATACAGGCGATGACCAGCGAAAATGTCGAGAACAGCGTGGCCGCAAGAATAACGATAGCCAGCACGTTGACGAGGGACAGCGGACTCCAATTCAGCTTGACTCCGAGCAGCATCGAGAGACCGTAAACGACGACAAGTATGCGCACTCCGTTGACCGCAACGCCCCGTCCTCCGCAGAAATAGGCATTCACCGCCAGCGCGCAGTAGAGCAGCAGCGCCAGCACGCGTTGCGCCGGATTCTTCCAGCAGCGGCGGGCTTCCCACACGGCCGCCACCAGGGGCAGAAAAATTGGTCCCAGCCAATTGCGCAACTTGATCATGGCGAAGAACCCGGAGTAGCTGCGTGGAGACAGCAGACAGGAACGATATGCCGCCCCGTCGATCCGGCTTGTCAGAACAATGGATAGCGCAACCATCAGCGCGTCTCCTACGGCAAAGCGCAAGGCCCTGCGCGGCGAACTGATGACCAGATTCAGCAGCACCGCCAGAGGGAACTCGATCATGTTGTGCTTGATGTTGCCGCCTGCCACAAACAGCAGAGCGGCCAGTTCCAGCGCCCATCCCCGGCGGTCGCCCCGCAGATAAACGTAGACACCGGCCCGGGAAAAGACCAAGGCCAGCAGTTGTGGATCATCAACCCCCACATAGCCGTCAGCATTGGCGCAGAAGATCGCTGCCAGGAAGACTCCCGCCAGCCACGCCGCCGCCCGCGAGCGCGCCGCTTGCCAGACGATCAGCCCCGCAAATCATGATTTGGTCCTTATCTTATTGCCTAGACCATCGATCTGGTGCCCCACTGCCGGGGTAATCTCACTCTCGCGGAAGACGTATAAAATGAAAAGTGACCCAAAGGAGATATACCTATGAAAGACAAACCCATTGCGAATGTGCGCGTTGCGATCCTGGCCACAAATGGTTTCGAGCAATCCGAAATGACCGGGCCGCGTCAAGCACTGAAGGAGGCCGGTGCCCAAACGACTTTGATCGCCCCGAAATCAGGAAAACTTCAGGCGATGAAGCACGATGTGAAAGCGGATTACTTCGATGTAGATTTAACGCTCGACAAAGCGAACCCTAATGATTTTGACGCAGTCATGCTTCCCGGGGGCGCGTTGAATGCCGATGCTCTGCGAGCGGATCAAAGGGCGCAAGAGTTCATTCGCCAGATTGACGAAGCGGAGAAACCCATCGCGGTCATCTGTCACGGTTCGTGGCTTCTGGTCTCGGCGGGACTGACGAAAGGGAGAACATTAACCAGCTATCACACGATTCGGGATGACATTCGCAATTCCGGGGGCCAATGGGTAGACCGGGAAGTGGTCCGAGACCGCAACTGGATAAGTAGTCGGCAGCCTTCTGATCTGCCCGCCTTCAACCGGGAGATGATTGCGCTTTTCGGTGCGAAAAAAGCAGGTGCGCCTAACTCCTGAGTGCAGTGGCTCCTACCTGGTATATCGGGCCGTTAAGAACTCGACATGCGCGCCTGCGAGCCTGCTTGTTAAACTTTGCAACGAGGCAAAGGGGGTTCCATATGTCATCGACCCCATGACGTATGCGTTCGGCTCGTATGTCGACCCGGAAACAGGCCAGAGCCGTACTGATTTGGATTGGATTAAGTCAGACCAGAACCCTCACCAAGAACAGCCGAAAGGAGATCATGCAACTGCCATGCTGGAAAACAAACTGGAAAGACACTCAGTAAGAATTGGATTCATCGGTCTTGGACTTATGGGTAGCAGGCTGGCGCGGCGTCTGCACACGTCGGGCTGGCGCATTCAAGCCTGGAATCGCAGCCCCAAGCCGGCGGAAGCGCTAAGGCTCGACGGCGTAGCGATCGCGACATCGGTTGCAAATCTCGTTGTCGAGTCGGATGTAATCCTTTCATCACTGGCCAATGATGCCGCAGCCCATGCCATTTATTTCGATGACCAAGGTGTGTTTTCTGCGGTCAGGCCCGGGACCATCGTACTTGAAATGAGCACAATCTCGCCCGAGTTATCTCGCCGTCTCCATGCTGAGGCCGTTAACCGCGGAGTTCGCTTTCTCGATTTGGCCATCTCCGGATCGACGCCGGCTGTCGAAGCCGGAACGGTCACACTCCTGGCAGGCGGCGACCGGGGTACCTTCAACGAATGCACTCCCCTGTTCGAGTCCATCGCCAAGCAATGGTTTCTCATCGGGCCTGGTTCTTCTGGCATCAAGATGAAACTGGTTGTTAACCTGATGCTCGGCGTCACGATGGAGGCGATTGCGGAGGCCATCTCCCTGGGAGACCATCTGCAAATCGACCGGAATGTGCTACTCGATGTTCTATCCCAGACAGCGGTGATTCCGCCCGCGCACAAAGGCAAATTCCAGAAGATAAAGAATCACGACTACTCCCCGGAATTTCCGCTGAGGCTCATGAGCAAAGATATGAATCTGGTGCTGGATACTGCAGTCGCTTTGGGGGCGGAGTTGCCGGCGGCAAAAGCGGCCCAAACGGTGTTTGCCTCCAATGTTCCTACGAGTGGAGACCTTGACCTGTCTGCGATCACGCCTTTCATTGTGAATTGAAAAAAAGGAATGCCTTGAGGGCTCAAGACCGCGAAGAGGAGCGTTTGTGATTGAATTTAATCGGCCATTCGACCCCGGAAAGATGAAGCTGTTGATCTTCGATTTGGACGGTACACTCATAGACTCACGGCAAGACCTTATCAACTCGATGAACGCCACGCTGAGTCACTTCGGCCGGCCCGAACTGTCCCCGGAAGTGATTACGGCCTACGTGGGCGACGGCCCTCCCCTGCTTGTGCGCCGCGCTTTCGGCGATTCCACGGACGAGCGTTTGCTGCGCGAGGCCACCGAGTTCTTCCTCGCCTCTTACAGAGTTCACCGGCTCGACAATACGTGCGCTTTTCCGGGGGTGGCGGAAATACTGGACGCGGCAAAGGGGCCGCATGACGGAACGAAGCGGCATTTGACGGTGTTATCGAACAAGCCGCGAGCCTTCGCGGTTCCGATTCTGGAGGGCCTCGGCCTACTCCGATATTTTGATTCAGTGTACGGGGGCAACAGCTTTCCCAAGCAGAAGCCCGACCCCCTCGGCGCAAAGACGATCCTCAAAGAAACCGGCACGCCTCCAGAACTGGGCCTGATCGTCGGCGACTCGCCAAACGATGTCCTCACCGGACGCAACGCAAGCATGTGGACTTGTGGCGTAACTTACGGCTTCGCTCCCTCCACTCTTCGCTTGGCCAAACCGGACCTCCTCGTGGACACAACCAGCGAATTGATGTCGCTGTTCCCCTCATAACGGCCTTGTCACTGGCATTCCCCTCTGTGCACGTTATGTGAGGCTTTTCAGCCTAGCAGCTCGGGCTTGTGCGCCGTCCCATCAAAAACGTTGTTCGTTTTGTAGAGTTCGAAATGGCCGTCCTGCGCCGCAGGACGGGTGCGTTCCAGCAGGCTGGCGACTTCAGCATCAGACAAGGGGCGGAAGGTCCGCGTCGCCTCTAGCGCCTGATCAAGAACCACCTTGCTGTCGATCCCAGTAATCTGCACAGAAATGGGCAAATTGAGGCAATAGTGCAGGCACTCGATGGGTTTTACAGTGTGGCTGTCGAGGATATGGTGATCGCCGAAAGCCTTCATACCTAGGACGCCGATGCCTTCACGCGTGAGCTCCGGCAACACATCGTGGGCAAAGCTGCGAAAGTGCGCGTCCATCACGTTGAGCGGCATCTGCACGGTATCGAAGCGGAACTGGCACTTGCGCGCTTGTTGCAACATGCGCAGGTGGATGTACGGATCCTTGTGACCGGTAAAACCGATGTAGCGCACCTTGCCCGCCTTCCTGGCATCGAGCATGGTCTCCATTGCACCGCCCTCGGCAAAGATGCGATCCGGATCTTCGAAGCGAATCACCTCGTGGAACTGCATCAAATCGACGTGGTCGGTTGCGAGTCGCTGCAGGGACTCGTCGATCTGTCGGGCAGCGGCAGCCCTGGTACGGCCATCTATCTTGGTCATAAGGAAAACCTTGTTGCGGTAACCGTCCGCAAGTGCCTTGCCCATGCGAATTTCGCTAACGCCATCGTTGTAATCCCAGCAGTTGTCCATGAAGGTGATGCCACGGTCAATCGCCTGGCGGATGAGTTGGATGGATTCCTGCTCCTGGAGCGAAGATTTACCGATGTGGTAGCCGCCGAGACCAATGACGGAAATGCGTTCTCCCGTGCGGCCCAATGTGCGATAGATCATACCTTCACTGTCAGAAACCTTACTCCGCGGGGTCTTTTTATCGGCTGACAGTATGGGTGTCAACAGTTGCTCCGAAGCGACGGCACCTACCGTCGCAGTCGCCGTTTTCAAAAAATCTCGTCTATACATGTTTCCTCACGATGGATGTGGGTATAAACCGGAATTTCCATTTTGGGTTCACGACACGAACCAGTATACCCGCAGTTGCCTCCGCCGAGTCCGTTTCTTGCATCCGTTTCCATCCCAAAGGCTCGGGCAGACCGGAAAGGGCCGTCTCTGGGACACAAAGCCGGTTATCGCTTTGTTTCCAGGCGATTTTTCTGACACCTCTTCGTCAACTCCCTTCTTCGTCCAGATTGGTTTCGCTTTGCCGCGACACGCTATTATCCGCCTGGCACCGGCAGAGCCTCCATGCGCCGCAGCATGCTTGCGAACAGGCGCCGCGTCAGATGGCTTTCCGCCAACAATAACCAGTAGTAGCGTGCATGCTTTACCAACCGGCCGCCGGTCTTCACCAGCCGCTGCTGCAAGCTGGTCAACGACCACATTTCGATTCCCTTCGGCAGCACCAGCCGCCGCCACAGGTTGCCCAAGTTGTATGCGATCACGCTCAGCCACAGCCGCACCTCGTTCGACCGAAACCGGTGGCAACTCAGCCGCGTCATCTTTACCGCCTGCTTGCCCTCCTTGATCCACTGCTCGGCCGTGCCCCGCTTGTTATAGAACCGTACTACCGCCCGGCTCGGCGTCTCCAGATTGGTCACGATGAATCCGATGCGCGGGAACAACTCCCCGGCATGATGTTCCACCTTCGCCACGACTCGCCGTGCCG
>Ga0224555_1002563_pt1 | contig 20923 bp, 19 predicted proteins | sample 714S23034metaG_FD_180687 | JGI IMG/M metagenome (GOLD analysis project Ga0224555, IMG submission 180687) | Peat soil microbial communities from Stordalen Mire, Sweden - 717 S2 30-34 | ecosystem: Environmental > Terrestrial > Soil > Wetlands > Peat | place: Sweden: Norrbotten County, Stordalen...
AGAACCCGCGCCAACGTCGCGCCAACAAGCCAGGGCATAAAGCGGCCAGGCATTGCGTGTAGGGCTTCTACCAGGGAGTTTATTGGAGGCGGCGCCCAGAATCGAACTGGGGTACAGGGCTTTGCAGGCCCTTGCCTAAACCACTCGGCCACGCCGCCGGTCAAGCATCTTCACCTCGAGGGCCGACGGCCTATGACCGACCGGCGCCTGGGAGGGCGGCCCAACACTACCGCGCTGTTTGTGGGCGTCCGTCGGGAGTTGTCCAGAACTCCTCGCGCTGGTCAAGTCATTGCCTCTGCGTGAGCATCCACCAGGTCCGGCCCCCTCGGCGAAGGCGCAGGAACGGTGCAGCCGCTGACGGGTGGCACTAACCTGAGCGCCGCATGGCAGGGAGCCCGGTACGAGTCCGGGGCTGTCCAGCAACTGTCGTCGGGGACCAACTTCGAGGCGGAGGAATGCCGCAAGTGATCGAGCTCATGCTTGTGGGCGTTCCGTCCGGCAAGTCCGAGGTCGCCCGAACGATCGTCCTGCGCTAGGTCGGCCCCGGACACGTCAGTGGTCGGCCATCGGGCCCTCACTGTTGACCTGGGTCGTTGTTCTCTGCTGTCGAACAGGGATCGAAGGCCGCTTTGGGCCGGCAGGCCGGTGGTTGGTAAGGACTGTTCAGACTCCCGTGGCGTGGAACCCGCCGTCAACGTGGATGATCTCCCCGGTTGTCCGCGGGAACCAGTCCGACAAGAGCGCCACGCAGGCTCGTGCGACTGCTTCGGAGTCGCGAACGTCCCAGCCGAGCGGGGCACGCGCGTCCCACACGCTCTCGAAGCGCTCAAAACTGGGTATCGATCTCGCTGCCACCGTGCTGATGGGGCCCGCCGCGACGAGGTTGACCCGGGTGCCGTTCGGTCCCATGTCGCGGGCGAGGTAGCGGGCGAGCGACTCCAGCGCCGCCTTCGCGACGCCCATCCAGTCGTAGCCGGGCCAGGCCACGGTGGCGTCGAAGTCGAAGCCGACGATCGATCCTCCGCCCGCCGCCTTGCTGAGGAGGGGCGCAAAAGCCGCGGCGAGGACCTTGAGCGAGTAGGCCGACACCTCGATCGCCATCGCCACGTCCTTCCACCCTGACACGAGGACGCCGTTACCCAGGCAGCTGTCAGGTGCATAGCCGATGGCGTGGACAACGCCGTCCAATGCGCCCCATCGTTTCCCGAGCTCGGATGCCACCCGGTTCGCCTGTTCCTCCACTGTGACGTCGAGCTCGTAGACCTCGACTGCCGCCGGAAGTTTGCGGGCTGCACGGTTTGTGAGCGAAAGGCCCCGACCGAAGCCGGTGAGGGCTACCTCGGCTCCTTCCTCCTGGGCGAGGCGCGCCGCACCGAAAGCGAGAGAGTCATCAGTCAGCACTCCGGTGACCAGAATGCGCTTGCCTTCGAGTATCCCCACGGGTCCACCGTAGCCTTGGTTGGCGACTGATCCTCGAAGCTACGCGCGCGACCTGGAGGTGAGGTTGCGATAGAGAGCCGATGTCTCGGGATGGATGCCGAGAAGCGGGTCGCCCTCGAGCTCGAGCGCAAGCGCCAGGCTGCGAAGTGCAGCGTCTACGCCACCGCGATTGCCGAGCCCGTCTGCCGCCCGCATCAGGAGTCGGTAGAGCCGTTCGTCCCAGGGCGACACGAGCAATCCTTGAAGCGCCGCCCAGTGGGCGAGACCGCCTTCACCGCGATCGAGGGCGTGCTCTCCGAGACGACATGCGACACCGACCACGGAGGCCTCAACCGCTGCCATGTAGCCCTCGAGCTGGGCCCATTCGCCTCGGTCGAGGCCGTCGAAGGGCCGGCCGCGGACGAGAGCGAGCGCCCTACGCCAAGAGTCGGCGCCGCTTGATTCCGAGGCGAGCTCCCTGAACCGGTCCCAGTCGGTCTCGGCTTCCACGATGAGGTGACGCCTGCCCTGCTTGCGGAGACGAGGCCGGCCGTCGCTCGCTATGCCGAGTGCCCGTCTCGTTTCGGAGAGGCGGTTCGCGAGGGTCTGGAGCGGGACCCTTCGCTCCGGCCAGAGGGCCGTCGCGAACGCGTCCGTCGTCGCGCCATCGGGGTGCATGGCGAGGAACGCGACGAGCTCGGTCAGTCGCCTGCGGTACCGGAACGACTCCGGAGCGCCGTTGACCTGGACGTTGCCGAGCACCGCGATCTCAATCGGGACGCTTCGTGGCGCTGGCCCAGATCTCCTCTCGAGTGTCCGTCCCGCAGTCGCCAAGGGTGGGTTCCCGGGTTCTGGACCTGGGCCAGGCCCGGGTCCCGGAAGCCCTCGCGTTTGTGGCGCGCTCTCGGAGCTGATGGCGAGCTCAGAGAGCTGCGCGAGGTCGAGGCCCGGGATCCGGCGCCCGTCGCCGAAGGTGAGGGTGGGTTGGTCCGCCGCCTCGGGGGCAAGCTCCCACAGGCACAGCGCGCCCTCCGCGCTGGCGCAGCACAGAACTCCGACGCCGGCGGTTCGTTCACAGAATCGGATCAGCTCACCGAGCAGGGGGTCGGCTGGATCGCTCGCCCATGGTGGAACGATCACGCAGATAGACGTCGAACCCGCCCGGTTCATGGAACGGACAGTGATCTCCTCGAGGGCTGCCGCGATGTTCGGAGTGTGACTGGTGTCCTCGAGCAGGGGCATCGGCCGATCGAACGCGACCAAGATCAGGGTTTCGAGATCGGACCACCGTCGGGATCCGAGCTCGACCGCGACATCTGCGATCTTCGCGCCGACCGCAGGCGGAGGTCCCTTGAGGAGCGTGGAGCCGACGGCCACGAGGTCAACGAGGGCGCGCCGCCCATGGATCTCGGACAGGGTGACCAGGGCGGCCTTTCGGGCCGCGCCCGTGATCGCCGGTGTGACCGGGAGGGAGGCGATTATGCGCGAGTCGCGCGGCAGCGCCCACGATCGAGCGACTCGCCCCGGGTTGAATGGCCATTGCGGCGGCTCCGACGTCGGTACGTGAACGGTGACGGAATCGGGATCGAGCTGGAGGACGTCCGCGTTCGCCGGTTCTCCGAGGGACGCCAGGACCTCCGCGGCCACGCCGAGGGCGAGCCGGCTCCACTCGGAGTCCTCGAGATGGACGGGCAGCCGGGAACGCCCCGTAGTGGGCAGCACTGATGAGGCCGCGCCTGAGACCGGCCAGCGCCTCTCGATCGACCCGGTCGGATCGAGGCCGGTGCCATCAAGGGCGGCGAGTCCGCCATAAGCGGCATTGGTCAAGTCGGAGTGGCCCGCCTCCAGACCCGCAAGGGAGGCGAGGGACCACCTCCTCTGGACCTTGAGCAGCCCGCTGAGTGCAAGCGCGCTCGTAGGGTTCACAGCCGAGCCGTGACGCACGTCTGCCGGGTCGCTCCCCGAGGTACCCGGAATCGGCGAACTCATGGCAGGCTCCTACTTCAAGACGCACGTGGTCGGCCGATGGGCCGGGGAGACGGGCGGGTCAGGCTTCATGCAGGCGAGTCCGTCACAGGCACGCGGCGCCCGCAGTATTCCGGTTCGATTCCCATCATGTCAAAGGGCCGTTCGTGAGGCACGCCCGGCCTTTGGCGCGTTGGTCGTGGTTGGGGGGCAGACATCGCGGGAGCGGCAGCAGCTAGCCGACGACGACTGTGGCCGCAGCCGATGCCGACACGGGGATGTCGTCGATCCCGACGAGCGCGAGGAGAGGGGTGGCAAGTCGGTAGGTCCGTACGGTCGCGACGACGCAAGCGCCGACGACCGCTGCAGAGCCGGGATGTCCAGAGGCAGCCATGTACTGTTCGGCGGCTGCTGTCGCGCGCGCAACCTGGAAGCTCGTCAGGCCTGCGTGCATCGAGGCAACGGAGAGCTGCGCGGCGCCCACGCGAGCGGCTTGCTCTGCCTCGCTTAGGGCGGTTTCTCGCGCGCTCAATGCTCGGCCTCCGTCGACTACGAGGGCCAGCACCGCAAGGAGCGCGACGCAGAGCAGCATCACGAACGGCGTCAGCGCTCCGCGCTCGAGTTCGAGGGAGCGACCGCTCCCCGAGTGCCCCGCGCGATGAGAGCTTGGAGCAGGAGCGCCGGTTCCTCGCCGTCTCCGCACAGATCTCGGCGACTTCCGCGCTTTTCGTGTTTGAGAGCCCGTCATCCCATTTCCCGATAGAGCTCGATCCCGGCAGACGCGTCGCCGGACAGCGTGACTGAGCCTGGGAGGCCGGGTATCCCGAGTGTGACGAGGCCGACGCCGCAACGGAGCTGGACCGAGACGGAACCTCCCGGGGTGAAGTGGGTTACGTCGGTCGTCAGGGAGTACGGCATGCATTGAAGTCCGTCGTGTGAGATCTCGTAGCCTGCCGCGGCCGCCGCCTGTGCCTGGGCGGTCGAGGCCGTTGATGCGATGACGGCGGATTCGACCGACGTGCGTGCGGCGTCTCCGACCTCCTGCAAGGCGTTGGCGAGGCGCCCGCCGACTACAAAGAGCAGAGCGAGCATGACGAGCAACGGGGTGAGGATCACGATCTCGGCAGCAGCCGATCCGGCCTCGGACCGTCCGGTAGCCAGCCTTGTCGCTCCCATCGACCGCGTGCCCGCGCCCGTCGCGGTCGCCGCACTCATCCGCTTGCCCGGAACAGCTGCTCAGGACCGGTTGACTCCGCCGAGACGGCGAGGCTCATGTCCGGTAGCAGGGAAGGCAGGACGCCCGATGCAGTGAGCGAAGCGACACCGTCGGACAGAAACTGAACCGAGACGGTCGGCCGCAGTACGAGGCCACTCGCGAGCGCCTGTATCTCTTGGAGCGTGACGCTGCGCGCCGCAGTACTGGTCCCACCCTCGGCACGCAGTGCTGCGCCTCCTTGGGCAACCGAGTCCGACAGGGCGTGGGATGCCAGCGCCCAGAGGGCAAACTGAAGGCCGATGGTGATGAGGAGCAGGAGAACGGGGAGGATGATGACGAGCTCGGGCGTGCTGGAACCGCGGTCACCCCACCAAAGCGCCTGACGGCGCCGATTGGAGGTGCTGCGGCGGCTCGAGCTCATTGAGTGTTCTTGATTACTTGCGAGATGTGGTTCGCTTCACCTGTCACGGCTGTGGTGATAATCGCTCCGACGCCGATTGCCAGTGCCACGAAGACGGCCACGATGATGAGCTTCTCGGCGACGTCGCCGCGCTCGGGTTCAAGACGTGCTTCGGCCATCCGGTAACGGAGGGTCTCGAGGAGAAACAAGATGACCTGGATCTCGGACACTGGATGGATTCTCCTTGGTTCAGGCCCGGGTTGCGGGCGCTTGGTTTGAGCCGGTGCGACCGGGCGGACGGGTTGGGCCGAGGCCCACCGATAGGCGTTACGGCTCTCCAGGGCGTCACTCAGATCAGGCGCGACAGCGTCACGGCTGCGGGGTAGATCAGGAACACCACGAACCCGACCATGAGCACGATCGCGGGGAGGAAGAGGCGCTCGGTCGTGGCGTTCGCCCGGCCTTGGGCATCGGCCATCTGGCGCCGTCGCAACGAGGCGGACTTGGCACTCAGGCTCGAGCGGATACGCGCCCCCTCGGCCCCGGCAAGGCGCACGCTGGCCGCGAGCTCCTCGAGCTCGTTGACACCCAGCTCAGCGCCGAGCCGGCCGAGACCGTCCCACGGAGATCGCCCGGCGTGACGCGCTCGGTCGAGCGCGCGCCGGATGCGGAGAAACGACGCGTCTCCTGCGACCGAGCTCGCGGCCTCCAGCGCGCTCTCGATTCCCATGCCGCCTGCCTGAGCCAGGGCGACCAACTCGAGCCAGCACGCCAGGGAGTGGAGGAGATCTCTCCGCGCGGCGCCCGCAGACCGCCGGACGAGCAATGACGGCACGGTGGCCCCGGCCAGTCCTGTCGCGAGCCACACGAGAGGCAGGATCGATATCGGCATATGAATGTGCAGGCGTCCCAGGCACGCGCACACGACCGCGGCCCCGGCGGCGGCAATGACCGCCGCCAGGGTGGTCGCCACGGCGAGCGATTCATCCGAGCGACCGAGGACGTTGAGGTCCTGGCGCAGGGGCCTCGAAGACCCGGAGAGCCGGAGGAACTTCGTGAGCCCGTGACCGAACCGCGCCGGCCACGCGGAGAGTGCCGGCCGCGTCGGGCCGGCCGGAGAGGCAGGTGCATGTCGCATCACGCCGGTCACAACTGTCGTCACGCCAAACCCGGCGCCGATCCCGAGCACAATCAGCGACTTCACGCCGTCGGCTCCGCGACGAACAAGCGGGGTACCGGCCTCGTACGGACCATGACCGCCATCAGCCAGAGCCCGAGGCCGAAAAGGGCGCCGACGACTACCAGCACGGCCTGGCCCTCCGGTGCGCGGTATGGCGCAAGGTACGAGCGGGCGAAGAGGATCATTAGGCACAGGAAGCCGAGTGAGAAGCCCGTCACCGTCCGCACGGCGCTTCTTGCCGACGCCCGGGAGGCTTCCACGGCTTGCCGCATGGCCACCTCTTCCCGGGTCGACTCGGCGAGCGCGCCGAGAAGGTCGCCGAGTCGATGGGCCCGCTCGGTGGCAGCCATCAGGAGCGTGGCGACTACGACGTCCGCTGCGGGATCGGCGAGCTCATCGGCAAAGCTCCGCAACGCCGCCGTGAAGGCCGCTCCGCTGGAGAGCCGTCTCGCGAGTGCGCTCACCTCGTCGCGGATTGCTTGGGGACAGATCGTTGCAGTGGCGATCAACGCCTGGGTGAGGCCCGCCGCCCCAGCGAGGGTGTCCCGGAGCATCTCTGTCCATGAGGCGATCGCCTCGATTCTCTCTATGACTTGTCCTGCAGGTCCGCCTCCGAGGCCGCGAAGGCCGAGAACGCCGAGCGCGCCGAGCGGGATCGCTACGGGCCATCGCGTCACCGTGAACGCGACGAGCCCTGCGGCCGCCGCCATCGCGCCATGCCGCAGTCGCCGAGGGGTCAGAGCCGGACTCCGGTCCGGGCGGGCGATCCTGTCCATAGGTGCCCGGCGTACCCCGGCAATGACGAGGCATAGGCCGGCACCGCCCGCCGAGGCAACGATGATCAAGAGCGCGGTCGTCACCAGACCCCGGCCGATTCCCTGCGTGACGGTTCGTACCCATGGATCCTCAAGAGCGCCGTCGTGGTGCCGCGCAACGGTGCTGCCGGGACGGCGCGGCCGTCAAGTCCCGGCTTCCAGACCTCGTTTGTGACGACGAGTGGGCCGTCGGCTCCGACGACCTCCCGCACCGAAGCGATGTGGCGTGACGGCCGATAGGAGTCACACCCGTCCCGATCAAAGGGAGCGTTCGCGTCGTTCACCATCGGGCGCTCGTCCGCGTCGAGATGGACGACCAGGTGAATTGCGCCTGCAATGAGGAGGTTGGTCGCCTCGAGAGGCAGGCGCTCGGGGGCTTGGATGGCGTAGGCGGCCAGGCGTCGGAACACCCCCGCCGAGTCGTCGGCGTGGATGGTGGCCATGGAGCCCGACCGGCCCTGGCTCATGGCATTCAGCATCGGGACGACCTCGTCTCCGAGCACCTCGCCGACGATGACGCGCGACGCGTTCATTCGCAGTGATCGGCGGACGAGCTGTGCCATGCCGATCGCTCCCACACCTTCTGTGTTCGCGAGTCGAGCCTCCATCGCGACACTGTCGGGGTGCCGGTCGACCTGGCGATCGAGACCGAGCTCGAGGGCTTGTTCAATCGTCACGATGCGTTCTGCGGGGCTGATCTCGGCCGCCAGAGCTCGCAGCAGCGTGGTCTTGCCGGAGTTCATGGCGCCGGAGATGAGGATGTTGCGCTTGGCGCGGACCGCGGCGGCGAGCATCCGGGCGAGATCCTCATCGAGCGTCCCGAGCTCGACGAGATCGTCCAAGCTGTGGTCCGAAAGGCGATGCCTCCGGATGTCGATCACCGGCCGCGCCGTGACGGCCATCACCGCGGAGAGGCGGCTGCCGTCGGGGAGTCGGAGGTCGAGCTCCGGCTGTGCTGCGTCGAATCGCCGCTCTGACAGCCCAAAGCGTGCCGCGGCCGACCTGACCATGGCCACGAGCTCGTCGTCGTTCTCGGCGATGGGCCCGTAACACAGCTTTTCTCCGTTCGCGAAGGTCACGAACGCCATCTCCGCACCGTTCACGTCAATGTTCTCGACCATCTCGTCGTCGATGAAGACCTGTAGCAGGCCAAGGCCGAAGAGCATGGCGAGCACGAGGTCGACGAGTGTCCTCTCGTCGAGTGCCGGCAGGGGATCGCGGCCGCTGGCGATGAGCGCCACCGCCTCCCGGTCGAGGAGGTCGAGGACGAGGCCGCGGACCGCGGCTCGGCTGGTGTGAGCAGCTGCTGGGTTGGCCTTGCCGAGTCCGTCCGGAGGCTCCGGGGCTGTCGCCAGGAGCTCGGCGACGCTCGCACGCAGCGAGCGCGCCTTGTCGACCAGCGACTTGTCGAGTCGGGCTCGAGACAGCGTCGGCCCAGCTTGCAGCGGGCTCGCTGTCAACGGGCTCGCTGTCTTGATGGAGGCGAAGTTCATTGGGACGCTCCGGCGCCATTCCGTCCGGCGATCACTGCCAAGCTGACGTCTCCCACGGCGCTCGCGGCGGTTACGGTGGCCGCCGCCGCTTCTGGCACTTCAAGTGTCGCGACAAAGGTCGTCGACTGAGCACCGGCCAGCCCGGATGAGCCACCTGGGGCCGAGACCGAGACCACCGTGGCTTTTGTCAGGACCGAGCCCGAGGGACCGTTCGGCGACGGCACGGAGCCCGCGCTCGCGGAACCGCTGACGGCACTCGACGTGCCGACAGGCGGCTCGGAGCTCGTAGGGGAGCTGTCGCCCGCCCCGGATGTCCCGGACAGCACGACGAGAACGCGCTGGCCCGCGGCGAGATCCGCAGGCATTTGGTCGACCGCGAGGCTCGTGCCCACGAGCGCAATTCCGGCCGGGAGTCCCCTCTCGGAGGCCACATCGCCTGGCACCAGCAGCGAACCGGGCTCGAGATCCTCCGTGACGCGACGGCCGATCACCTGTCCGGCATCTCGGAGCGGTATCGCGTCGAGCCCGGCGACGGGGGAGATCGAAACGGCCTCCAGATCGGAGGCGGTGACTGTCGTGCCGACAGGGACGAGATGTGCGACGGCCAGGAATGTCACAGGCCGGGGTGACCGGTTGGCGACCACGGCTCCGAGCGCTCCGCATACCAGAACGATGAGCACGCCTCCGGCTGCCAGTAGCGGGCGCCGCCTGCCGCGTCCCTCTGTTGGGGCTCGTAGTTGTCCGCGGTGGAGCAGCGGAGGCTTCGGGAAAGAGCGCGGCCCGGCGCGCCCTAGGGGGATGTTGCGGCCGGGCAGTGAGCGGCCAGAGGCGGCCGTTGCGAGTGGCATGGCGTGATCGTCGAGCAAGCCGGTACCGGCCTACCTACCGGCGGCCGTGCCGATGGACCGAGGGCAATCTCGCCCGGTGCTCACGCCGGCTGTGGCCGTGCAGTGACCCCCGGGGTACGCGAATCGGCCGGTGCTGCGCTTTACAACGTTGAACCCTCAGCGGGAGGGTCGAGCAATCACCCAAGGAGCGTCCGACGTGAACGAAGACCGAGTGAACGACCGAGAGCCCGGAGTCCTGCCCGGACCGGGGGACTCGGCGCAGGAATCACCGAATGCTGGACTTCAGCCAACAGTTGTTGACGCTGGCGGCCCGACTTCCGCCGGAGCGTCCGCCGCCGGCGCGGCACGCAAGCCCGGTCAGGGCTTCACGGTTCGCGCGGTGGGCATCGTCGGTGTCGCTGCGCTGGTCGTTGTGGGGTCGGTTCTCGGCGCGGCAGCGCTTAGCAGTGCCGGCTCATCTCCGCGGCCTGCCAATCTCAAGACGGTGCTGACTGCGTCCCACGCCGCTCCAGCAACCTCGGCGGCGACGATCACTGTCACAGGCAACGGCGAAGTGGAGGGCACGCCCGACACCGCCGCGTTCAACATCGGCGTGAGCACGACCGCGCACACCGCTGTCGAGGCGCTCGAGGGGAACAACACCCAGGTGGCGATGCTCGAACAGTCGCTGGAGCAGAGTGGAGTCCAGTTGAAGGACATGCAGACGAGCTGGCTGAATCTCTCCGCCAACACCAACTCGAGAGGGAAGGTCAAGAACTTTACTGCCGATGACGAGCTCACCGTGACGATGAACAACCTCTCCAACCTCGGAGCGGCTCTGGATGCCGCCGTGACCGCGACCGGCAACGGCGTCACGTTGGACGGCATCTCCTTCTCCATCTCGAACCAGTCCGCACTGCTTGGCGCGGCACGGGCGCAGGCAATGCAGGCCGCGAACACCGAGGCGACTCAGGTTGCCGCTGGTGGGGGATTGACGCTTGGCCCGATCGTCTCGATCACCGATCAGGAGAACGCCGGCCAATACGTGTACTACAGCCAACTCAACACGGCCGCCCCGGTGGCCGGCACCGCGGTGCCGGTGCAACCGGGTCAGCAGCAGATCTCGGTCCAGGTGACGGTCGTCTACCAGCTCGTTGCCTCCTCCTGAGCCCGCTCTTGCACCACTCTCGCAGCAGCCGGCCCGGCCGCCTCGACGCCCGAGTGGCGTGGTCGCAGCCGGGGCCGCGGCCGCCGCGGGTTCCTTCGGCCGCCGCGGCGACACGCCCAGCGTGCGGCGATGTGAAGTCTCGTTCGAAACTGCTCATGCGCGAAACTGCCTCCTCGTCGCTTTGAAAGGACGTCATGGACGGTCCTGATCTCTCTCATCTTCTCGACGACGCGAACTCCGAGAAGCCCTCCCGAGATGTGCTCGACGGCATCGTCCGCCGCCGCCGCCGGCTACAGGCTCGTCGCGCCCGTACCGCGGCGAGCCTCGGCCTTGTCATTGCGCTCGCTGGCGCAGGTGTGGGCATCGGGCTCAGCCGTCAGGGGGGTGGGACGATGGCGGCGCTGCCCAAGCACCCAGCGCAGCTGCCCACCATGTCCAATCGCATATCGACGCCCGCCCCATCTCCTGCGGGTCTCGGCAAGGCTCCCGATGGACTCGGTTGGGTCAACGCCGGGTCCGCGACGGGACCCTCGACGAGCGTGGCTTCGCCCTCGGTCGAGGCCGCTTCAGGTAGTCAGAGCTCAGGCCAGCTGCAGGTGACGAGCGCTTTCTCCTCCTCGGGCACCTCGTCGTGCAGCATCTGGAATTGCTCGCTGTATTCGCCCTATGGGTCGATCGGCGACGTTCGGCTTCGCCGTCAATTCACTCGCACGAGCGATGGCGTCACCGTCCGCGCCTTCACCGCGCTCTGGGCCGTGGCGCCCCTCGAGCTCGTCCCGACTGCGTCGGGGTCTACCTCCGCGGCCACGGGGACAACCGGGACTGAACCGGGCTCCTCGGTTCCCACGCTTCCCGCGCGGGCGCTGCCGGGGAACTGTGCTGTCACCCAAGCCCTTGTCGTCGAGGTTTCGGATGCCGGTGCCGTCGGCGTCGTCACCGTGCCGCTCGGGCCGTCGCTCGCGAGGCCCGTCAATGTGCTGTCGGACCAGGTAGTCGGCGTGGCGGAACAGTCGCCGATAGCGGTTGTGGTTGCCCATGCGACGGGGCAGGCCGCAGCCGTGCGGGCTGATTTTGCGGGAGGAAGCAAAGACGAGATGACCGTCGTCGATCATTGGGCGGTGCTCGTCCACAAGCTGGCGGCGGCCGAGGCTGGCGGGACCGGTAGCCAGGGCAGCGCGACACCGGGTCAGGCGACGGTGTACGCGCTGTCCGGCACCGGGACAGTCCTCGAACAGGCCGACCTGCCGGGATCCGGGGCATTGGCCATGGCAGTGGCAGCGTGCTCGGGGTTCGACGGCGGAGTGCACAAGGTCCCCGGATCGAGCGCGTCGGGTTCCCATGGCTCGACGAGCTCAGGCTCGACGGGTTCTCCCAGCTCCCGGGCACCAGCCACGTCCGCCAAACCCATCGGCGGTTAGCGCGATTGGCGACCGGGAGCCGTCCCGGTGGGACAGACTGTCGTCATCGAAGACGACCGCAGGAGCGATGTAGCCGGGGACTTTGTCACCGTTTACGAAGCGCACTATCCGCGTCTCGTGCGGGCGCTCGAGATCGGTGGCTTGGACCGGCCCACCGCTGAGGACGTGGCGCAAGAGGCTTTCGCCCGTACGCTCGGGCACTGGCGACGAGTGCGCCTCGGGACCAACCCGCCCGGGTACGTCTACCGAACGGCGTTCCGTCTCTCGCGAAGCCATTGGAAGCACGAGTACCCACTGGAGACCGAGCAGGCTTCCCGTCATGACACCGCAGCCGAGGCCGTGTCCAATCTTGCCCTTGAAGCCGCGCTGAGCCGCATGCCGCCGAGGCGGCGAGCCTGTGCAACGCTGTGTTTCGTCGTTGGGCTCACACCGAAGGAGGCGGCCCGCTCGCTCGGGATCGCCGAGGGCACGGTGCGCAAGCAGCTGGGCCTCGCCAGAGACGACCTCAGGCACTTGGTCGAGGAGCCGCAGATGCCCTCCTAGACAGGGTCGATAGCGCGACGGAGGCCCGATACACTGCGATTGGGTAGTGCCGGCTTGATGGCGGAATGCTAAAGTCTCTCGAACCGTTCGATTGATATGCAGAAGGCGTGGACGTGGGCGGCCGCCCACGTTTTGTCATTTCTGGAGCAGGTAGGTTACGAAGGAGGCAGCGGCGATGGGGACGTCAGATGACGTAGAGCGCATCGCCGCGCCGTTGCTTCAGTCCGCTGGCCTCAATCTCGTGGACGTCGAGCTCCGATCCGGCAACATCGTAGTGACGGTTGACCGCGACGGTGGAATCGACCTGGACACCCTCGCGTCTACGAGCAAGGCGATATCGGCTGCGATCGACCGTGAGGGAGTTGGACCGCCGAGCCGGTACGAGCTCGAAGTCTCGAGCCCGGGCCTGGAGCGCCGGCTGCGCCGGCCCGAGCACTTCCGCCGGTTCGTCGGCCACCAGATCTCAATCCGGACCCTGCCGGGGGTCGACGGCGAGCGGAGGCTCGAGGGCGAGCTTGTCTCAGCCGACGACCACGGCGTCGTCGTGACGGCGCCCGGGTTACCCGACGGTCGCCGGCGCCTCGCGTATGGCGATATCGAAAGAGCCCACACGATCTTCGACTGGAGGGCGGCGTTGGCGCGTACGCCCTCGCCGACGGCCCGCAGCGACCGGCGCCGCGACGCCAAGGCGTCGTCGGCGGCTGGAAAGCGTGACAGCGCCCGGAGAGAGATGGCGGACACCCTATGAGCGCGCCGAACTTCGACCTCTTGGAGGCGCTCCAGCAGATCGCCGTGGAGAAGGGCATCGCTGTTGACACGTTGTTCGACGCGCTCGCCAATGCGCTCGTGGCCGCCTACAAGCGCCTGCCACAAGCCGCCGAGGAGGCCGTCGTGACCATCGACCCGGACTCCGGGGAGATACGCGTCTACGGCCAGGAGCTGGACGAAGAAGGAAACGTAACGCGCGAGTGGGACGACACTCCCGACGACTTCGGCCGCATCGCGGCCCAGGCAGCGCGCCAGGTGATCCTCCAGCGCATCCGCGAAGCCGAGCGCGACCGGAAATACGAGGAGTACGCAGGGCGCGAGGGCGACATCGTCACCGGGATCATCCAGCAGAGCGACAATCGCTACACCCTCCTCGATCTTGGCAAGGTCGAGGCCCTGCTGCCCCAGGCCGAGCAGGTCCCTTATGAGCGCTACGACCATGGTGCACGCCTCAAGGCCTACATCGTCGAGGTCCGCAAGACGAGCAAGGGTCCTCAGATCGTCGTCTCGCGCAGCCATCCCGGCCTCATCAAGCGCCTCTTCGAGCTCGAGGTGCCCGAGATCTCCAACGGGGTCGTCGAGATCAAGGCCTGCGCCCGTGAGCCCGGCCATCGGACCAAGATCGCGGTCTGGTCCAACGACGGCAACGTGGACCCGGTGGGAGCCTGCGTGGGCGCCCGAGGCGCGCGCGTGCGCATGGTCACCACCGAGCTCCGCGGCGAGAAGGTCGACATCGTGCCGTTCTCGGATGACCCGGCCGAATTCGTGTCCCGGGCGCTTCAGCCGGCCAAGGTGAAAGAGGTCCTCCTCGACGAGGATCGCGGCCGTGCCACCGTGATCGTTCACGACTATCAGCTGTCGCTCGCGATCGGCAAGGAGGGCCAGAATGCCCGCCTTGCCGCACGCCTGACGGGATGGCACATCGACATCAAGAGCGAATCCGAGGCGGCGGCCGAGGAAGCCCATTACGCCGAGGCGGAGTGGGCCGAGGGCGAGTGGGTCGAGCAATCGGGCGAGATGGTCTGGAAGCCTGCCGAAGGCGGCGAGACACTCTCGGCCGAGGCTTGGGCTGCGGGAGAGACCGCAGAGGCTGAGGGGGAGGCCGCGGGGGCTGAACCGGCCGCGGCCGGGGTTTCCACGGAGCTCGGCGTCGAGCCTGTCGAAGCGGGGCAGGAGCTTCTCGCCCGGCCTGTCGAAGTGGCGACCGAGCTCGTGACCGGGGCGGCTCCCGAGACCTACGACCCCGGAGCCGAGCCAGGCGCGACCGGCGACCTCCTCCCACCTCCGGTCGCGGAGCCGGACGCGGCCACAGGAGAAGGGCCGGTCTCGTAGCGACACCTCTGCGCACCTGCATCGGATGCCGCCGTGTGGCGCCGATATCGGAGCTCGTGCGCGTCGTGCATACCGGCGAAGGCGCTCTTGCCGTTGGCACCGGCCTGGAGGGCCGCGGCGCGTGGCTCTGCCGCGAATCGCCCGGATGTGTCGAGCTCGCCGACCGGCATCGGGCGTTCTCCAGAGCGCTCCGCCATCCGATTACGCCAGAAGCCGTCGACAAGCTGCGAGTCGAGCTGCGAGCCTGATCACGGTTCGAGCCAACGCTTCGTCACCCGCCGCCCGGTCAGACGCCGGGCTGGCCGCCGCCGGCGTCGCCGCTGACTCAGCGGCCCGCGCCCGCGGTCCCGCCGCGGTCGCGCCGCCCGCGGCCGAACAAGCGGTCGAGGAAAGGATGCGCAGGCGACCCCACCAGCGGGACGGACTCGGGCGGTTCCGGGATGGAGCCGGCGTCTTTGTGCGGGACTGCCGGCACCCAGTGCGACCCTACGACGAGACCGGGCGTGCCGAGACCGAGGATCGGCGAGTAGATCAGGCTGTCGACGCCGATGACCGGTGTCCCGCCGCCGCCGTCAGTCTCTTCGATGCGGTCTCCGTCGCTAAGGGCTTGTCGAACGTCCTCCTCGGTCGGCGCGATTGCCGATCCGTCGGCTTCGAGGTCGTCCTCGCCGAACTCCTGCAGCAGCTCGGTGACGAACGCCACGTGCCGGGCATCGTTCGGCATGCCGGAGCGTCGGAGCAGCTTACGACCCTCGGGCGTGAGGCCGAGCTGGTTGTCGACGTATTCGACGACGCCGAGCTCGACCAAGAGTGTCGTCGAGGCCGCGAAGGCTGCCGGGCTCGGCCGGGAGCCGCGTGGAGTGAAACCGTGCAGGGTCCAGAGCACCTGCAGGAGGGGAGCCAGCTCTCCGCCGTTCGCGCGCTCGACCGCCACCAATGCCGCGCCCTCCTGGATGCCGAACGAGGGTTGCACCGGTCGCAATGTACTTCGGGGAGGCTCGGGAGAGACGGGCTCGATCTGCTGCCCGCCGCCAGGTTCCAGAGAGGGAGCGGGACCTGGGCGGTTAGCCGGCGGCATCGACCCCGGGTGCCCGGACGACTTGGCAATCATGGACTCGACCCTAAGATGCGTGCACGGGTGTACGAGTCACCGGCGTTGTGTGAGAATGTAAGGCCGCGCCAGCCTCGGGATCCCGAATGCTGCGCTGCCCCTCGATAGGAGAGGACCGAACCACCAGTTGCCCAAGAAAATCCGCGTCTACGAGCTTGCCCGTGAGCTAGGGCTGACCAACAAGGAAGCCTTGGACATTTGCATCGACCTCGGGATCGGTGTGAAGAGCCACTCGTCGTCGATCGAAGACGCACAAGCCGACCGCGCCCGGCGCAAGGCCGACCGTGAAGGGTTGCGGCGTGCCGTCCAGCCCGAGGAGCCGACCCCGGCACCCTCCGCGGCCCCGACAGCGGCCCCGAGACCCAGAGGGGCCGGCGTGTCCCAGCGCACGGCGAGCGCGCCGGCCGGCGAGCGGCCTGGTGCCGTGCCGCCTGCGCCCACGCCGGAACCGGCGGGTCCCGACCTCAGTGGCAGCCCCGCCTTCAAGCCGGAAGCGGAAGCCGCCTCTGGGACCCACGAGCCTCGCCCAGGTCAGCGTCTCGTGGTGAGCAAATCGACAAGCGAGATCGTCGACGCGCCGCGGACCGCCGTGCCCCGGCCGCCTGTCTCGCCTCCTGCGAGCGCACCAAGGTCCGTGGCTGCCCCTGGTTCGGTGAGGCCCGGGACCGCTCCTGGCGGGCAGCGCCCAGGCGTCCCCCCGTCTCCGGCCGCGCCTCGTTCTCCGGCGCCGCCGTCTTCGGCCGTGACTGCCGCGGCAGCAACTGTCCCGGCGGCCGCCTCTGCCCCCGGCGGGACTGACCCGGCCACACGTGCTCCCATGGCTCAGGCGCGGGAGGGGACGATGCCCACCTCTTCGGCAGCGACTGCCGCCCCGCCGGCACCCGGTGGCGATCACAACGCGGGCGCGCCCCGTCCGGTCAGCCCGTCGGGCAAGCCGATCCCGCCGCCTCCGGGACCGCGGTCGATCTCGGGTCGTCCGATTCCACCTCCGCCTGGAGCGCGACGTCCGCTGTCGCCAGGCGGTCCTGGCTCGCGCCCGCCCGCCCCGGGCTCGCGCCCGGGTGCACCGGGCTCGCGCCCGGGGATTAGCCCCTCACGTCCAGGCACGGTCGGCTCTCGACCACCGGCTGGCCGCCAAGTGAGCCCGCGGCCCGGAGCGGGCGCAGGCTTTCCGCGCTCTCCTAGTCACTTCCCGCCCCGAGACGGCGGACGCCCCGCTGGTGGAACCTACGGAGGTGGGGCAGCCCCTGGCGCGCGCGGTGGCGGCTATACCCCCGGTGGTCCGACAGGTGCAGCGCGAGGTGGTCCTGTCGGGCGCGGACGCCCGCCCCAGCGGAGGCCACGCCGTCGCCGTCGCAATATGGAGGAGCTCGAGCCGATCCAGATAACGGCTTACCTGGCGTCGAGTGCTCCGGTTCCCGACCACGAGGTGATCGTTGAGCGTGGCTCCACGCCACAACAGCTCGGCCCGCGCCTGAACCGGTCAGCCGGCGACATCGTGCGTTTCCTCTTGCTTCAGGGCGAGATGGTCACCGCGACCCAACCGCTCACCGACGACATGATCGGCCTGTTCGCCGCGGAGATCGGTGCACAGATCAGGTTGGTCGACCCCGGGGAAGAGCAGGAGGCCGCCCTCCGGGCCAAGTTCTTCGGTGGAGAGGACTTTGAAGACGACGACGAGGAATTGCAGATACGACCTCCCGTTATCACCGTCATGGGCCACGTTGACCACGGCAAGACGCTGCTGCTCGACCGGATCCGTCATTCGAACGTGATCGCAGGCGAAGCCGGTGGGATCACCCAGCACATCGGTGCTTACCAGGTGGAGTGGCGCGGTCAGTTGCTGACGTTCATCGACACCCCCGGCCACGAGGCCTTCACGGCGATGCGCGCGCGCGGGGCCAGCGTCACTGACATCGTGGTGCTCGTCGTTGCTGCCGACGATGGTGTGATGCCGCAGACGGTGGAGGCGATCAACCACGCGAAGGCCGCGAAAGTGCCGATCGTGACAGCGATCAACAAGATCGACAAGGCGGATGCGGATCCCAATCGGGTGCTGCAGCAGCTGTCCGAGCACGGGCTCGTGCCGGAGGCCTGGGGTGGCGACACGATCACCGTCGAGATCTCGGCTCTTCAGTCCTTCGGCATCGACGAGCTGCTCGAGCAGCTCGTCGTGCTTGCCGAGGTGCTCGAACTGGGTGCCGACACCGAAGTCGATGCGAGAGGCGTCGTGCTCGAGTCGAACCTCGACATCGGCCGTGGTCCGGTCGCCACGATCATCGTGCAGCGTGGGACGCTCCGTATCGGCGAGCCGATCGTGGCCGGTGCTGCGTGGGGCCGGGTCAAGGCGTTGATAAACGACCACGGCGACCAGATCAAAGAGGCCTTCCCCTCCATGCCTGTGCAGGTGCTCGGGCTGTCGGAGCCTCCGATCGCCGGTGACGAGCTCCGAGTCACCTCGGACCTCTCGATCGCCAGAACTGTTGGCGACGCTCGTGAACAACGGCTTCGCTTCACGACGCTCGCACAGGCCTCGACTCTGTCGACGAGCCCGGGCGCGAAGCTCGAGGACCTCTTCGAGCAGATCCGGAAGGGCGAGACCGCGACTCTCACCCTGGTGTTGAAGGCAGACGTGCAGGGTTCGCTCGAAGCGGTCACTCAGAGCCTTCTCAAGCTAGAGCGCGACGACGTGAAGGTGTCCTTCGTCCATCGCGCCGTGGGTGGCATCACCGAGAGCGACGTGACGATCGCTGCAGCGTCAGGTGCGACGATCATCGGTTTCAACGTTCGTCCGGATCGCAGGGCCCGCGAGCTTGCCGAGAACCACAAAGTGGAGATCCGCACCTACGAGATCATCTACAAGCTCATCGAGGACGTGCAGGCGGCCATGGTCGGGATGCTCGCTCCCGAGATCGAGGAGATCGTCACGGGCGACGCCGAGGTCCGCGCCGTCTTCCGGGTCCCGAAGGTGGGCGCCGTCGCCGGCTGCTATGTCACCAACGGTGTCATCGCCCGGGGCTCCAAGGTCCGCTTCCTCCGGGAAGGCGTGGTCATCTGGAAGGGCGCGGTCTCCTCGTTGCGCCGTTTCAAGGACGACGTTCGCGACGTTCAGGCCGGCTTCGAGTGCGGCATTGGTCTCACCGACTTCCAGGACTTGAAGGACGGCGACGTGATCGAGACCTACGACGAGCGGGAGATCCCCCGTAGCTAAGCAATACGATCGCCGATCGTCGGCTGGCTACCCGCGGACCGCACGTGTCAACGCCGTCCTCGTGCAGGTGCTGGGTGACGCGCTCGAGCGGCTCCGCGACGATGACGACCGGCTGGCCCTCTTGACGGTCACCGGCGTGAGCATCGAAGCGGACCTTCGCCACGCCACGGTCTATATGGCCTCGTTGCCCGACGGGGCCTTGGCGGTGCTCGAAGCGCGGCGCACCGAGCTCCAATCAGCCATCGCACGCGAGGTGAGGTTGAAGCGCACGCCGACGCTGAGCTTCGTCGCTGACCCGGCGGTCGCCGCCGGCGAGCGCGTGGAGGAGGCACTGCGCCGTGCCCGACAAGACGAGCCCTGACGGGCCCGGCTCGCCCGGCGCGCCTGCTCAGCTCTCTCAACCCGACGGGCCCGGCCAGCCGCCGCGGAGCGGGATCGACGACCCCGGCGGCTTCGTCGTCGTCGACAAGCAGGCTGGTTGGACATCCCACGACGTCGTTGCCCGCTGCCGCCGCCTTCTCGGCACCCGGAAGGTAGGCCACGCCGGGACGCTCGACCCCGACGCTACCGGGGTCTTGATCGTGGGCGTGGGGAGGGCAACCCGCCTGTTGCGTTTCGCAACGGCGTTACCGAAGACATACATCGGCGAGATCGTGCTCGGAGTGACCACCTCGACCCTCGATGCCTCGGGAGAGGTGACCGGGCACTTCGACATGGGCAGCGTCACTGTGGCGGAGGTCCGAGAGGCGGCGCGCTCGCTGACCGGTCGGATTGAGCAGGTTCCGCCCATGGTCTCGGCTGTCAAGGTCGGCGGGCGCCGACTGCACGAGCTCGCCCGCGAGGGGATCGAGGTGGCGCGAGCGCCCCGGGGCGTCGAGGTGTTCCGTTTCGAGGTCTTCGAAACCGGCGAGTCCGACTGCTACCGGGTTCTCGTCGAATGCTCGTCGGGCACTTATGTGCGTGTGCTGGCGGCCGATCTCGGGGTGAGGCTCGGCGGCGGCGCCCACCTGAGAGCGCTGCGCAGGGTGTCGATCGGGTCCTTCAGCGACGTCGAGGCTCTCGCGCTCGAGGCCGTGGCGCCCGAGCGGGTTCGCCCGCTCGAGGAGCTCGTGCGGGACTTGCCGGGTGCCGTCGCCAACCCCGAGCTCGCCCGGGCACTCGGCCACGGGAGGACAGTCGAGCGTCTTGCTCTCGGCGTCGTGGGTGATGGCCCTTGGGCCGTGCTCGACGAGTCCGGCCGGCTCGTGGCCATCTGCGAACCAGTCGGGCTGGAACGCGTCAGGCCTGTTGTGGTCGTGCAAGCCGGTGACAGTCCCCGCGCCGGCGCCGAGTCGGCTACAGGCGACGAGTAGCCTCCCTCGGCGGTGGGACACGACAATGGCAGCGCGGTGACCATCGGGGCCTATGACGGGGTTCATATAGGCCATCGCCAGGTGATCGAACAAGTGCGGCGCAGGGCGGCAAATGGAGGGCTGCGCAGTGTCGTCGTGACCTTCGACAAGAACCCGGCCGCCGTCGTCAATCCGGCGTCCGCCCCGCCTCGGCTCACTGATATCGACCTGAAGCTCGAGCTCCTTGCCAAGACCGGCGTCGACCAGATCCTCGTCATCGAGTTCGACGCCGAGCGCGCCGAGGAGAGGGCGGAGGACTTTGTCGCCGAAGTGCTCGTGGCCGAGCTCTCGGCCCGCGTGGTCGTTGTCGGCGACGACTTCCATTTCGGCAACAAGCGCCGGGGCAACGTCGCGTTGCTGCAGGTGATGGGGGAGGAGGCCGGGTTCTCCGTGGAACCGGTCCACCTCGTCTCCGACGAACGGGCACACGAGGTCGTGTCATCGACGCGGATCCGGGCGCTCATCGCGAGGGGCGAGCTTTCCGAGGCGACGGCACTGCTCGGCAGACCCCATGAGGTGCGCGGGCTCGTGGTCGCCGGCGGCGGGCCTGAACCGAGCGGGCCGCCCCGTTTGGCTATCGAGGTCCCCGGCGAGATCCTGCTGCCGCCCGCAGGCGAGTACTCGGGCTTCACGGGCAGCGACGCGGGCGCGAGCGTCGCGGCACGC
>Ga0224555_1002564_pt1 | contig 20922 bp, 20 predicted proteins | sample 714S23034metaG_FD_180687 | JGI IMG/M metagenome (GOLD analysis project Ga0224555, IMG submission 180687) | Peat soil microbial communities from Stordalen Mire, Sweden - 717 S2 30-34 | ecosystem: Environmental > Terrestrial > Soil > Wetlands > Peat | place: Sweden: Norrbotten County, Stordalen...
CGCGAGCTGCGGCTCAGAAGCCGCCCCCCTGCTCGTTTATCTCCGCTAATAGCACCGTGGGCGGATCACAATTTTCACACTCTTAAATCACCCCAAAAACTGTCTCGACATTGGGGAGCACCTCAGTCCGAAGGGATGTATATTTGGGTTTCCGAATGACGATGTGATCGAGGACTTTGGGCCACAACAGCAAGGCGGCGCATCGGGCGTATGCGAAGAAGGCGCAGGTCACGCTGCCGCCTCTGGAAGAATACGAACGCGAACAAGAACGGAAGTTTGTGCCGCTAACGAACATCCGTTGACTTGAACCTGTCCACGCCGATCAGGCAGCGACAGTGAATGTCTAAGCGGAAGGCGAACCGGAAACTTGGCCGTCCCATGAGCCCTACAGAGGACGGCATTTTTTGCGCAGGTTATTTCTCTGCCAATACTGGTTGACGGCATTTGTCACCTTCATCAGCCAAGCCCTTTTGAGCCATGCGGCCAGTCACCGTTTAGTGATTGCATTGCGCCTTGTTCCGACCGGCGAGGCGCCGGTCGGAACACGCGAGGGCGCGTGTGCTCCCCAATTCCAACTGCATCGTTCCGACTTCAGGCCTCTTCAGGGTCCGAGAGGGCAGAGACGAAATGATTAACCTGTGGGCTTCCGAACGCTGAAGCGCGTAAACGCCGCGCTCCGGCCTGTCTGCAATCGGGGGTCAGTGGGCGCGTCCTGGTTCTGTTTCTCAAATTGACGGCTGGAAGCCGCAGTGCAGGAAACCGCTTGCCAGGGGAGGCGCGGTGGATTTTCATCGGGTGGCGCAATGATCTGAGATGGGTTTTTCCCACAAAATTGCAACGTTGCTTTACTGCTTCAACGGCCGGGATGAGGTGCTGCTGCTGGAACGGGCGCAGGAGCCGAACCTGGGGCTGTGGAGTCCGTGCGGTGGAAAGTTGCGCACCGACGCGGGGGAGTCGCCGCATGCCTGCGCGTGCCGGGAAGCCGGGGAAGAACTCGGGTTGGAGATAGGGCCTTCGGATTTGCACCTGACGGGCATCGTCAGCGAACACGGGTATCAGGGACAGGGTCATTGGCTGATGTTTTTGTTCGAAGTCAGGAAGCGGCTGGAGACGTTGCCGCCGGCGCATCGGGAGGGGCGGTTCGGTTTTTTTGCGCGCGCGGCGCTGGCTTCCTTGAAGATGCCGCAAACGGACGTGGAACGGATCTGGCCGTGGTTTTGGGAGCATCGCGGCGGTTTTTTTGCGGCGCATTGCCATTGTCATGCGGATGGAAGGAACGAATGGACGCTCGAGGAGTCGAGGGTGGCCGGGCGTTGGAGAGCGGCTTGATTCCCGGGCCGGGGCCCTCGACCGATTTATGGACGAACCGATCATCGATTTGCAGAGCGACCATTATTTCATGGGCGAAGCGCTGCGATTGGCGTCGCGGGCTTACGAGGCGGAGGAAGTGCCGGTGGGGGCGGTGGTGGTGCGGGAGGGACGGATCATTGGCCGGGCGTACAACCAGGTGGAATTGCTGAAGGACGCCACGGCGCACGCGGAGATGCTGGCCTTGACACAGGCGGAGCAAGCGGTGGGTGACTGGCGGCTGACGGGCTGCACGCTCTATGTGACGAAGGAGCCGTGCCCGATGTGCGCCGGGGCGATCGTGCACGTGCGGCTGGCGCGGGTGGTGTTTGGCGCGAGCGATCCAAAGGCCGGGGCGGCGGGGAGCGCATTGAACCTGCTGCAGTTTCCGTCGCTGAACCATCGCTGCGAGATTACGGGGGGAGTTCGTGAAGCGGAATGCCGGAGGTTGCTGCAGGAATTCTTCGCAGAGCAACGCGCGGGGTCCAAGTCAGGGCAATCAATGTCAGGGGAAATAAAGACAGGGGAGTAAAGGCAGGGGAATGATTGGCAGGGGAATTATGGAAGGGCTTGGGCGATGGATTGGAGGACGGTTTCGACGGGGATGGAGGAGACGGGTTTGCCGTTTTGCGGGGTGAGCGCCCAGTTTGGATGCTGAAACGGATAGGCGTGTCCGGGACCGGTGGATCCCATGATCATCACGACGCGTTTGTCCATGGCGACCGCGAGGTGGAGCATGCCGGTGTCGCCGCCGAGGGTGAGGGACGAGAATTTGATGAGTCCGGCGGTGACGAGGAGCGAGTGGGCCGCGGCGTCCGGGAAGCCTGCGCGGCGAACCGGTTCGAGCGCGGCGACTTCGGCCGGACCGGCGGCGAACAGAATCTGCATTCTCTGCCGGCGCCAGTATTGGGCGACGGCGATGTAACGGTCGAGAGGCCAGTTTTTTGGCGGGAAACTCGTGAACGGCTGGATGAAGAGCATCGGGCGGGCGGGATCCAGGCCCAGGGCGCCCAACACGCGTCGCGCCTCGTTGAGGGCATGATCCGGCAGGGTGAATTGGTTGAGGATTTTTGCGGGATGCAACCCGCACTGGTCCAGGAGAGAGAGGTTCCAATCGACGGGGTGGATGAGGGAATTGTGGGTGAGGCCGCGGGTGTAGGCCCAGCGGCGGCCGGAGCTGTAAACATTGCCCCAGCGTTGCGGGGCGCGGCTCAACCAGGCGAGCCATGCTGTTTCGCCGTAACCCTGGAAGTCCACGGCGAGCGAGAATTTGGCGGCACGGAGACGGCGGAGGAGGGTGAATGTTTCAATGAGAATGGCGGCAGGATTACCGCTTCGATAGCGGGCGTGATCGACGGCGATGGTTTCATCGACGGCGCTGAAGCCTTGAATGAGCGGCGCATTCTGTTTGAAGGTGAGAAACGTTATTTTTGAGCTGGGGAAGGCTTCCCGAACGGCGTGGGCGGCGGGCAGGGTGAAGAGGATGTCACCGATCGATTTGAGCCGGATGAGGAGGATGGACGGATTCAATCGTGGGATTCGGGATTGGGGATTTGCTTGAGTTCCCAGAGTTTCGCGTATTTCAGGAAAGTGTAATAGGCATAGAGCGCGGCGAGGATGAGGCCATAGCGGCCGTCGCGGAAGCCCTGTTGGACGACGAAAATCCGGAGGAACATGGCGGGTGGGCTGAGGAGCATTTTGGCGAGGGAAGGGCGTTTACCGGCCTGGGCGTAGCGTTGGGCCATGAGGGTCGAGTAGCGCTGGAGTTTGGCGGTGGCGATTTCCACCGTGTCCCAGGGATACTGGAGGACATGCTCGTGCAGAAGGCCGAGGCGGCCGTTGAGGGTATAGGTTTCGTGGACGAGTTCGTCGTTGTAGCGGAGTTTCGTGCGATCGAACAATTGGGGCTGGCGATAATCCGGGTACCAGCCGGAGTGTTGCATCCAATGGCCGAGGAAATGGCTTTTGCGGGGGATGCGGTAGGCATCGAAGCGCGGGGCGGACAGTTCCCGCTGGACTTCGGCGGCGAGTTCCGGGGTGCACCGTTCGTCGGCGTCGATGCTGAGGATCCAGTCGTTTTTGGCGGCGTCGAGGGCGAGGTTGCGGAGTTTGCCGAAGCCGGAGAATTTTTCACTGATGATGCGGGCGTTGTATTCGCGGGCGATTTCCAGGGTGCCGTCCGTGCTGAAGGAATCCACGAGGATAATTTCGTCGGCCCACTTGACGCTTTCGAGAACGGCGCGGATTTGCCGGGCTTCGTTCAGGGTGAGGGTGTAGGCCGTAACTGGATTTGCCGTTGTCATGCTGGCGGCGGCCAGCTTGGCACAGAGGCTTGGAGCGAGTCAAAGTTTGCGTGCGGGGACGAAACATTCAACATTTAACATTCAACATTCAACTTCGAACTTCCAAGATATGCACCGCCAGGTTCTGCATTGGGCGTTGAATGTCGAATGTTGAATGTTTTCATCGCCAATGGAAGGCGCCGTGCTGGCGGTCGGAGACGAGGGTGCAATGGAAGCAAAGACGTTCGCGGGTGCACCACCAGGCTTTCAGGAACTGGTTTTGGAGTCGCCATCGGCGGCGTTTGAGCCAGGTCAGCCGGTATTTTTGGCGGTAATAGGCGCGGTCGCCGAGGCTGCCCGTGGGTTTGTTCATGCCAGCCTTGATGGCCTTCTGGGTTACGGACCCGAAATGATGCAGGAAGGAGCGGCCTGTTGTGGCCAGGCGGAAGCCGGCTTGGCGGGAACGCCGAAAGAACTCATCATCTTCGTAGCCGCCGAGGCGGGGGTCATCGTCGAAGAGGCCGGCGGAATCGAAGACCGGGTGGTGGACCATGAAGCAGACGCCGCTGGCGGTTCCGAAGCGTTTGACGCGAGCCATTTTCTGCATGAATTGACGGGCGAACGCTTCGAGGTCGTAGTCATTCTCGCCGTTGCAGATGGCGGGGCTGACGATATCGAAGTGGTTTTCTTCGGCGAAGGCGAGGAGTCCTTCCAGCCAGCCGGGAGGTACCAAAACGTCGTTGTTGAGCAGGATGGTCCAGTTGGCCTGGCGGGCGCGGACGCCCTGGTTCCAGGCGTAGCCGCAGCCGCGGTTGGCGTCGTTGTGGATGACGTTGAGTTCAGGTCGTTCGGAGAGCAGGGCGGCGGTGTTGTCGGTGGAGGCATTGTTCACCACGACGATTTGAGAATCAGAAACTCCGGAGGCGCGCAAGCTGTCGAGACAGGATCGGGTGTATTGCGCCCGATTGAAAACTGGAATGACAATGGCGACATCCATGATGGTCGCCGCTACGCGACGCGGGTTTTGACGCCGATGAATGTTCCTCGATGCTCGGTCCGGTAAAATCCGTGCAGCATACTGTCGGCGATCTGGAGCCCCAAGCCGTCAAACTGTTCCATGACCAGATCGAAGCCTACCTCCCGGATGGCTTGGAGCAGGTATTCGCGCTGAATCCAGAAGGAACGGCGGTTGTCCCACGAGGCCCAGCGGGCGCTTTCCCGCTGGTTGAATGACTCGCCGTCAGCAAATTCCGTATACCATCGCCCCCCAAGCCCCTCGTTTTCCGCGAGGTCGGACAGGCTATACTTTTCGGTCGGCTTGGACACGTGTTTTCGCATTCGCGCCAGCAGCTTGCCTGGAAATCCGGCCGCCGCGGAGAGCGGAGCGGGTATATCGACTGAAAAGTGCGTCTGCAGTATCACGAGCTTGCGGGTTGCACGCGCAAGGGTTTCAAGAAACTGTTTGGGCTTGTCGAGGTGGTACAGGAGCCCGCAGCAGAACACCGCGTCGAAAACGCCGTAACGGGCGATGTTCAGGGCATCGTCCTTTACGAACTCGAGGTTGGGCAGATGGGTGTTTGCTTTGACGTAGTTGCAGGCGGCGATGTTTGCCTCGCGCACTTCAATCCCCACCACCTGGAATCCCAGGCGCGCGAATTCCACAGCGTATCCACCCTCAAGACAACCGACGTCGGCGAGTCGAACCCGGCTGTTATCTCCGGGAAAAACAGTCTCCAGAACCCGCCGGGCGGACACGAACCGCGGATAAGCATCCATCGCATCACCCATTTCGGGTTTGGTCAGAGTCCCGTTATCCAGCCGAATGTTATGCGCGGTGAATTCAATGTTCATTCGATACCCATGCGATTCTGTCGTCGGCCTTCGATTTGTCAATCGCGCCGGAAATTCGGTAGTGCCCTAATTTGGAATTCATTGGGACGCGTTTGATGGCAGGCCGCGCTGTGCGCGGCCTGGACGACCACAGGTCGTCCCTACCGGTAAAATTGAGACACTGCCGGAAATTCCGTTGCGTCGAACCGGCGTTGGGCGCACAGTATGCGAGCGCGCTGTTCGGGTCGCACACCCTGTTGTGCCTGCGTCAACGCGCGTGAGTGGCTGCGACGCAGCGTTGCGACGGAAGGCTGAAACGAACAGGCCGATCGAGTCTTCATGTGCCTGCCAAACAAAAAAAACTGATTATTTGGGGCGCGGGCGGCCATGCCTCCGTCGTTGCGGACATCATCCGGCAGGGTGGGACGCGCGAAATCATTGGGTTTGTGGAGGATGTCACGCGGGGCAGGCGTCCTCGGACTTTCCTCAATGTCCGGGTGATCCGAGATCGGAACCAACTGGCCGGTGTCTTGCGCGCGGGAGCGCGGGAAATGATTATTGCCATTGGGGATTGCGAGGCGCGATTGCATCTGGCGGGTGTGGCGAGGAGGATGGGATTTCGGCTTGGCTTGGCCATCCACCCGCGCGCGACCGTGGCCCCGACGGCCAGGATAGGCGCCGGAAGCGTTGTTGCGGCCGGAGCGGTCATCTGTCCCGGGGCTGTGATCGGCAAGAACGTCATCATCAACACGGCGGCCAGCGTGGACCATGATTGCGTTCTGGAAGATGGCGTGCATATCTGCCCGGGGGTTCACCTGGCCGGATCGGTAATCGTGGGCCGGGGCGCCTGGGTGGGCATTGGAGCCACGGCGATTGAGGGTGTGCGGATTGGCAGGGCTGCGGTAATTGGAGCCGGCGGTGTGGTGGTGGGGGATATTCCCGACCGGATGCTTGCCTGCGGGGTTCCGGCCAGGGTAGTTCGGTTCCTCCCAGAGGGCAGGCCCCCCACCCTGAAGAGGAAGTGACAGCGTGGAGCGGCTTGCGGGCCAACGACGCAACAACCGGGGGTGTCACCCTCGGCACAATTCGTCCGCTGGCCGCACGCCCTTTTCATTTTCGATTTGTCAACGTCCACGCGGCGCATGGTGCGGCTGATTTTGGTTGCGTTTGTGATTGGCACCAAGAAGAATCCGTGGACGCGGCGGGCGGGCGGGCGGGCGCTGTTCTCTCCGGGCCGGAGTCCCGCGACGCCGGGATTATGAAACACAATCTGGCGATGCTAAGAACCTATGCGGCCGGCCTGATACGGTCCTGGGGCAAGCAGAAGATTTTTTGTGTGGGGCTCAACAAAACGGGAACGGTTTCGCTCACGTCGGCCCTGGAGGAGTTGGGGGTTATGGTGGCGCCGCAAAAGCCCGCGGAGCAGACGATCCGGGACTGGGCTCGGCGGGATTTCAGGAGACTCATTAGATTCTGCCGCTATTTTCAGGCATTTCAGGACGTGCCGTTCAGTTGCTCGTTCACGTATCAGGCGTTGGACCTGGCGTTTCCCGGAAGCAAGTTCATTTTGACCGTTCGCCAAAGCTCCGAGATTTGGCGCCGTTCACTCACTCGATATCATTCGAAGCTGTTTGCGGGCGGAGCTGTTCCTCAGGTGGCGGATTTGAAGGCCGCCCAATACTGTTATCCGGGGTTCATCCTGGACTTTTACCGGGCTGTCTTTCCGATGGACGGGCCGACCCTGTATGCCCCCGAAATGCTGCGGGCGTATTATGAATCCCATAACGCTTCGGTGATCGAATATTTCCGGCACCGTCCGGCTGATCTTCTGGTGCTGGACGTCTCGAAGGAGAGAGCCTTCTCGGACCTGTGCCGATTCCTGGGAAAACCTGTCCTGGACAAGCCCTTTCCATGGGCCAATAAGACCGACGATTTGGTCGTGCCGGGCGCGCCGCTCCGGACGGCATCATTGCCACCTCATGACTATGTCTCAGGAGAGTTTGACCGACCTGGCATTGAATGATCGGGTTTGGGAGGACGTTTTTTGAATGAGAACCACTCGAATCCTGCGAGCGCCAGGAAATTCAGCCGGATCCTCAGAGAAGGGCTGGTTGTGGGCTGTCACAGCGTGTGGACCGATATTGCAGGCCCCCCAGCGGGATGGTCTCCGGTTGCCGCCGGACTGTAGAGCCCGGCCATGAGGAAGCTCAATGTTTGATTTCCTGAAACGCAAACCGGATTTTTTGATTGTCGGGGCCCAGAAATCGGGGACAACCGCCCTGCAGTCTTTCCTCAATCAACACCCTCGAATCAAGTGCGCGGAGCGGAAGGAGGTTGGCTTTTTCAATCGTGACAAATGTTATCAGCAGGGCGCTGCGTGGTACACGCGGCATTTTCCACGTCCGTCCTGGCCGGGGACGCTGCTCTTCGAGGCCACGCCGGTTTACTTGTATTATCCGTTCGTGGCGGAGCGGATTTTCCGGTTCGATCCTCTGATCAAGCTGATCGTTCTATTGAGGAATCCCGTGGATCGGGCCTTTTCGGCGTGGAACATGTTCAGGCAACTGCACAGCGATGAGGAAAACAAGGCCGCGACCATCAAGGAATATTTTGCTGACGCCAATCCGGAGGTCGTCGGGCCTCTGCTGGATTTGCTGAACCGAAGCGAATTCCCGGACTTCGAGCATTGTGTTGGGGAGGAACTGGACGCGCTGGCCGCCGGCAGGCCGCAGGCTTTGGAACCCGGGTTTGTGCGGCGGGGCCTTTACGGGGAGCAGTTGGAGCGGTTTTACCGGCTTTTTCCCAGCGAGAACATCCTGGTCCTGGAAAGCGAGCAGTTGAAAACGCTCTGGGCCGAATCGCTGGATCGCGTGGCGCGCTTTCTGGGACTGGCGAAAGCGGCCTGGGGTGGCACGGCGTCGAAGGACAGGCACGTGCGCCAGTATGTTTCGCGGATGTCGGGGGAGACCCGGGAGAGGCTCCGGGAGTTTTTCCAGCCACACAATCTGAAGTTGTATGCAATGCTTGGGTGTGAATTCGCCTGGGATTGCCGCGTCGATCGCGAGCGTTCTGTTTGCTGACAGAACGCCGTTCTGCTACTAATTCACCGCATGCCAACGACACAATCCGCGGCAAAGACGAAGGCCGCCGACCTGGCGATCCTTGGGGGCAGTCCGGCGTTCAGCGAGCCGCTGCACGTTGGCCGGCCGAATGTGGGGGACTGGAATCGTTTTCTGGCGCGGGTGAATGATCTCTGGGAACGCCGGTGGTTCACGAACAACGGGCCGTACGTCCGGGAATTTGAGGGGAAGTTGGCACACTTTCTTGGCGTCAAGCACTGCATCCCGGTCTGCAACGGCACGGTGGCGATGGAGCTGGCCATCCGCGCCCTGGGCCTGAGCGGGGAAGTGATCGTTCCCTCGTTCACGTTCATCGCCACCGCGCACGCGCTGCAATGGCAGGAGATCACGCCGGTGTTTTGCGATATCGACCGGTCGAGCCATAATCTGGATCCGAAGCGGGTTGAACAGATGATTACGCCCCGGACGACCGGGATCGTTGGCGTGCATCTTTGGGGCCGTCCCTGCGACGTGGAGGCGTTGTCAGCCCTTGCGCGGCGGCATCATTTGAAGCTGCTCTATGATGCGGCGCACGCGTTCGGGTGCACCTGCCGCGGCACGATGCTGGGCAACTTCGGCGAGGCCGAGGTTTTCAGTTTCCATGCCACCAAGTTTTTCAACACGTTCGAGGGCGGAGCGGTGGCCACGAACGATGACACTCTGGCCTCGAAAATCCGGCTGATGAAGAATTTCGGATTCCAAGGCTATGACAACGTTATTTACATCGGCACGAACGGGAAGATGACTGAAATCTCGGCGGCCATGGGATTGACGGGATTGGAGAATCTGGAAGAATCCATTTCCGTGAACCGCAGGAATTATTGCGCCTACAAGCGCGGATTGGGGGATCTGCCCGGGTTGGAAATGATCACGTATGACGAGGGCGAACGCTCCAATTTCCAGTATGTTGCTTTGGAAGTGGACGAGGGGGCGGCGGGAATTGGGCGCGACCAGCTCCTGGCGTTGCTGCACGCCGAAAATGTGCTCGCGCGGCGCTATTTTTTCCCCGGGTGCCACCGCATGGAACCGTATCGTTCCTTGTTTCCACACGCGGGATTGCTCCTCCCGGAAACCGAGCGCCTAGCTCGACGCATCCTGAGCCTGCCCAACGGCGCGAGTGTCGGCGCCGCGGACATCGAGACGATTTGCAGCCTGATTCGGTTCGCCGTTGAGCACGGCGGTGACATCCGGCGCGAACTCGCCACCCGCGACGCCTCCCGGCCTTCTCAAGACACATCTCTCCACGGATGAAACGAGCGTCAAATCTCCACGAGATCCGTGGTGACAACTGAATGGCTGCGGGCAACCCCAGTCGCGCCATGAAGGCCAGCGTCTCGTTGATCACTTACAATCACGCTCCTTTTATTGCGCAAGCGATCGAGAGCGTGCTGATGCAGCAGACCGAGTTCGAGTTCGAACTCTTGATCGGCGAGGATGATTCCACCGACGGCACGCGCGAGATCGTCAAGAGTTACCAGGCCAAACACCCGGACAAAATCCGGCTCCTGTTGAACGATCGGAAGAATGTGGTTTACGTCAACGGAAAGCCCACCGGGCAATGGAATTTCGTCAATAACATCAGGAACACCCGGGGCCAGTATGTGGCGCTTCTGGACGGAGATGACTACTGGACCTCCCCGCTCAAGCTGCAAAAGCAAGTGGCTTTTCTGGAAACAAACCCGGACTGCGCCCTGTGCTTTCACAACGTTCGCATCCTGGACGAAAGCGACCCGGGCCGCCTCGATCTTCATCACGCGGGGCCGATGCGCGGGCGGTATGACCTCGAGGATTTGCTGACGGGCAACTTCATGCACACGTGCTCGGTCGTATTCCGCGCCCGGCTCTTCGATGATTTTCCAGCATGGATCTTCAAGTGCGCGATGGGAGACTGGCCCTTGCACGTGCTGAACGCGCAACATGGCAGAATCGGTTACCTGGATGAAGTCATGGGGGTGTATCGAAAACACTCGGGAGGGGTCTGGTCGGGACAGGAGCGCCTGAGGATTCTGGCGAACACCCTGCAGGCTGCGGAACACATCGGCACGTGTCTGACCCCGGATCAACGAAAGCATCTGGACGCGGGCAGGGCGCATTGGCACCGGGAAATGATTGAGCTCTATGGGTCCAACGGCGACCGTAAGGCTGCTGTCCGGCTCGCGGCGTCTTATTTTAAACAATTTCTATTCCGGACCAGGACCGAGCCGTGGCGCGTGTTGCGAAGGATGCTGCTCTCCCAGCTCCGCTGCGCCGGACGTTCCCCAACAAAACCCAATGTCGATCCCGCAAAACCATTATGATCCGCATCTTCCCACGCAAGCTCCATTACGCCGCAGCGGCGATCCTCGAGCCGATCCAAATCCTCCTCGGAACCCGTGATCCACTGCTGCCGTCGCGGGAACTGATCGACAGCGTGGGCGGAGGCGACTACAAGGCGCTGGGCAACCAGTGGTTCCGCCATTTCACCACGATCGGCGGCCTCAAACCGGATCACCGCGTCCTCGATGTCGGATGCGGCTGCGGGCGAATAGCTGTGCCTCTCCTGGAGTATATCTCGGGCAACGGCGGGTATTGGGGCTTCGACATCACACGCGCCGGGATTCGCTGGTGCGAGCGTCGGATCGCGTCCAGGCGCCCAAACTTCCATTTCACGCTCGCCGACATTTACAACAAAAACTATCACCCCGAAGGGCGCATTCAGCCGGTTGAATATCGATTTCCCTATGCAGATGGTTTCTTTGATTTCATTTTTCTGACCTCGGTCTTCACGCACATGCAAGCGCCCGAAATGAACCGTTATCTGTCCGAGATCGCGCGGGTGATGAAGTCCGGCGCGCGGTGTATGATGAGCTTCTTCCTGATGAACCCCGAAGTTCGCAATCTCCCGCAGGACAAAGCGATCATCGACTTCAAGTTCAAACTCAAGGACTGCTATTCGAGTCGGGAGGACATTCCCGAGGCGGCGATTGCGTTTGACGAAGGTTACGTGCGCGATCGGTTTTCTGCGCGGGGGCTGCGCATCATCGAGCCGATCCATTTTGGTTGTTGGTGCGGGAGGAAGCAGTTCGTGGACTATCAGGATATCGTGCTGGCGACGAAGCCCTGAGAATCGGCGAGTTGGTTTCGGACATCCGGTCCAGCCGCGCGAGCGCCACCGGGTCCTGCTCATTGAAAATCCGCTCCAGCATCTCATCAATGACCACGTCCGGCTTTTCCCGTTCGATCAGCGGCCGGTCCCATTCGGGATGCCAGATGTAAATGACTTCGCGGAAATGCTGGCCGAGGAACGGATACCAGGCGCGGGCGAAGGAATCGCGGAACAGGAGAGCCTTTCCGGAGGCGTGCTCATTGAAAGTATAGCAGGGCTTGTGCTCTTTCTCATCCCGCTGCGGGAGGCGCACCGGATCCATGTGCGCCGCTCCCAGGTGGAGCAGTCCCAGCAGGACGTTCAGGTTGCCCACCACGAAGTTGGCATATTTGAAGAACGCGAGCGTCCCGATGTTCAGCGCCACCGCCTCACCCACCGCCTATTTCCGCCGCGTGACGCCGGTTTCCCGATCCACCCATTGTCCCAGAAAATAATTCAACAAGGCGGAGCCCAGCATCAGGAAGACGAAGACCACCTCGCCCCAGGCGTAGAAAATCACACTGAAGACCAGCAACAAGGCGTTGCGCAACTTCAATCCCGGAAGCGCGCACATCGCCAGTACGACCGGCAGGAACAGAAACAAAAATATTGGAGAACTGAACAGCATTCTACCGGTAAAGAATCTCGAATACTCGCAATGCACCCGTTCGGCTGTCAAGCGGATCGGCTGCAAATGACGACACGGTCCGCGCGCTGGAACGATGGACAAGGGAAGGCGGCGGCGATATTTTGGGGCGCATACATGCGCGCGCCTTTAGTGAGCATTTTGATCCCCGTGTACAACGGCGAACCTTTCCTGGCGGAATGCATCGACTCCGTTTTGGCCCAGGATTTCGCCGACTATGAATTGCTCATCAGCGACGATGGATCCACCGACGGTTCGTCCGGGGTGATCCGACGCCATGCGGAACGCGACGGGCGGATTCGCTGGTGGCGGAATCCGCGCAATCTTGGCATCGGGGGCAACTTCAATGCGTGCCTGAAGGCGGCACGGGGCGAGTATGTGAAGTACGTGCTGCAGGACGACAAGCTTCTGGATCCATCCGCGGTGCGGCGCCTGGTGGCGACGCTGCAGGGCGACCCGACCCTGTCGCTGGTCGTGTCGGCGTCGCAGCGGATCGACGCGGAGTCGAGATTGATTCGCATCCGGGACTGTTTCGGACGATCGGGGGTGTGGGAGGGCAAGGAAGTGATCGCGCGATGTGTTGGCGAGAATGGGAATTTGATAGGGGAGCCATCGCTCGCGCTGTTCCGGAGGGCCCAGGCGGCGCGGGGATTCGACGAGGGATTGAGGCAGTTGCTGGATCTGGAGCTGTGGTTTCACCTGTTGGAGCAGGGCCGGTTTGCGTACATTGCCGAGCCGCTCTGCGCTTTCCGCGAACATGCGGCTCAGCAAAGCGAGGTCAACTGGCGCAGCGGCCTTGCTGCGGAGGAAGATGTGACGTTGATAGAACGATACTACTTCAAGCCGTGGATGAAGGACTTCATCACTCCGCAGGCGATCTTCACCCAGGTTTATTATTTGCGCAAACGCCGGAGGGAACGCCCGGCGGCTCTCGCCGCGGCGATGGCCCGGGACTTGAGCCGGCGCACCTACGTTTTCTGCTGGCTGCGGCACAAGTTGACGAGACCCTTCTGCAATCTCCGGCTGTGGCTCGAGAAGCGCAGGGTGTTCGGCTGAGGAGTTTGGACGAATTGCCCCACGGATGCCATGCGCAGAGAGGCGGGTGGTTCAGCTCAGGGACTTCGAATCGGTCTCTCTGCGCTTCACGGGGCGGCGGGAACGGCGTTGATCGGGATGGCTTCAACGTTGTTGATCACGGCCGTCCCGTTGACGCGCGAGTTTTCGAGGGGCAATTGAAACAGCTTCACGGGCGTCTTGAGTTGATTCCCGAGGACTGTCAGGCCGTTTGTCCACGCCGGGGATGCCGCGGCGTTTGCGGTGGCGAACAATTTCCCGTTGAACGTCACGCTTTGCTTCAGGCTTCGATTGGTGCCGCTGACCTGGAACCGGTAGAACAGATGTGATTGCACCGCTCCCTGACCAATTCCCTGAACGGTGGTGTTCTTGTCGAGATCAGTCGTTCGGGCAAGAGCGGGGTTCGGCGAAGGGGGCTCCTTCGTAAGCTGCAGCGAACCGCTGTAAACCGAGCCGTCCGCGTCCACGATCCGGATGTCGCTCCCATTCTGTTCCATTTGGAATGAGACCAATATCGGGGCGGTGTTGGCGGATAGCGAAGCAGTGACGGTTCCCGCGACCGCCGGACTCGAAGCCGGAGCGGCCTGCACATACCGTTGGGAATTCAAGACTGGGGATTCGGCCACGCCGCTTTGGATGGGAGCGCGGAGGCCAAGCGTCTTGTCTGCCGCCACGAAGCCGTCCTCGGCCGTTGCCGGAGCAGCGGAAGCCCCGCCCTCCACCATCGTTGCTCTGTTGTTTCCCTGCGACGATTTCTCCATCGCCCCCGGCGGCGTTTGGGCCGTGCTTTTGGCGACTGAAGCGACGCGCTCCCGGTTGGCCGCAAGGTCGGCGTTTGCACCAGCTTTTGCCATGTCGGACGTTGGGAGCCGGGTCGGCGGGGGAACTGCCGATGGGGCGGGAGGCTTCGCGGCAACCGGTGTCAGCGAACGCAACTCGTCTCGAGCTGCGAGCGTCAGCGGGGCCTTCTTCGTTGAGTGGCTCAGGCTCGGTAACAACAAAGCTGCGCCGACGGCCGCGATCGCCAGAACACACAGGACCCACGCCAATCTCGGTCGAAGAGCGGCCAGGAATTTGAATGACCCGCCTTCCGCGCCCGGTTTCGGAGCGCGTCGCGCCACCTCGCCCTGCAACATCCGCCGCGTCGCGGGATGCAACTCCAGCGGAGGGCCGGCTTCTTCGCGTCGCTTGTTCGCGCAGTCGCGCAGCCGTTTTTCAATTGGGCGTTCCGGTTCCATGCATGTCTGCTATCCGTTAGACGGGAAAACTCCCGATTTTTCCCCCGAAAATGTCCTGCGCAGGAGGGCTTCGAGCCGATCGAGGCATTTGCTGAGGCGCGAGCTGACGGTTTTCGGATTCAACTTCAACGTGCCACTGAGTTCCTCATAGCTCAAGTCGCCGAAATAACGGAGTTCGATGATTTCGCGGCACGGCTCGCCAAGCCGGTCGAGCGCTTCGCCGAGGAGGGCCATTTGTTCGGCGCCCATCAGAATGGCGTCGGGTCCTGGCAGGTTGCCCGGCGGATCCGGCGCGAGGCCGGTTGAGGGATCTTCGGCCTGGAGAGAGACCGGCACTTGACCCGCGCCGCGTTTGACGGCATTTCGGCGTTCACGAAAATCCCGGGCTTTGTTGGTTGCGATGCGGAAGAGCCAGGTTTGGAACTGGCTGTCGCCCTGGAAAGAATCCAGGTTGCGGATGACCGAGAGGAACACTTCCTGGCATAGCTCCTCGGTGTCTTCGCGGGTGAAATCAGACGCAAGCTGGAAGAGGAAGCGCCCCGCAGCCGCGTAATGCAGGTCAAACAATTCATCCCACGCAGCCGCGTCGCCGCGGCGGCAACGTGCCAGCAGTTCGGCTTCCGAGCCCATGCGAATCAGACCCTATTGGAAGCCAATCCGTTTGAACAGAATTTTACTTGGAGGGGCTCGGCAGGGCGTGCAAGGCGATGTCGCGTCGGAACGGCGGCGGCTGGAGGACGAGATAACCGTCTTCCGCCTTCGCCGTGTCGGTACGAACAATTTCGCCCTTGTAGGTATCCCACCAGTTGACCCCGTATGACCCGGTCTTCGTCACGGGCAATTTGAGGGTCACATCCTCGAAAAGCTTCGGTTGGATCCGTTGGGCATCGCTGTACCAATTCGAGTTGGGATCGTGCAGCCACGCAATCGTCTCCCCGTTGCCGCGATCGCCCAGCGCCAGCGGCTCCAATCCCGTCACGCCGGGGCCCCGGGCCTCGGACAGCGTGATCGATTCCAAGGTCAGCCAATCGCCATCGCGCAGGTCCAGAACAATCGTGTGCGCCCCTTGCGGCACCGCCACGTCCCGGTTTCGATCGGATTCCGCGATCGCATACAGTGCGTATTTCGGATCGACGCCCTTTCCGCCCGATCCCGGCCCCGGCGTTTCCGGCCCGGGTTTGAACATGAACCGACCCGCCGGGTGCTCATCGATGCTCACCTGAAGCGCGCAGGGAGCGGAGGCGCGGGCCACGCGAATGATCATCCGGGTCGCCTTCGGCAGGTCGGCCTTCAGCGTCAATTTCGTCCGGAAATCGGGCTTGATCGGACCATAGAGAAAGGTGGGCAAAGTCCTGGAAATCACGCCATCCGGGCCGGCGACCAGCGGCCGGGGATCCGCCTTGCCCCATCCGCCCGCAGCCGTGAGCACCAGGTCCGAGAACTCTCCTGAAGGATGGTTGAAGGTCGGGCTGGCCACGGTCAACGGCTGGAAATCCCGTCGCGCCCAGTCGATGGTTGCGGCAAAGCGCGCCAGCGACCTGAACGGAAACCACAGATCGCGCGGGCGCAGATAGTCGTACCAGTACCAGATGCTGGTGCCCCCCGCATCTCCCGACAATGCCGAAACCCACAATCCGTCGTGCAGGTTGGCCGCGGTGTGGTAGGGATCGAATTCATCGTCGGACCGGCGCCACGAGATGCCGAGTTCGCCCATGAAATGCGGTTTTTGAAATGGGTCGTGCGAGCGCGCATCGGCGGCCAGGACCGGGACCACGTCGCGCACGGAGCCGTCGTCGCCATAAAAATGACTTTGGGTCAGGTCGATGGTTGGCAGTTGCCAGACCTCCGGTTCGCCCGGGGCGCCGTAGGAGGTGGTGATGAGGTGGCCGTAAGGATCATTGGTTTTCAGGTAGGCCGCCATTTCCTTGATCCAGGGGGCGATGCTGCCCAGTTCCATGTTATCCTGTTCATTCCAGAACTCCCAAACCGTCAAGGAAGTGAATGAGGAGTACCGGGCGACCAGATCGCGCAGACGGCGTTGGTACATTTTCCGCGCCACCGGATGGGTGAAGAAATCCTGCGGTCGTGTCACGGGCCCGCCATTGACCTCGTTGTAGGGAGAGATCGGCCAGACGGCGTCGCCCCAATAGTCCTTGTAGATGAGGTCGCGGTAATTCTTGAGGGTGAGCATCACGCCAATGCCGCGTTGCTGCGCCATATCGAGGATTTGCTCGTAGAACCAGGCGGCGGCGAGATCATAGCGCCCCAAGCCCGCTTCCCGGGTCTCCGGCACCGGATTCGGGAGAGAAATCCAAACACGGGTGAAGTTGGCTTGGACGCCCTTCAGTTTGTCGAACGAGGCCTCGTATTCCGCGAGACTGCCCCAGCCCAGGTTCGGGCCGATCAGGAAATAGGAGGCGCCGGAATCGAACTGGAAATAGCGGGTGTTATGGGGCGAGCGACGGACGAAGCCCGGCGATTTGCCCGGGAACACGCTGAACGTCTGCGGAGGAGAGCCGCCTTCGCCGCTCCGGTCGCGCGCGAAGATCTGCAGTTCCCATGCTCCGGGCAAAGGCGCGGCAAACCGCACGAGCCAATGCGGATCTCCCACCACATCGGCCCGGGTCTTGCCGTCGGCGCTCGGCCCGCGCCGATATTGCTGATACCAGAAGCCGGGCACCTTCACCGTTTTACCCCCGGGTCCGCGGAAGACGGCGTCCACCGCGATTTCATCGGGATCAAATGGGTTGGCGTAAGTGCGGTCCAATGCCACGACCCATTCGAGGCGCTGGAAGGTCACGGCCGAATCGACGGCCGTGCCTTGCGGGTGCACCTCTACCACCGGCGCGGCCTGTGTGAGCGGCGCGAAGAACAGCAGGCTGAGGGCAGCCCGGGCGCAAAGCCGCGGGCGGATTCCGGTTTTCAATGACGGGCCTTTCATGGCGACCGTGTTTCCGTGATCAGAAATACTCCCCCGTGACGGAATCACAAGGGGAGAATCTGATGCCGCCGGCGCCCGTCTGAAGATTGCCACCGAAGCGGTAGGGCCGAGCTGCCGCTCGGCCGGGCGGCGCACAGCACCGCCCTGCCTTGGTGGCAGTGTTACATGCCGCCAGCGCCCCCGAATGTCAGCCGGGAGCTACGCCTTCCAGATCATGTCCGCCACCGTGCGCCCTGCCGGAATGAACGGCAGCACGTGTTCGGTGTAAGGCACGATGACGTCGAGCACGAACGGCTCGTCACAATCGAGCATCCGTTGCATCGCCGCGCGCAGGTCCTTCCTGTAAATCACCCGCTCGCATTTCACGTCGAAGCTGCTGGCTACGGCGATGTAGTTCGGATAGATCTCCTTGGTGTTGAGGGGATCGCCGAGATACGTGTGGCCGCGGTTGCCGCCGTAGAAGCGGTCCTCCCATTGCATCACCATGCCGAGATGCTGGTTGTTCAGGATGATCGCCTTGGCCGCGATCTTCTCGATGTGCGCCGTGGCCAATTCCTGAATGTTCATCAGGAACGAGCCGTCGCCATCGATGTCAACCACCTGGCGGTCCGGGAAGGCGACCTTCGCGCCGAGGGCGGCGGGGTAGCCATAGCCCATGGCGCCCAATCCGGCGCTGGTGAGGAGCTGGCGCGGATACTTGCACTTGTAATATTGCGCAGCCCACATCTGATGCTGTCCCACGCCGGTCGTGATGATCGCTTCCCCCTTCGACAGGTCATACAGCGTCTCGATCACCATCTGGGGCAGGATGACTTCGCTTTCCCTGCCTTTGAGATGATTGCGCATGTGTTCCGATTTCATGACTTCTTCCGTGACGCGGTAGCCGAACGGCGCCTTTTGCTTCCACGCCTCGACTTGCGTGTGCCATTCCGTAAATTTCTTTTCGATCGGCCGTTTCCGGAGCATCTCGTTCAACCGGCCCAGCGCGTATTTGATGTCGCTGACCACCGGCAGGTTGGCCGGTTTGTTCTTGTTGATCTCCGAGGGGTCGATGTCGATATGGACGATCGTTCCCTTCTCGCAGAACTTGTCCACCTTGCCCGTGACGCGGTCGTCGAATCGCACGCCCATGGCCAGGAGCAGATCGGCTCCCGGCGCGATCAGTTTCATGGGATCGGCGGGGTTTTTGCGCTGTTCGTACTCGCCGTTGACGGCCCAATTCGCGAAGGCCGCGCCGTGCATGCCCAGCCAGCGGAGGGACAGCGGATGCGTTTCCGGAAACGCGCCGCAGCCCATGATGGTCGAGGTCACCGGAATCTGGGTGGCTTCGATGAACTTCGCGAGTTCCCCGCTTGCGTTGCCGGTGATGATGCCGCCGCCGACATAAAGCACGGGCCGTTCGGATTTCTCGATCAACCCGATGATTTCGTTCAGGACGAGATCGCTCGCGCGTTTGTCGGGATTGTAGCCGCGCACGTGGACCTCGGTCGGGAACACCGGCTGCGTGCGGGCCTGCTGGATGTTCTTTGGCAGGTCGATCAACACCGGCCCGGGACGCCCGGTCTGCGCAAGGTAAAAGGCTTCCTTGACGATGCGCGGAATGTCGTTGATGTCCGTGATCAGATAGCTGTGCTTCACGACCGGCAGCGTCATGCCGAAAATGTCCGTTTCCTGGAAGGCGCCCTTCCCGATCATGGTCTGGGGGACCTGGCCGGTGATGGCGACCATCGGGACGGAATCCATGTAGGCGTCGGCGATGCCGGTGACAAGGTTGGTGGCGCCGGGGCCGCTGGTGGCCATGCAGACGCCGGCCCGGCCGGTGGCGCGGGCGTAGCCATCGGCGGCGAAGGCGCCGCCCTGCTCGTGGCGGGGCAGGATCACGCGGATCTTCTTCGATCGCGTGAGCGCCTGGTGGATTTCCATGCTCGCCCCGCCGGGATAGGCGAAGATCGTGTCCACGCCTTCGCGTTCGAGGCAGGCCACCAGGATCTCGCTGCCGGACATGGCGGGGCCGACCTCGGCACGTTTGGCGGCGGAAGTCCGTTTCTCGATGTCAGTGGTTGTTGTCTTGCTCATGTGCTCTTTCCGGTTGCGGCTGCCAGTCGCGGATCAAATAAAAAACCCACGACCGTTTCCAGCCGTGGGTTCTTGTCGAAATTCAACTTAACAACGACAAGCGCCAACGGCGTCGCTTCCTACGACGACGACGACTGCCAGCACGACTTGTCGGTTGTTGTTCAACATTTGCAAGGATTCTATCGGCGGAACCCGGTCCGGGTCAAGCCCGGATTCCAAGAAATCTCCGCTCAATTGCAGCTATCGCCCCGGCTGCCCTGTTTCGCAGTGAAGATGCTGGGAAAACCTGGGAGGAGATCCAAACGCTGAGCCGGCATCCAACCCGGCCCAAGTGGCATCCCGGCGGGGGTGGACTCTATTTGCACTCCATCGTCGTGGATCCGCTGAAACCGGACCGCCTGTTCGTTAGAATCTCCGCCGTGGGGGGGTTCCGCACCGACGATGCCGGCAAAACGTGGCGCATCGCCAACCATGGAACGCGCAGCCAACTTCCTGCCGCAGAACAAAGGGTTGCCACAGCAAAACGCGTTCGCAGGAATCTACCGCAAAGGCATCGCAACGGATGCGCGCAATCCGGCCGGCATTTATTTCGGCACCAACACGGGCAAACTTTTCGGTTCGGCCGACGAAGGCGATTCGTGACGCCTGATCGCCGATGATCTGCCGCCGGTTTATTCGGTGGCTACCGGGTTGATTTGACAGCGGCGCCTGATCGCAGCCTCCCTGTTGCGGTGTGGACGAGGCAGGCGGAGCGCGGACAGCCATGTCCGCGCGAAGCGAGATATCCCCTGCGCGGACTCAGCGGACCGCGACTGTGTGCGAAGCACCAGTCGCTGCGCGCCGGCATTGTCACCTCGCCTTGGAACTAACCCTGCGCCCTTGCAATGTCTGACCGTGCTGCGGCTGGTCCTCGGCGGACACAGCCGCGCTCCACAGACCCAGCGGTCCGCACTCCGAGTCTTTGGGCAACACGCCCTTGAGATGCGCCCGACAAGACGACCGAGCGGAATTTTGCTTTGCGCTGAACCGATGCGAACGCTACTGTGCCCTCGGCTTGTCCGGTGGTGTAACGGTAGCACTAGGCCCTTTGGAGGCCTCTGTCTTGGTTCGAATCCAGGCCGGACAGCCAATTGCCAGCAGCTTGTCCCACAAGGGTTTCACGCGCTCTTCAGACGCGAAATTGTCAATTGTTAGGACCGACCCGTTCCCGCAACTTGGCCGAATCCCAACGGGATTCCATCCGTC
>Ga0224555_1002565_pt1 | contig 20906 bp, 9 predicted proteins | sample 714S23034metaG_FD_180687 | JGI IMG/M metagenome (GOLD analysis project Ga0224555, IMG submission 180687) | Peat soil microbial communities from Stordalen Mire, Sweden - 717 S2 30-34 | ecosystem: Environmental > Terrestrial > Soil > Wetlands > Peat | place: Sweden: Norrbotten County, Stordalen...
GCCTGCGTTCGCGGGCTTCGGAGCGGCTCTGTTCGCGGATGTGAAACTCGGCATCGGCCACGATGCGGGCCATCATGGAGACAGTTTCTACCGGGTACTTGCCGATGGCCGACTCGCCGGAGAGCATGACGGCGTCAGTGCCGTCGTAGACTGCATTGGCCACGTCGGAGACCTCGGCGCGGGTGGGACGCGGGTTCTCGATCATCGATTCGAGCATTTGCGTGGCGGTGATGACCGGCTTGCGGAACTCCGCGGCGCGGCGGATAACGTGCTTCTGAATGGCGGGAACCTGCTCGGGAGGAACCTCGACGCCAAGATCGCCGCGGGCCACCATGATGCCGTCGGCGACCTCGAGGATTGCGTCGAGGTGCTCAATGGCCTGGGGCTTTTCCAGTTTGGCGATGATCCAGGTTTCGTAGCCGTAGGCGGAGACGCGGTTGCGGACCAGGGTAATATCCTCCGCGGTGCGGACGAAGGAGACGGCGATGGCGTCTACGCCGTTCTTGAGCGCGAATTCAAGGTCTTCCGCGTCTTTTTCGGTGAGCGATGGAACGCGCACCGGGATTCCGGGAAGATTGATGCCCTTGTGTTCCCCGAGCAGGCCGCCGTTGACGATCTCGCAGACTACGTCGTCGCCCACCACTTTTTGGACGCGCAATTCGATAAGGCCGTCGGAGAGCAGAATGCGGGAGCCCTGGTCGACGTTTTCCGCCAGGGTCTTGAAGGTGGCGCCCACCAGGGCAGCCGTGCCCGGAACCTCGCGCGGCGTAATGGTGAGCAACTGGCCGGTTATGAGCATCACGGGCTGGTGATCTTTGAGCTCGGAGGTGCGGATTTTGGGTCCTTGCAGATCAGCCAGGATGCACAGAGCTTTCCGCTCCTCGCGGCTCACTTTGCGGATCATTTGGATCAGCGCCAGCTTCTCCTCGTGCGAGCCATGGGAAAAGTTCAGGCGGACCACATCGACGCCCGCGCGGACCAGATCGCGGAAAACGGGCTCGGTATTGGAGGCCGGCCCGAGAGTGGCGACGATCTTTGCGCGGCGTAGAGATGCGGACTCGGAGAGGTATGTTTCAGAAATTTGCATGGGGATGACTCCAAAGAAAACATCGGTTGAGGAAGAAGGTTGAATGATTAGCGACCATCTTTATTGTATATGGGGGCTGGAGAGCAGGCTCAAGGCCATTATGAATTGCTTATGACAATCAAAACGATGAAATCTGTCACAAAGTGGAAGGAGGCAAATCGGATTCTGCGGGGATATCAATCTGCTCCTGGCGTTCACGGAAAAGAACGCCATTCAATTCCGCGCCCAGCAGCGCGCTGAAGGAGGTGATGTAGAGCCAGACCAGGGTGGCGATGCCGGCGCCGAATGAGCCGTAAAACATGGAATAGTTGGCAATGCGCGTGACATAAATTCCGAAGGCCAGCGTGGTGAGAAACCAGGCGAGCGCCGAGGCGATTGCGCCGGGGAGTACCGTGGCCCAATGCTCTTTTGTCCTGGTGCCGAAGTGGTAGAGGGCGCTGAGGACGGTGATGCTGGTGACCAGGGCCACGGCCCAACGCGCCATCCGCCACAGGAACAGCACGATGTGGCGCAACTCGTGGCGTGCGTTGGAGATCATCCAAGCCTCGATTTGGCGCCCGAAGATGATGACCAGAGTGGCCAGCGTCATGGGGACCAACGCGATGAAAATCAGAAGCAGAGCCCGGGCCCGCCGCTCCCAAAAGCTCCACGCGTCGCGGGACAACCGGTAGGCGCGGCGAAAACCTTCCATCAGCGACAGCATGACACCGAGAGCGGCGAAGACGCTGAGGAAGGTGCCGGCCAGGACCAATTGCACGGAGAGGATGCGGTGTGTCTGAAGCGTATATTGGAACAGGTCCATGGAGTCGGCGGGCATAAACTGCTCCAGGACGGAGCGAAGCTCGCCCATCAGAGTGGTTCCTTCCGGTCCCTGGGCCAGCAGCGTGGCAATCACCATCAGCGCGGGGAAGACCATCAGCATTCCGGAGTAGGCGACGGCCTTGGACGTGTTGATTACGTCGTCGTTAAAGGCGTGCCAGAGTACTTTTCGTAAATAAAGAAGAAAATTTGTCATGTGTCACTGGCAAGAGTAGATCATTTCCGGGGTTTACGGCTACATTTCTTCGCGGCGGGATTCAAAAAAACTGTACCCCCCGGGACGCGAAGGATCAAATGCGATTCGAGCAGAACGGCTGGATTACGGCGAGGCTCATGACGACCGTTCCGCAAACGATTTATCATAACCGAGCGATGACATTCTCTTCAATCCGACCTCTTTACGCACTGCTGCCGCTGGTATTGCTAGCCGGCCCCGGCTGGTATTCGGCCGCGGGCCAGAACAGCCCCGTTCCCAACCCCCAATTGGCGTCGAAGGAAGTGAATGCCCGCGTCGAGGCGCTCTTGAAGAAGATGACGCTGGACGAGAAGGTGGGGCAGTTGGCGCAGTATATTGTGGGAGCCGGCGCCGGGCCGGGCGATTCCGGTTTGAGTTATGACGAAATGGTGGCCAGGGGGAAGGCGGGTTCGCTGAATGGCGTGCTGGGCGCGGAGGCGACCAACCACTATCAGCACATCGCCGTGGAAAAATCGCGGCTGCATATTCCACTTATCTTCGGGCGCGACGTGATTCACGGGCACCGGACTACTTTCCCGATACCTTTGGCGCTGGCGGCAAGTTTTGATCCGAGTGCGGTGGAGACGGTGGCGCGATTTGGTGCTACGGAAGCACGCGCCGACGGCATCGTATGGGTCTTTTCACCCATGGTGGATATCGCCCGCGATCCGCGCTGGGGGCGCATCGTCGAGTCAGCCGGCGAGGACCCTTACCTTGGTTCGGCGATGGCTCGCGCATGGGTGAAGGGCTACCAGCAGGACGATCTCTCCAGGCCGGACTCCGTCGCGGTCTGCGTGAAACACTTTGCCGCCTATGGCGCGGCCATCGGCGGGCGCGACTACAACGCCGTGGATATGAGCGAGATTACCTTGCGGCAGATTTACCTGGAGCCCTATCATGCCGCGGTGGAGGCCGGCGCGGCTACGCTGATGAGCGCATTCAACTCCATCAATGGAGTTCCCGCTTCCGCCAATCCATTTACGCTTACTCAAATTCTGCGCAAGGAGTGGGGCTTTGACGGCTTTGTGGTTTCTGACTGGGACGCGGTGGCCGAGCTGCGCAACCACTCCATCGGCGCGGACGACGAAACCCTGGCCCGCAAGGCACTGGAAGCCGGCGTGGATATGGAGATGAGGGGTACGCTCTACGGAACCGTTATTGCATCCCAGGTGCGCGCGGGCAAGATTCCCGAGAGCGTGGTGGACGAGGCGGTGCGGCGCATTCTGCGGGTCAAGTTTGCGCTGGGCCTCTTCGATCGTCCCTACACTCCGGTGGGGCCGGTTTACGATGCTACTCCGGAGCGCCGCGCCGTGGCTCGCAGGATTGCCGATGAGACCTTTGTTTTGCTCAAGAACGATCCTGTGGAGGGCGTGGGAGCGCTGCTGCCGCTCTCCGCAAAGGTGAAAAAAGTGGCCTTGATCGGTCCGTTGGCCGATAACAAGAATGAAATGCTGGGGGCATGGAATGTTACCGGCGATCCCAAATATGTGGTCACCCTGAGACAGGCGCTTACGGAGCGGCTGGGTGATCGGCTGCTCTATGCGCAGGGTTGTGGTTTGCTCTCAGGAGAAGACGCAAAGATACTGAATGGGATCGGCCTACCGGGCAAGGAGGCTGCGGATCTTCCCATTCCTGACGATGCACGCACCATTGCCGAGGCAGTGGAGACGGCAAAGAAAGCCGATGTGGCGATTCTTGCCCTGGGTGAGAACACAACCTTTCAGGAAGGCGAAGCCGCGAGCCGAGTCCACCTGGGCTTTACCGGCGCACAGGAACAATTGCTGGAGGCTGTGGTAGCCACAGGCAAGCCGGTGATTCTGGTGGTGCTGGCTGGGCGTCCGCTGGAAATGAAGTGGGCAGCCAATCACGTGCCCGCAATCCTTGAAGCATGGAGCCCCGGCATCGAGGCCGGCCACGCCGTGACGGATGCGCTCTTCGGCGACGTGAACCCATCGGGCAAGCTACCCGCAAGCCTGCCTCGCGCAGTGGGTCAGGAGCCGCTTTATTATGCCCAGCTTCCCACGGGAAGGCCGGCGCATGGGGATCTGAGCCAGATGCCTTCGAGTCGAGAAACGAAGTTTATGTCGCGGTATATTGACGAGGAAAATTCAGCTCTGTTTTCATTTGGATGGGGATTGAGTTACACGCGGTTCAGTTATTCGCAGCCTACGATCAACCGCGCTGAGATTCCGGTGCGGGAGTTACTGCAATCGGGGCATAACTCGGTAGTTACAGTAGGCGTGGACTTGAGAAACACCGGCAGCGTGGCCGGAACTGAGGTGGTTCAACTTTATATCCGCAATACGGCGGCCAGCGTGGAGCAACCGGTGCGCGAGCTGAAAGGCTTTGCGCGCGTCACCCTGACGCCCGGTGAGCAGAAGCATGTGGAGTTTCCGCTGGGCTTCGACGAACTGAGCTTTTATAACGTCGATATCAAGCGGACCGTCGAGCCGACGACTTATCAAATCTGGGTCGGAGGAAGCTCCCTGGCTACGGCGGAGACGAGTTTGCAGGTGGTGGAATAGGATATCTCTGGCGGTCATTGGTGAATTGAGCAGGCCGCTATCTGATATGTCAGGGCCTATAAGTCTATCGGAAAGCATGTAAATGGAGAGTGGAGCAGATGAAGCTATATACACATAGGTTGCAAATATCAAGTCTGGCGATTGTGCTGTGTCTTACCACGCTTGCCAGTCTCGCTCAGAGGCCGGATGCGAACAGTTGGAAAATCATCGGCCCCGGCGGCGGCGGCACCACGTATGAACCAATGATCAGCCCTCACGATTCCAGGCTTGTGGTTGAGTACTCCGATATGACCGCTGGTTACATCACGCGCGACGATGGCTTGTCGTGGCGTATGTTCAATTTGCGCGCCCATACCGAAGCATTTGCTTTCGATCCTGTGGACCCGCAGGTGATCTATGCCGGGACTGCCGCTCTGTGGCGGAGCAGTGATTGCGGGCGAACCTGGAAGATGATCTTCCCCAATCCCGGCCGCAACACCGTCGAGCATCAGATTGGCGATCACTCCGACTACAGCCTGACCACCAGCGATCCTGCCTATCCCGGCGGAGATATTTCTGTCATTGCCGTCGCACCCCAAAGCGACGCGAAAAATGGCCACGGAAGCGCGGAGCATCTTTATGTTTCGTTTGAGCGGAGAGGCCAGCCAACAGTTATCGTCGCCTCCGCGGACGGCGGTATCAATTGGAGTCGTCTTACTACGTTGCCGCAACGCGTGCTGCTCCTCAAACCGCAGGACTCCGGAGTGATTGCAGTTTCCGGGCCCGCGGCCTGGCGCATCGCTGCGGATGGCGCCACCACCGAACTGGGCAGCATTGCAACAAACTTTAGATCGGCCAGCGCGGCACGATCGGGCGACTCAGTCTGGATCTACGCGACCGGCCAGGACGGAAAAGTATATCTTTCAGAAGATTCCGGCTTGCACTTCAGAGCGGTTACTCCTGAACTCAAACAGAGCTCGGGCAAGTTTGAAGCCATCGCTACCAGCGAACGCCATCCGGAGGTTGCCTATGTGGGTTTCCGCGGCCTTCAGATCGGCGAGGGTAAGGAGAATCTCTTCAACGGAATTGCGAAGACGACAGACGGCGGTCAAAGCTGGAAGATCGTTTTCAAGGAATCGGATCACCCTGCCGCCAACCTGAATGGAACATGGATCGAGCAGCGCGCCAGACAGTCTGGCACTTCAATCTGGTTTGACTCGCCAACCAGTATCGGTGTTTCACCCACCGATCCAGAGATTGCGTATGCTAGCGACCTCTTTCGCACTTATCGCACACTGGATGGCGGCGCAACCTGGAAAGAGGTGGACTCAAAGCAGCTTGCCGACGGCAGTTGGGTCTCTCGCGGACTGGACATGACCACTAACTACGGTATGCAATTCGATCCGTTCGACTCGCAACATATATATATGGATAACACCGACATGGGGCTCTTCCAGAGCACGAATGGCGGCCAATCGTGGCGGAGCACATCAGAAGGCGTGCCCGAGGACTGGCGCAACACTACATATTGGCTGGCCTTCGACCCGACTCAGCGCGGCTTGATCTGGGGCGCCTTCAGCGGCACGCACGATCTGCCTCACCCTAAGATGTGGCGAACGCAAAGCCCCCAGCGCTTTACTGGAGGGGTCGCTGTCACAACCGATGGAGGCAATCATTGGCAGCCGATCATCCATGCCGGCATTCCATCGGACGCCATTACGCACATTCTCCTTGATCCTGCGAGCCCGGCAGGCAACCGCACTTTATACGCATGCGCTTTTGGACGCGGCGTTTATAAGTCGGCGGACAACGGAAAAAGCTGGACGCAAAAAAACAACGGTATCGCCGGCGATGAGCCGTTTGCCTGGCGTATGACTCTATCGCAGGACGGATCGCTTTATCTCGTCGTCGCACGCCGCAGCGAGAAACACGATTATTCTCCTTCGCTTGCCGGAGCGCTTTATCGCTCGATGGACAAGGCGGAACACTGGCAGCGCATGGAGATTCCCGCTGGCGTTACCGGCCCTACCGCATTGGAGATTGACCCACGCGATCCGCAGCGTCTCTACCTCGCGGCGTGGGGGCAGGAGGGCGTGACCACAGATAAGAACGGCGGCGTCTTTGCATCCGACGACGGCGGCAGCACGTGGAAAAACATCTTCTCGCAAATGCAGCACGTCTACGACGTGACCATCGATCCTCACCATCCCGACACGCTCTATATCACAGGCTTTGACGCTGCTGCATACCGCTCAACCGACCGCGGCATTCATTGGACACGGATTGCGGGCTACGACTTCAAGCAGGGCAGCAGGGTGATTCTCGACCCCAACGACCCAACACAGATCTACATCAACACATTCGGCGGCGGAGTTTGGCACGGACCTGCAACAGGCGCCGCGAACCCGCCCGAGGCCGATGTAACTCCTGTACCAATCGCGCCTCCGGAGCAATGATGCCTGGGAGCGGGTTCAATATCGGCGCGATCGATGATGGAGTTCGAGCGCGGGGCCATCACGCTTCGAGTGATTGGCTTATGCGTCTAAGGATGATCAGCGCACGTCTATAAGTCTATGGGCGAATTGAGCAAATGAGTCAATGCTCTCAAGATTATCAATGTAACCGGAAAATGGAGGAATGTGCCAATGAAATCGAATATCCAGATTATTAGAAAGTTAGGGCTTGCAATCCTGCTTCTCACCCCGCTTGCCTGCTTCGCCATAGGGCCGAATTCGAACGGTTGGAAGATCGTCGGCCCCGGCGGCGGTGGCACCATGATCAGCCCGACGATCAGCCCTCACGATCCAGGGCTGGTGGTTGAACACTGCGATATGACCGGCGGGTACGTTACGAGCAACAATGGACAGTCCTGGCACATGTTCAACCTCCGCGGCGGCATCAATTCATTTGCCTTTGATCCTGTGGAACCGCAGGTGATCTATGCGGGAAATTCGGCTCTCTGGCAAAGCAGCGACTCGGGACGGACCTGGAAGATGCTCTTTCCCAATCCCGCTCTCAACACCGTGGAGCATCAGCTCGGCGACCACTCCGACTATAGTCTTACCTCCAGCGATCCCGCATACCCAGGCGGAGAGATATCCGCCATTGCAGTCGCGTACCCAGGCGACGCGAATAATGCTCAAGGAAGCACAAAGCATCTTTATCTTTCTTTTGGGCGACGCAAAGATGCGATCATCGTCTCCTCTGCCGATGGTGGCGCTACCTGGACACACCTCGCCACCATGCCCCAGCACATTCTGCTCCTCACTCCGCGGAACGCCGGCCTGATCGCTGTCTCCGGTTCGTCGGCCTGGCGCATCGCTGCGGACGGCAGCACCACCGAACTGGGCAAGATTCCAGTTCCCATTCGAGCGGCCAGTGCAGCGCGATCCGGCGATGCGGTATGGATTTACGTAACCAGCAGAGATGGAAAGGTCTATCTATCGCAGGATTCCGGTCTGACGTTCACGCCGGTTACTCCCGCGCTGGGACAAACCGCAGGCCGCTTTGAAGCCATCGCCGCAAGCGATCATCACCCTGAGGTTGCTTATGTCGGCTTCAGAGGGCTTCAAATCGGCGAGGGAAAGGAGAACCTGTTCAACGGCATCGCTAAAACAACTGACGGCGGCGGCACGTGGAAGATCGTATTCAAGGAATCGACGAAGCCCGCAGCCAACCTGAGCGCAAGCTGGATTGAGCAGCGCGCCGGCCAGGGCAACCACAACATCTGGTTCGATTCGCCATACAGTTTGGGCGTGGCGCCAACCAACCCCGACGTAGCCTATGCGACCGATCTCTTCCGCACCTATCGCACCCTTGACGGCGGCGCAACCTGGCAGGAGATGAATTCCAAACAGCTCAAGGACGGCAGTTGGGTTTCACGAGGCTTGGATGTTACCACCAACTACGGCGTGCAGTTTGATCCCTTCGACTCGAAACATATTTTTATGGATAACACCGACATGGGTCTCTTTCAGAGCACCGACGGCGGACAATCCTGGATTGGCAGCAGCGAAGGCATTCCCGAGGATTGGCGCAATACCACCTACTGGCTGGCCTTCGATCCCGCACAGCGCGGCCTTATCTGGGGCGCATTCAGCGGACAGCACGATCTTCCGCGGCCCAAGGATTGGCGGCACAATAGCCCCCAAAATTTCAAGGGCGGAGTTGCCGTTTCAAGCGATGGCGGCCACCACTGGACGCCGAGCAACGAAGGACTTCCAGAGGACTCCATTACCCATATCCTTCTCGATCCCTCTAGCCCAGTCGGCAGCCGAACTCTCTATGCCAGCGCCTTCGGACGTGGCGTCTACAAGTCCACCGACAACGGAAAAACCTGGACGCAAAAGAACAACGGCATCGACGGCGACGAACCCTTCGCGTGGCGCATCACGCTTTCGCAGGACGGCTCTTTGTATCTCGTAGTATCTCGCCGCAGCGAGGGCAGGGATTATTCAGCGGCAGGCGCTGGAGCTCTCTATCGCTCGACGGATAAGGCGGAACACTGGCAACGCATGAGCCTGCCCGCGGGCGTTACCGGCCCAACGGGCCTGGAGATCGACCCGAGCGATCCTCAGCGGCTTTACCTGACGGCATGGGGGAAGGAGGGCGACTCAGCCGATATGAACGGCGGCGTTTACGCTTCTGATGACGGCGGAAAATTGTGGCGCACCCTCTTCACGGAGTCGCAGCATGTATACGATCTGACCATCGATACCAACCATCCCGACACGCTCTACATCTGCGGTTTTGATGCTGCCGCCTACCGCTCCACCGACCGCGGCGCGCACTGGGAACGCATCAAGGGCTACAACTTCAAGTGGGGCCATCGCGTGATACTCGATCCCAACGACCGCAAAGACATTTACATCACCACTTACGGCGGCGGAGTGTGGCATGGACCGGCAGCGGGCACGCCGAATGCGCCCTCGACCATTCTGACTCCGGTACCTATCGCTCAATAATGCAATTGCAGCTACGGTAAGCCGAATAAGTTTCGGCTTACCGTAGCTGTGAAAGAAGTTCCAAGAGGTTATTGAGAGCAAGGTTATCGTGGCTTAGAGCTGGCCCATAGCGTTATTTCGTTTCGCTAAACCGCACCTTTAAATCAGATCTGTAACCGATCGGTATCGCACCCGCAACAGATATGCCGAGTGTCTTCTGCGTCGTACGCCCGTTCAGGCCGGCGCCCGTAACCGTCACCGTATATTGACTGGCATATGTATATGCGTGCGAAACATCCGTGCCGTCCGCACTTACGCCGTCGCCAAAATCCCAGTGGTACTGCAATACCGGAGCATCGGCATTCGCCGCAGTGGCATGGAACTCCACCAGACTGCCGGCCTGCGCGGTTTCGGGCGAATGCGCGTCAAAGACTGGAGTTGCCTCGGAGACAGATGTGTCGATCAGCTTTAGCATGCGAACGGAATGCGGAGGCAGAGTGAGTGTGAGCGCACCGCTTTCAATCGGTACGGCGCCGCCCCGCAGCACATCGGTCGCCGTATACGAGCCGCTTGCCTTGAGGCCAAGATTAGCAAGAGCAAGCGTGTGGCTGTGCGCTTCCTCAGTCCAGTTGAATACGGTGAGAATCTGTTGCCGCGAAGTTTCTTTCAGCAGAAAGATACTCGGCATCTTGTCCTCTGGCCGGTAGGTCATCAGGTCGAACGGGAACGATGCGCGACCCAGCTTAGCCATAGCGAGCAAGTCAGGATTCTTCACTAACGCAACACGTTCCGGCGAAGCTCCCAAGGTGGGCAGATCATCGCCGATTTCGAACATGCCTCCAGAGATGGCCGAAAGCGCGATGGAATCTTCCGCTTCTTCAAGCGTAAGCGGAATCTTGTTGCGATGCCAATCACGGTCTGCGAAAACCTGCTTCGAAACGGTAAATGCATCCGGATCGGAGACGTAGAAATTGCGGTTCATATAGTAACGCGCCGCAATTCCTGTAGCGGCGTCGTGTGTGGATCCATACGTGTGCCCGGTGTCCTGCCCGATGCGGCCGGTATTCACAAGTCCCACCGGCGTGAGCATGTAGCTGCCGTCTTTGTCGAGAATCACGTCCTTGCCGACCGTGGATCGAATAATCTCCAGGCCGATGCGCAACGCTTCGAGCGCTGTAGTGTTGGGACGATAGCGAACTCCTTCCACTGCGGCGGTATCCATAAAATCCATCTTGATCAGGCCCGTGCCCCAGTCCTTCGTCAGTGTGCTATAGGTGGAACGCAGATACTCCTGTGCTCCAGGATGGGTGTTATCCAGCGCATAGAGCTCATCGGAATTCTTTCCGTGTACCTTGCCGATATGAATCAATTCGCCGGACTGGTTGTGTACCAGCCAATCCTTATGGTGTTCATAGACCCAGGAACGCTCCGACACCTCAAATGGAGCTACCCACAGTCCGAACGTGAGCCCTTGATCATCCACCTGATGGCCTACGTAACCTATGCCTTGTGGGAACAAATATGCATCCGGAGTGGCGTACTCTCCGCGCGCATACTGATAGCCTTCATCCACAAAGCAGTATTTGTAACCGAGCGGCTCAAGATTTTGCTTGAGCCACGCGGCATTGGTGAGTACGGCATTCTGACTGACTCCATAGTAGTAAGCGGTCCAGCTCCACCAGCCGATGGGGGTGGGCGTGGTAACCAGCGCCTTATGGAGGATGCGAATGGCGCGCCCGTAGTTTTCAAGTTGCGCGTGATAATCGGAGCCGATCGCGAACATCAGCCGCTCAGAGTTGATGCTTGTTCCGGCAGCAGCCTGCAGGCTGAATGGCGATACATTCCCCGACGGGTAGCGCATGCCGTCGTCTTTCACAACGTCGGTTCCGGTATCCGAAACATCATAGGAAAGCACATGCGAATCGGGTCCTGTGGTGCTGAGCAGGTGGAGGACCGTGAGCAGTTTGTCCTCGGAAAGCGCACCCAGAAAAAGACTCTGTCCGCTCTTTTGGTTGTAAATGAGCTGGCTTTCAAAACCCAGGTGGATGCCGTCGGCCGGCTCACCCAGATCCATCAGCCGCACGGGATTCTCAGAGTAGTCATCGGAGAGAACGCGATCTGCCGTGGCAGGCCCATTCAACTGCAAGATATCGCCCTTGCCGCTCTTTACCACTCGAATGGCATGCATCTCGATGGGGCTACCGGTGGTGTTGCTTATGGTTACCCGAATGTCTCCCCAGGGCTGGTTGTCATAAACACGAAACTCGCAGATGAGATCGGGGGTGCCGGGTAACCCGGTATGCGTCACGGTGAGCAGTTGGCCGGAGCCTAACTCATCGGTAAATGAGGCAATTGATTTCGAATGGTTGGGATAAAGCGAAGACTTAAGCGTTCCGGCAGCCGTATCGACCTCTACCTCGCTGCGCAGAACATCTCCGTGAATTTCTGTTGAGCGTAGTGCGTAGGAGCCGTCGTCGAATACCTCGACGGTAAGATTTCCTCCGTGAATCGAGTTAGGCTGAGAGGGAATTGATTTTCCGTGCGCTGGATTTGTAAACCAGGCCGCCTGGAATACAAGAACAAGAAGCAATGCAAAGATTAAACGCGCTGATTTCATCACTAAAGTCCTCCGATTTGAAGCTGATGCTTCAGCCTCGTGCTTCAAAGTGAGCTTCAATTTCTTCCAGGGTTTTGCCTTTGGTTTCTGGCAGCAGGAATGCAGCCACGAGGAAGTACACCACGGTAAAGCCGGAGAACAGGAAGAAGATTGAAGAGTAACCGTGCTTGCTGACGAATGGCAGAAAGATGGTGGCTAGCGTAGTGGAAACCATCTGGTTGATGACCAGGGCAACGCTCATGCCGTTGGAGCGAATGCGAGTGGGCATCAACTCTGAAAGAGCAAGCCACACGACGACGCCGGGACCAAGCGCATAAAACGCTACGAACATATAAAGGAACAATGCGACCAGCCAGCCGTGGCTTGAGTCGGGTACGCTGCCGATGAGGGCCTTCTCAATTTTGAGCGGCGCGGACTGGGCTGCTTCAAGGTTGGCAAATGGATTTTTGAAAAAAGCTTCAACTCTGGTTGAGGGCACGCAGCTTGCCCGAGAGATCTGAATGGGAACGGCGGCCGGCTCATCAGAGCGCACAAAACTGGTGGCCGCGGTAAAGTCGCCGTAAGAATAAATAATGGCGAGGGAGGCGCGATTGCTGTCTATCTGTTTCCCCGCTGTACCTTGAGAGGCCAGTAGTTTGCTTGCTTCAGCCTGATCGAAGTGCAGGGTCAGCTCTTGATTCGCGTCTGTTAGATTTTGAATTTGTGAGCGGGAATCCACGTTCAGTTTTTCCGTGCGCAGGAACAGGATGCCCACACCCAGCAGGGAAACGATAATTCCGCAGGTGCCGAGAATGAGCAGGAATTTGCGGCCTTTGCGATCGACCAGCATTACGCCAACCATCGTCATGAGGAAGTTTGTGACGGTGAAAAGGACATATCCCCAATGCGCGTGAAGATCGGAGAGCCCGCTTTGCAACAGAATGCTGGTGTTGTATCCAATGATCGAATTGATGCCGGTTGCCTGGTTGCAGAAGAGGATGATACAGGCCAGAAAAAACGGAATCATGTACTTGCGGCGAAGAAGGGAATCGTGGAATTTTTCGCCAGAAGAACGCTTCGCCGTTGCAGTGCTTGCGGTTGCTTCCATCTCAGCCAACTCGATGCCGGCCTGTTCTGGAGTACGGGAGCGAAGCAGTGCGGCATGAGCGCGATCTTTTTTCCCGCGCAGGAAGAGCCAGCGAGGAGACTCTGTGACAAAGAAGCTGCCCAGTACGAAGAGCAAGCCTGGCGGAAGCGAAACCCAGAAGATGCGCCGCCATGCCTGGTCTTTGAAGTGAAAGAGGGCCGCGTTGTCGGCAAGCTTGGCCACTGCCTCAACGCGGTAACTGTAGTACATGCCAACTAATGCAGCGGCAACGATGCCCAGGCAGAGTAACCACTGAAAAATTCCCGTTCCCTTGCCGCGGTTCGAAGCTGACAGGCACTCGGCAAGATAAAGCGGAACCACAACGCCAATGAGGCCGCCGCTGATGCCTTGCAGTAGACGGCCTAAAAATAATGGTTCATATCCGTGCGAGAGAGCGATGATGGGGATACTTATCACGAAAGCGATGCCGCTGAGGATCATCAGTTGCTTGCGTCCCATCCAGTCTGCCAGCACGCCGGCGAATAACGTGGAAAAGACGCTGCCCAACAGCACCGCGGCAACAATGCCGGAAAGCTGCGCGGCGGTCAGGCCGGAGGTTGCTTCAAGATAAGGCAGCGCGCCGCCGATAATGCCTACATCGATTCCGTACAGCAAGCCGCCCAGGCCGGCGACAAGCAAAAGAAACAAGTTATAGGTACGGTTGGAAGAAGAATCGACAGATATAGGTTTGGCCGAAGAGGAGTTAGTGATCGCCATCTCGGTTGAAATCCCCTTTCACTTATACTGCTTCCGTTATAAAAATCATGATTACAGCAATGCGAGCTTCTTAGTCCACATCGGCGGGAATATCGAAGTTGACCAGTTCAGAGCGGAAGCCTTTGGTGCGCACTGCTCCGTAGGCGATGCCGACCACTAACCAGATAAGTCCCACCAGAAACGCGGACAACGCGGAATAAGCAACATTGCCCCAGAGGAAGAGGCAGATGCTGAAGCCAAGAAAAGGGACGGCCAGAGTGATGGGATTTCTGTTTTTCTGGCGGAGCAACAGGTGGACGAAAGAAGAGGCGTTGACGCCCATGAAGGCGATGAGGGTGCCGAATACGAGGCACTGAGCGCCGATCTCGTACGCGCCCCCGCCCAGCTTGGCCGAGAAGATTTCCATCAGGCCAGATCCGGCTACCGCTATGGCGCCGATGAGCAGAATGTTGTTGCGCGGAATACGGTGCTTGGGTTCGATAACGCCAAAGAACGACTTGGGGAGAGCATTGCCGCGTCCCATGCCGTAGAGAAGGCGTCCCGCAGCCAGTTGCGAACCCATGCCTGAGCCCATGTTGGCGATCAGCAGCGTGAAGTTGACGGTCTGGAAGAGCCAAAAGCCGCCGGCCCGGCCAGAGACCTGCGCGAAGGCAGTTTCGACCATATTGCTGGGAAAGGGCTTCGATCCCCAGATGAGTTGCGCCGCATAGACTTCCAGTGCGGAGAGAAGACCGGCGATGACGCAGACCAGAACCGTGGCCAGCATAATGTTGCGGCGGGGATTCTCGACCTCTTCGGAGAGCGTGGAGATGGCGTCAAAGCCGATATAAGTGAGCACGGCGACTGAGGTTCCGGCAAATAGATAGGAGGTCTTGAAGGTCGCCGGATCATAGAATGGATGGGTAAAGAAGCCGGGATCGTGGTGCATGCCCCAGACCGCGCGGACCACGCAGGCCAGAAACAGCACAACCACCACCACCATGCCGGCGCACAAGCCCTCTTCCAACTTTGCCGAGGTCTTGATGCCGTGCAGGTTGGTCCATGTGAAGAAGGCCGCAAAGAAGAGAATCCAGGCATAGAAGGAGAGGTCGGGAGAGATATTCGCGAGACCGGGAATGTAATTCAAGATTCCAGGCAGGATTCCCATGGCTGCCTTGGCGCAGAAGGCCGTACAGATGAGTGGGTTGAGGAGGTAAGCCAGCACTGTGGCCCAGCCCACAACATAGCCGAGGAAGGAGTGAATTTCCTGGCCTACATATGTATAGGCTGATCCGGCGCTGGGATAGATCCTCGCCATACGGCCGTAGCCGATAGCTGTGAAGAGCATGGCGATCATGGCGATGAAGACGGTGGTGACAACATGACCGTGAGCCTTGTTGCTGATGACGCCGTAGATGCCCATGGGCGCGGTCGGCTGAACGATGACCATGCCGATGATGATGAGGTTCCACAAACCCAATGTGCGATGGAGACGCGCTCCACCGGCAGGCGCGGTTACAGTATTGTTGTTTTCCTGATTCGTCATGGCTCAGCTCCAGGTGAGAAATTGCCTATACTGGCATAATGGCGTGCCAACCGCCGGGTCTAAATTCATGCGCGGTATTTTGATTTAAGCCATGATACCATCCCGGACAAGTGCCTTGTTCAGTTATGTTTTCCGCCTATATGCTATGATTTCTGTTGCCGCACGATATGGCTCTAAAAACCGTGGAAATACTGGTGATTTCACGCGTCGGAGCGGGCCACGCCTGCTCTGCAGGAAGCATCAATTTTGAGATCTACGGCGCCGGGTTGGAAAGCGGTGCTACAACACCACACAAACTTAGCGACTAATACAGGATGGGACGATATGAAGAAACGTTTCGATGTGACTATTGCCGGCGAGATCAATCTGGACCTGGTTCTCTATGGGCTACCTGAAGTAATGCCGCTGGAGCGCGAGTTGCTGGCCAAAGATTTCCGGCTTACGCTGGGGAGTTCTTCCGCGATTGTTGCGCATAACCTTTCGGCGCTGGGTGTTTCAGTCGGCTTCATTACACGGCTTGGAGACGATCCGCTGGGCAGCATCGCCCTGGAACGGCTGGCGGAGAAGGGGGTGGATGTTAGTCACGTCAAGCGCGTCTCCGGCGGCACATCCACAGGCGTTACTATTTTGCTGGCTCATGAAGGCAAGCGTCATATTCTCACTTATCCGGGAACCATGTTCGAGATGGCTGCATCGGATCTGGATATGGATTATCTGGCTTCGGCGCGGCACTTTCATCTCTCCTCGCTCTTTCTTCACAAGGCGCTTCAGCCCGATCTGCCCAGGATACTCAAGCAACTGAAGGCCGCAGGTCTCACGCTTTCGCTGGATACGAATGACGATCCGGACGATCGTTGGGGCAGCCCGCTCGACGAACTGCTGGGTATGGTGGATATTTTTCTGCCCAATGACGACGAAGCCTGCCGCATCAGCGGGAAGAAAGATGCAGAGAGCGCGATTGACGTTCTGGCAAAACGCGTTCCTCTGGTCGCCGTCAAGTGCGGCAAACGCGGTGCACTGGTGCAGAAGGGAAGCCAGCGCTGGGAGGTTCCCGCAAATTCAGTTACGCCTGTCGATACCATCGGCGCCGGTGACAGTTTCGACGCCGGATTCCTGGCTGCGTACCTGCGGGGCGAGGCGCCGGATGCGTGCGCGGCCTTCGGAAATCGTGCGGCCGCGCTCTCAACGCTGCGTCCGGGCGGCACGGAATCATTCCGCGATGCCGCATTAGTTAAAGAGTTTCTTGGCTCTGATAATTCCCACTGACTTATGATCTGTCTAGGGCACATCTGCTGAAGGCGTAGAGTGAGCGTGGACCGTGAGGTCCACGCTACAGCCGGCCGGGAGGCCGGCGCTACCTGCTCTTGCCGGGTCCGCGAATCTTCAGACCAGCAAAGAATCACTCTTTACCTATAGCGAAATCTAGACGCCTTTGCGCCAGTTGGGATCGTTCATCGGCTTGACGTCGAGCGATAGAGAGCCGTCGGCGTTGAGTGGCTGCTCGCAGGCCCATGCAACGGGCTTCAGCGCATCGGGACGGATTTCGATCTCTGCCAGTAGATTGATTTTTCCCACATAGCCCTTGGGTAGGAGAAACGAACCCAGTCGGAGAGCGTTGCCGTACGGGTGACCGGGATCGAGCGAGCCGCGCAGATTGATCTTGCCGTCCGGGCTTTTCGCCGTCAACCAAAGTACGCCGGGTACGCCTGCAACTCCACTGTTGGAGACGGCTACGATCAGCTCCGATGTTCCGAAGCGTTTGCGTTGCCACACCCAGGAGGGCCGCAAACGATAGCCCATGCCGGTGCGCAGGCGGGCAAAGCCGCGAGGATAGCGCTCGTTGTAGCTGGCCAGATTTTCTGACTCGGTCCAGAGCGACCAGTAGTTCGCTTTGAGATCGAGGACATGGAGCATATAGTTTTCCAACTCGTTCACACCAGCCGCATCCACCTTGAGCTTCGCGGCGTCGTACTGGCGAAAGTATCCGTCTTCAAGAATTGCCGCCAGCCAGGGAGGGCGATTTGCCAGCTCTTCAATTTGAATCGGTTCTTCGACGATGATGCTGTCGGAGCGGACCCATGCGCCGCCGCGCACCGCGATTTCCAGTGCTTCGCGGTTGCCGGTGTTGCTGATGTCGGGCTGCGTGTTCATGGCCAGCGGGGTTTTCTTCCAGGTAGCCAACTGCATGCGAACCATCTGGTCGAGTGTGCGCTGCGCAGTCTCCGCATCGGGAAAGGGGCTGGGATAACCGCTAAAGTGACCTTCACCCCAGAAGCCGATATGCATGACGTCAACGAATTCGATGAGCGGGTTGCCGTCGAAGCGGTCGGCGAGCAGACGGTTCAATTCGGTTAGCGCTTTTTGATACTCGGGATGATCGTAACGCGGCTCAATCCAATCCGCCTTCGCTCCACCGGAGTCGCTTCCATCACTGTCGCCGTACTTGCCCATGGGGCCGATGGAGACCATGGGAACCTTTGCGCGGAGGAACTCCGGCAGCGCAAGCTGCTTGGGCTGAAACGCGGTATTCGAGCTTTGAACACGGAAAGCGACGCGAAGGCCGTGGCGCTTTGCGGCCGCGAGAGTCAGGTCCCATACGGGATCGAGGTCGAGACGGCCGGGCTGCTTCTGCACGTTGCGCCAGTCGCAACGAATATAAAGCACGTCGACAAAAGGAAGACTGGCCATTTTCTCCACATGGTCTTCCAGCTTCTGGCGGCCTTCGCGCACGGCGATGGATGGACCGCTCTCTTCCCAGGTATAACCAAGCAGGCCAAAGCCGGGGTTCCGCAGCGGCTTCTCCGAGGGGGTGGTAAATAAAATAGTCTGCCAACCGTCATCCTGGTCGATGTCGAATGGTCCCTGGTTGAGGCGATTTTGGGCTGCGAAGTTCGAGCCGAAATCGTAGCCCTGCCACAGGTGCTTGGGATCTTTCGGATCTTGGGCAAGCGCAGGGATGCTGGTGAACAGAGGCGCTAAGGCGGCGGTCTTCAATATATCGCGACGATTCATTTTAGACTCCTAACCATTTCAATCAACGACCGGGCTGCAGGACGGGAGTGGCGATGTCCGCATGGCCCTCGGCGCCGGCGGATGGACCATGCCACACGCCTCCGCCAAATGTGGTGATGTAGATCTTCGATGGGTCAACCAGATCGGGCATGACGCGATGGCCCCACTTGAAGTTGTAGCCGGGGATGCGCGCCCAATGTTCTCCGCGGTCACTTGAACGCCACGCGGAAGACTCAAAGCCTGCCGCATAAAGTATGTTGGCGTTGCGCGGATCGATGGTGACGTCATAGATGTGCTGGTCGCGATCGAGGACGGTCTTCCAGGTGTTGCCTCCATCGTTCGATAGAAATATTCCGCCGCCGCCGCTTTTCGCTTTGGTTGCGCGTGTCCATGCAGCCAGGTACAGACGCTGGGGATCATGCGGATCGATGGCCAGGCCGTTTGGTCCGTTGGTCCCAGCGGGCAGATTCACGGGCGTCCAGGTCTCCGCACCGTCGGTGGATTTGTAGAGGGCTCCGTCGCCTGCCGTGCCGATGCTTCCATCTTCGCTGCGCCGCGCGATGATCACGTACAGCGTTCCATCGCCGGCGCGCGTCAATCGCCATGCGAATGGCTCATGCTGCGCAATGCCGTTGTTCTTCAGCGTCCACGTAACGCCATCGTCCGTGCTCTTGTAAACTCCGCGGCCGAAAGCAGCTACCCATAGCACTCTTTTTCCCACGGGACTCGAGGGATCGAGCAGGATGTGGGTCGGAGCTGTCTCGGGCATTCCCTGGTTTGAGGGCTTCCAGGTACGGCCGCCATCCACACTTACGCAGACTCCGCCTTTGAAATTGGCCACGCCGTGCGCTCGCCACATCTTTGGCCGGGGCAGGTCATGGGTTTCGCTCATTACGGCCCACATCTTGCCTCGAACATCGGGATCGAAGGCAACCCAATAGGCGGTGTTGTCCCACGCGCGGGGAACGCCGGTCATCGATCGAGTCCAGGTGTGGCCGTCATCCTCGCTGCGGAACAGGCCAATGTCAGTGGTGGGAATAAAGCGGCGGTGGGAATCGAAGGGGTCAAAGAGATAACCGTAATTGGTGGTCACGTCGAGACCGGTACTTACCCAATCCGCGCCCGCTTCTTTTTTGGAATAGACTGCATGCCAACTTGCTCCGCCGTCTGTGGTCCGCATGGTGCGGCCATAGTCGGTGCCGTAGGCGAGGTTTGCATCCTGCTCGGCGACGCCCAGTTCGAGCGGATTCTCGCCCCACTCCGGTCCAAACTGTTCCGCGAGCCATGCGTCATGCAGGTTGGGTGCAACCGTTCTGTCTTCCTTCCAGACCAGCGTCCAGGTGAGACCGCCGTCGCTTGTTTTCGCCACACCCATCCACGATTTCCCGTCAAGTTGAAGATGATTGTATGAGGCATAGGCGGATTCAGGATGGTTCAGGCTGGCGGCAATGGCGCGAACTCGCGCGCCCTTGCCTGGCAACAGAGAGGCAATCCAGGTTGCGCCGCCGTCGTTCGAAACATAGACGCCTGAGTCCGAGGCGGCATACAACCTGACGCCCTGAGGAGATGAGAAGCCTGCGCTGACATCGGTGAAGGCAACGCCTTCAGGAGCAGGCCGGATTTGCCACGCGCCATGCTGCCGCGCCGTGACGCTCTTTTTCCCCGCGATATAGAGATCGCGGTCGCCAACTGGAGAGTGAGGATCGATCCAGATATTTTGCGGAGTCTCCGAGAGCGCAGTCAACTTTTCCCAATTGCCGCCTTCATCTTTCGATCGATAGAGCGCGGCCACGCCGTCCTTGACCGCTGCCGCAGTGAGGATGTGCGAATCGGCTGGATCTATGGCCAACGCTACAATGTCTCCAATGGGATTGGAATCGGAGAGGATGGTCTCGTCGGCATGGTCGGAGTTCATTTGAATCCCGTCCACTGTGGATGGCTTCGGCCAGACAAGATTCCAGGATTCTCCGTCGTCGGTGCTGCGCCATAAAGCTTTGGTCGCCGCATAGATCACGCGCGGCTGCAGAGGATCGAAGGCGAAGAACCGAACCGTGCCGCGCAGATTGAAGATGCGCCAGGAGCGGCCGCCATCATGGCTGATATAGCTCCCCGTCATATCGCAGGCGACTAAGACTTCATTCAGATCGTGCGGATCGATGGTGGGGTGGAACATGGCGCCGCCGCCGCCGGGGCCGACTACGTGGAATTCGCTCGCACGCACCGTCTGGCTTGCTAACTGGTTCACTGTGAAGAGTGCGAATGCGCATAATGCAAAGATTTGTACATAGTTTTTCATATAGTTTTTGTTCAATTTGACGGGT
>Ga0224555_1002566_pt1 | contig 20898 bp, 14 predicted proteins | sample 714S23034metaG_FD_180687 | JGI IMG/M metagenome (GOLD analysis project Ga0224555, IMG submission 180687) | Peat soil microbial communities from Stordalen Mire, Sweden - 717 S2 30-34 | ecosystem: Environmental > Terrestrial > Soil > Wetlands > Peat | place: Sweden: Norrbotten County, Stordalen...
CCTGCTGGTCGAAGGCCTGGTCTGGGCATGGCAGAAAGGCGTGCTCGAATGGAAGTAGGGGGGAAACCGAACGGTGGAGTAATGAATGAAAGCCCGATACTCCTAAACCCAAAACTCCAAAACTGCCTCACCCCAATCCTCATGCCGAACATCGAACAACCAACATCGAACTCTGAACTCTGAACTGCTCCGCAATGGACGAAGGACTACGAAGTGAATTGCAGAAACAGGGCGTTTTCACGACGACCCTGGAGGATCTGTACAACTGGGGGCGGAAGAACTCCGTCTGGCCGCTCCAGTTCGGGCTCGCCTGCTGCGCCATTGAAATGATCGCCACCTCGATGGCGCGGTACGACCTGGCCCGGTTCGGGGCGGAGGTGTTCCGGCCTTCTCCGAGGCAGGCGGACCTGATGATCGTGGCCGGGACCGTCACAAAGAAAATGGCGCCCCAGGTCGTGAGGCTCTACAACCAGATGCCCGAACCCAAATATGTCATCGCCATGGGCGCGTGCGCCATCTCCGGCGGCCCCTTCAAGCAGGGCTATAACGTGCTCAAGGGCATCGACCGCTACATTCCCGTGGACGTGCACATTCCCGGGTGTCCGCCGCGGCCGGAGGCGCTTCTCCACGCGTTCATGACGCTGCAGCGGAAAATCGACGAACAGCCTCTGACGGGAAATGGCAGGCCGAGGCATTTGGACCCCGCCGCCCCCAGCGAGTTTGTCGTGCCTCAGTTTGGCGCCCACGATCTCGAGCCGCCGAGCAACAGCAGCCTCTGGCGCGCGCCGGCGGTCTCCGAAAAAGGATCGTGACATGGGTCGCAACAATTCCAGGAAGTAACGACCCGTGATCGCCCTCGACCGGATCAAATCACAATTGGAAGCCGCCGTTCCCGGCGCGCGGCTTGAAATCGTTCCCAACGACAGCCCTTCCGGCCAGCGTTCGCTGCTCGTGGACAACGCTCACGCAGCGGCGGTGGCCGAACGACTGCGCGATGATCCCGAACTGCGCCTGGATTATGCCTCGAATGTCACCGGTGTGGATTGGCCGGAAACGGAGCTGTCTGAAAAGGTCAAAATCAAGCGGGTCGTCGAGGGAGTCGAGAGCGAGGTCGAGGAAATCAGAAAGACGCTGCGGCCCGGCTACCTCGAGGCGGTGTACCATCTCTATTCGATGGAGAAAAAGCACGGGCCGGTGATCCTCAGGATGCGCACGGAAAATCGCACCGACAAGGCCCGCCTGCCCTCGCTCACGGCCGTCTGGCGCGCGTGCGAATTCCAGGAACGGGAAATCTACGACCTTTACGGCATTGTATTCGACGGCCATCCCGACCTTCGCCGCATCCTGATGTGGGACGGGTTTCAGGATCATCCGATGCGCAAGGATTACGTTGAACCGGACGATTTCGAATACGAGCCGACGCCGCACGACGAGGTGCTCGAACGGGCGAAGCGGCATCACTCCCGAGAGGCGGCCACATGAGCGCGGAAACCGTCATTGCGGCGGCGGCGCAGCCGCCGGCGTTCGGGGCTGCCGGTCCCGCGCCGCGGAATTACGAGATCCTGCCCAAGACCTCGCCCGCGGGCGACGCCGGCGCAGGATTGCTCGAAGTGTCGATGGGGCCGCACCATCCTTCCACCCACGGAGTGTTCCGGATGGATGTGGTGCTGGACGGGGAGCGGGTGGTGAAGCTCAAGCCCGTATTCGGTTACCTCCATCGCAACCACGAAAAGATCGCCGAGGGCACGACGTATCTGTCGTCGATGCCCTACACGGACCGGCTCGATTATTTCTGTTCGCTGACGAACAACTGGGCCTACGCCCTGGCGGTCGAGAAGCTCGCCGGGCTTCAGGTGCCCGAACGCGCCGAGTTCATTCGCGTCATCACCGCCGAGCTGACGCGCCTGCAAAACCACGTCTGTCTCATCGGCTTTTTGCTCCAGGACATGGGTGCGCTCGGCACACCGCTCATGTATGCCTTCCGCGAGCGGGAGAAGATCCTCGACCTGTTCGAGTCGCTCACCGGCGCCCGGATGATGTGCAACTACATGCGGTTCGGCGGCTGCCGCGTGGATCTGCCCGAAGGCTGGCTCGAAGCGGCGAAAACCGTCGTGGAAGAATACCCCCGCTTCCTCGACGAATTCGAACGGTTCCTCGGCGGGAACGAGATCCTCCTGGCGCGCACCCAGGGCGTCGGCGCGCTGCCCAAGGAACTGGCGGTCAATGCCGGCGTGACGGGCCCGATGCTGCGCGCCTCCGGCGTGAATTACGACATCCGCAAGGTGGACCGCTACGGCATCTACGACCGGTTCGACTTCAAAGTGCCCCTCGGCGAGCACGGCGATGTTTTCGACCGTTACATGATCCGCGTGCTGGAGATGCGCGAGTCCGTCAAAATCCTCTCGCGGGCGCTGGCGGACATCCCGTCCGGCCCGATCGTTGATCCGAAGGCGAAGCTGCGCGGCTTTCGTCCCAAGCCCGGCGAAGCCTATGGCCGGATCGAGGCGCCCAAGGGCGAGCTCGGATTTTACCTCATCAGCGATGGCTCGCCAAATCCCTATCGCTATCGCGTCCGCCCGCCGAGTTTCATCAACCTCACGATCCTCGAGGACATGTGCCTCGATCAACTGGTGGCCGACGTCGTGATCATCCTCGGCAGCGTGGACATCGTGCTCGGGGAGGTGGACCGGTGAGCCTTTGGGAGTTGCAAGTTCCAGGTTGCAGGTTGCAGGTTGCGAGCAATCGCGGCTTGGGATTTCAGAACCTGCAACCTGCAACTTTCGACCTGCAACTCATGTTATGTTAGGCGAAGGCATACTCAAAGGCATGGCGGAAACGGCCCGCAATTTCGTGGGCAGCTACGTCAGCAAAGACCGGCTGGTCACGGTGCAATATCCCGAGGAGCGACTGCCGCTGAAGGAAGCGACGCGCCAGTTTCCCTTCCTCGTCTATGACGGGGAGGATTGGCAGAAAGGGCTGCGTTGCGTCGCGTGCCAGATTTGCGAAAAGGAATGCCCGCCCAAGTGCATTTACATCCAAAAGAGCAAGGACAAGAAACCCGATTACATCGGCAAGCCGCAGTTGTATCCGGCCACCTTCGACATCGACCTGTCCGTGTGCATGAGCTGCCAGATTTGCGTGGAGGTCTGCCCGTTCGATGCCATCAAGATGGACACCGAATACGAATTGAGCACCGACGACCGGTTCGGCGGCCTGCTGGCGCACAAGGAGCAACTGGCCAGATCGAACGGGCACTACCATCGGATTCACCCGACCGAGGCGGCGGAAGTGGACGGTCGCCTCGGCGCGGAGAAGACCCGGCTGGAGGCAAAGGCCAAGGCGGCCCTCGAAGCCAAAGCCAAGGCTGCCCTGGCGCCCGCGAGACCAAACCATTGAGGCGGGATGCCGCTTCCGACCGGCGAGGCGCCAGCCGGATCACGCAAAGGCGCGTGTGCTCGCCCAATCCCACCTGCGCAGATCGCAATGAATCCGACGCATCGGGAATCGCGCCGGAAGCCTCCTCCGCGACCAACGGGTGTGAGACGGAAATCTTCAGGATGCCGGCGCGTCAGACCGGACATTTCGTGCTATTCGGGTAGCACAGGCCACCGGCCTGTCTCGCCCGGCCACTGGCCGGACGAAACGGAGAGAGGCGCTCGGCTCTCAATGAGGGCGGACGTTTTCCCGCGCCCTCCCTTCCGAGCGGCGAGTCGCCGCTCGGAACAGGCGGGTCGCCTGTGCTACCCTTTCGACGGTGAAATGTCCGGGCAAGTTACCGCTGCCTGCAAAGAACGGGCCGGAACACTCCACTTGAAGAATTTTGTCTCATACCCGCGACCGGCCGACCGGCCGGGTGGCGATTTTTCTGCTGGCGTTTTGGAATCGATGCCGGTTACTTTTCGCCGTCCGGGGCGAGACGCGCGCGGTGCGGCGAACCCGAACTCCGCAGGTTTGTTGATTCCAAAGAATCTCAACACGGCTGCGCTTTTATTCATGGGGAATAATGATGGCTGAAACTCTGGATCAGGTTTTTGTGATTTTGAAGCATTGGCTGGTCGGTCTCGCGCCGTCTGGGTGCCAGCCCGTCGTCTCCGCCCTGCTCTCGATCGTGCCCATCCTCCTCGCGTTTCCGCTTCTGTTCGCGGTCACAACGATCCTCGAGCGAAAGGGCCTGGGCCGGATTCAGAATCGGTATGGTCCGAATCGGGTGGGTCTTTACGGGATGCTCCAACCGGTCGCCGACGGCTTGAAAACGTTGACCAAGGAAGACATCGTGCCGCGCACGGCGGACGAGGCGGTGCATTTCATCGCCCCCGTGGTGCTCGTGGTGACGGCGTTCCTGGTTTATGCCGTGTTGCCGGTGGGCCGGAACATGGTGGCCGTGGATCTCGATGCCGGCGTGTTGTTCTTTTTCGCGATCGGCGCCGCGACCGAGCTGTCGGTCTTCATGGCGGGCTGGTCCAGCCGCAACAAATACTCGATGCTCGGCGCCATGCGGGCCATCGCCCAGATGATCAGCTACGAAATCCCGCTCATTCTGTCCGCCGTTACGGTCATCATGGTGGCCGGATCGCTCTCGATGGTGGCGATTGTGGAGAAGCAGGCGGGTTGCACCGGCTGGCTGCCGAACTGGTATGTGTTCACGCCCTGGGGGTTCGCCGGGTTCGCTCTGTTCATGATCGCGGCCACGGCGGAGTCCAACCGTTCCCCGTTCGATTTGCCCGAAGGCGAATCTGAAATCATCGCCGGTTACTACATCGAATATTCCGGGTTCAAATTCGCCCTGTTTTTCCTGGGTGAATACCTTGGCCTCTTTGCGGTCAGCGGGCTCGGCATCACGCTGTTCCTCGGCGGCTGGCACGCGCCGTGGCCGTTTCTGGAGGCCATCCCGTCCTGGGCCTGGTTCTTCGCCAAACTGCTGGCGTTGATCGCGGGGTTCATCTGGATCCGGGGCACACTGCCGCGGCTCCGCATGGATCAGCTCATGAACTTCGCCTGGAAATTCATGCTGCCCATGGCCCTCATCAATGTCCTGGCGGCGGGCATCTGGCATTTCATGGAGCCGGGCGTTTCGCGCTGGATGGTCGGTTCGCTGCTGGTCATCGGCCCCTACCTCCTGCTGGGGCGCGCGTTGATGGAAGGAAAACAGTTTCAGAAGAGAACGTATCATTTTGCTGATTGATATGATCGTAGCATGACCCTCTCATTCGCCATCATTGCCTCTGTGACGGTGGCCGCGGCGGTGGCGGCGATGGGCCTGCGCAACATCGTGCATTGCGCGCTGGCTCTCACGGTGGCGCTCGCGGGGTTGGCCGCGGCATACTTGCAACTGGACGCCCAATTCGTCGGGTTCGCCCAAATCCTGGTCTATGTCGGCGCGGTGGCGATCCTGGTCGTGTTTGCGATTCTCCTCACGCGCTCCGGCGATCCCGCGCACCCCTCCGTCCTGTCCCCCGGCTGGCTTGCGGGCGCCGTCATCGCGGTCGTCGTGCTCGGTGTCCTGGTGTATCCGATCGCCAGAAGCCCTTCCATTTCCCGAACACTGCCGCCGCCCGCCGGGGCCACCGTCCACCAGATCGGCGACGCGCTCATGGGTCGATTCGTCCTGCCGTTGGAAGTCACCGGCCTCCTGCTGACCGTGGCCCTCATCGGCGCCGTGATCATCGCGATGCGGGAAAAGGAGCCAATCGGAACAATCTCAAATCCCGGATCCGAAATCGCAAATCGCAAATCGCAAATCGCCAATCCTCCATGAGTCCCCTGCCCGGCTATCTGCTGCTCTCCGCGTTTCTCTTCGCCATCGGCCTGGGCGGCGCGCTCATGCGCCGCAACGCCATCCTGGTGCTCATTGGCGTCGAGTTGATGCTCAACGCGGCGAACCTGAATTTCATCGCGTTCTGGCGTTTTGGCGCGCACCCGGAGGCGCTGACCGGAATTCTGTTTGTGATTTTCTCGATCGGCGTCGCCGCGGCGGAAGCGGCGGTCGGCCTCGCGCTGATCATCGCCATCTACCGGCATTACAAGACGACGAACGTGGACGAAATGACGGCGTTAAAAGGATAATTTCAGCGAAATCAAAATGACCTGGATCGTCCGAAACCTCTGGCTGATTCCCGCGCTGCCGATGCTGGCGGCGGGTCTGGGCGCCCTGGCCAAACAGCGGCATCGAAGGTTCGCCGCGTCCCTGTCCATCGGCGCAATGGGCCTCTCCCTCCTGCTGTCCCTCTGCGCCTTCGCCCATGCGCTGAAACCCGGTCCGAACCCGCGCCAGGTGTTCAACTTCGACTGGTTTCAAATGGGCGATCCGGGCGCGCCGGGCACGGTGGTGAAGCTGGGCTGGGTGCTGGATCCGCTGACGGCGGTGATGCTCGTGATGGTGTCGTTTGTCGGGCTGTTGATCTTCATTTACAGCGTCGGGTACATGGCGCGGGACGAGAATTTCACCCGCTTCTTCTGCTTCCTCTCGCTGTTCGCCGGGGCGATGCTGGGCGTGGTCATCGCCAACAGCCTGCTCCTGTTCTTTATTTGTTGGGAACTCGTCGGCCTGACGTCCTACCTGTTGATCGGCTTTTGGTATCACAAGCCGGCGGCCGCGGCCGCGGCCAAAAAGGCGTTTATCACGACGCGCATCGGCGACGTGCTGTTCCTGCTCGGCATGGTCTGGCTGTATTCGCAAACGGGCACCCTCCTGTTTTACGACGGTAGCGGCGGGGGTTGTCTCGAACAATCCGCGCTGGACGCGCTCGTCGTCCGAACGACCGGCGCGGGGATGGCCGTTTCAACTGGGATCGGGCTCCTGATTCTGTGCGGCGCCATTGGCAAATCCGGGCAGGTGCCGCTGCATGTCTGGCTGCCGGACGCGATGGAAGGTCCCACGCCCGTCAGCGCCCTGATCCACGCGGCGACGATGGTGGCCGCGGGAGTGTTTCTGGTGGCACGGGTTTATCCCCTGATGGCGGCGCATCCCGCAGGCGCGGCGGCCGGGACGGGCGCCCTTGAGGCGGTGACCTGGGTCGGCTCGATCACCGCCGTCTTTGCCGCGAGCATCGCGGTCGCGCAAACCGACATCAAACGCATCCTGGCCTACTCGACCGTTTCGCAGCTCGGTTACATGATGATGGGCCTCGGGGTCGGTGGTGTTGCCGTTGGAATGTTTCATCTGATCACCCACGCCTTCTTCAAGTCGCTCCTGTTCCTGGGCGCCGGCTCGGTCATCCACGGCTGCCACGAACAGCAGGACATCCGACGCATGGGCGGGCTGCGGAAGTTCATGCCGGTGACATTCGCGACGTACGCCATCGGCATGCTGGCTCTCAGCGGCGTTCCCCTCCTCTTCTCCGGGTTCTGGAGCAAGGACGAAATCCTGCACGCAGCGCGGGGATGGAACATCTCGCAGGCGCCGTTTTATCTCGGCGCGATCGGCGCCCTGCTCACGGCGTTCTACATGACGCGCCAGGTGGCGCTGGTGTTTTTCGGTTCGAATCGCGGCGGCGGGCGGGAGTCCGCCCCGTCCCCGCCGGAGGCTATGCCTCATGCAACGCCGGAACCAGCTCGTCTCCATGAAGAGCATGGCAGTCCGCACGAAAGCCCGGCGATCATGACGATTCCCCTGATCGTCCTGGCGGCCTTTTCGATCCTGCTGGGCTTCATCGGCACGCCGGCATGGCCCTGGTTCCAGTCGTTCCTGAACGGGGAATCGGCGTCGGTGAATTTTGCCCGATTCAGTCAAGCGGGTGTCCTGCCTCTGATGCTGTTCTCGACCCTCATCGTTTTCCTGGGTCTCGGGCTGGGGTGGTGGTTTTATGGCCGCAAGCCGATCCGGAGGAGCGACGAGCCGGATCCGCTGGCACTCCTTCGCCCGGACATTTTTGCGCTGTTGCGGAACGGTTATTTCATCGACGAACTCTACGAACACACCGTCGTTGCCTTCAACGCGTGGTGGTCGCGGGCTTGCGCCTGGCTGGACAGGTGGGTTTGGAACGGGGCCGTGGAACTGGTCTCCTACGCCGTGATCGGGCTCTCCTGGGTGAACCGGTTTTGCGACGAATACATAGTGAACCTCGGGTTTGACGAAGGGTGCCGGCGCCTGACGCTCGGCGGCAAATTCCTGTCCAGCCTGCAGAATGGCCGCGTGCAGAATTACCTGCGCGTCATCGGTGTTGCGCTCGCCGCGCTGGTGCTGTTTTTGATCTGGGGCTGCCGCGCGTCATGAACGGATTTCCCCTCATCACCACCCTCACGCTCGTGCCGCTCGTCGGGGCGGTGCTGGTCGCCGGCCTGGGCAGAGACAAGGCAGCCTTTGCGCGCGGACTCGCCTTTGCCCTCGGCCTCCTCTCGCTCGCCCTGGCCCTGGTGATGTGGAAATCCTTCGATCCGACTTCGGGCGCGCTTCAATTCGAGGAGCGTCATGAGTGGATACCGACGCTCCACATTCAATACCACGTGGCCGTGGACGGGCTCGGGCTGCTGATGGTGCTGCTCACGGCGGTGGTCACGCCCATGGCCATGCTCGCATCGTGGCGGGTGGAAGACCGCGCCCCGCTTTACTTCTCGCTCGTCCTTTTCCTGCAGTCCGGATTGTTCGGCACCTTCACCGCGCTGAACTTTTTTCATTGGTTCCTTTTCTGGGAACTGAGCCTGATCCCCGCGTTTTTCCTGATCCGGCTCTGGGGCGGCCCGCAGCGCGCGCCCGCGGCGACGCAGTTTTTTGTCTATACCCTGTTCGGCAGCGTGGCGCTGTTGCTATCGTTCCTGGCGATTTTTCTCGCCACGGACAAAGTGTCCGATTTCATCGCGCTGGCGGACTGCGCGCGCCAGGGGACTCTCATCCCGGCGCTGTCGGCGAAGCTCGGCTTGCAGGAATTGACGACGCGTGGGCTGGCGTCGCTTATTTTCATCGGCGCGTTCGTTGGATTGGCCATCAAGGTTCCCCTGATGCCATTTCATACCTGGCTGCCTGCGGCCTACACCGAGGCGCCGACGGGGACGACGATGTTGCTGACGGGAGTGATGTCGAAAATGGGGGTGTATGGTTTTCTGCGCATTTTGCTGCCGATTTTTCCGGAGCCAATGCAGTGGCTGCGGACGCCGTTGCTGGTGCTGGCGGTCATCACGATTGTTTTTTCGGCCGGTGCGGCGTTTGCCCAGACGGACCTGAAGCGCCTGCTGGCCTATTCCTCCATCAATCACCTGGGTTACTGCATGCTCGGCATCTTTGCCGTCGCCACCCCCGGCGTCGGAGTGATCGCGGCCGCCACCCAGAAGGCCGCCGCGCTGAACGGCGTTTTCCTTCAGATGTTCAATCACGGCCTCACGGCGTCAACTCTGTTCTGGTTCGTCAGCCTGATCGAACGCCGCAGCGGAGGATTGCGCGGCTTGAACGACTTTGGCGGCTTGCGCAAGGTCGCGCCGGTGTTCTGCGGCCTGATGGGCATTGCCCTGTTCTCGTCGCTCGGTCTGCCCGGGTTGAACGGATTCGTCGGTGAGTTCCTCATTTTCAAGGGCGCGTTCCCGCTCGCACCGTGTTCCGCGTCGCTGTCCGTGATCGGGCTGCTCGTCACCGCGATTTTTATCCTCACGCTCATCCAACGCGTTTTCAACGGGCCGCTAAACCCGGCCTGGTCGAAGCTGCCCGACCTGACGACCGGCGAGCGGGTGATGCTGGCGGTGCCCATCGCGCTGATGTTCGTTCTGGGCGTCTATCCGCAACTGGTTCTCGGCGTGATCAACCGCACCGTCGTGGAGATGGTGAAGCAATTGCCATTTTAAAGACACATGAGCCGGATAAACACCTCGCCGCGCCAAAGACTTTGTAACGCCCTTTCAGGGCTTGGATTGTTTCGGGCACGTGAGTCCCAGGGCGTTGCCCTGGGCTGTCATGTTCTTGCGCTTTCAGCGCGCGACCATCGTCATGCGGGTGACGGAGCAATTGCCTTTTGAACACGGATGAAAACGCATAATCACAATGCCGCGCCAAAGGCGCAGGGCAAGATAGCCCAGGGCAACGCCTTGGGTAACGGATACACCAAATATCGCCGCGCCGAAGGCGCAAGACAAGAAAGCCCAGGGCAACGCCCTGGGTAACGGATGCACGAAATTAAATGAGCCCTGAAAGGGCGAAACAAGATGCCACAATCCCTCGCCAACATTTTGATTCATGTCATCTGGAGCACGAAAGGACGCCTTCCGCTCATTTCCGACCATGTGCGAGCGGGGTTGCATGGCTACATGGCTGGGGTCTTGAAGAACTTGGAATCGCCCGCGCTCATTATCAATTCCGTGACTGATCACGTTCACATCCTCTGTCAGCTCTCGAAGAACGTCGCGACCTGCAAGTTGCTCGAGGAAGTGAAGAAGAGTTCGAGCAAGTGGATGAAGGAACAGGGCGTTTTAGATTTAGCGTGGCAAAACGGCTACGGCGTATTTTCTGTGAGCCAATCGAACGTGGGTGCGGTTCGAAAATACATCGAGAGCCAAGCCGAACACCATAAGAAGCGAGACTTTAAGGCGGAATTCCGCGAGTTCTGCAAACGTCACGACGTGGCGATCGACGAGCGTTATGTGTGGGATTGATTCTGTAACGCCCTTTCAGGGCTTAAATTTATTTGTGGGACGTTGTTCCCAGGGCGTTGCTTCTTCCCAGGGCGTTGCCCTGGGCTGTCATGTCTTGCGCCTTTGGCGCGGCAAATGGCGGCCTGAAAGGCCAAAGCAGGAAGGCCCAGGGCAGAGCCTTCTTGTCTTGCGCCTTTGGCGCGGCGAATCGCGGCCTGAAAGGCCGAAACAGGAAAGCCCGGGGCGACGCTTCGCTCTGCTCCGGGAAATGATCGCACAATATTGCAGCGCCCTGAAGGGGCGCGACAAAACGCGAACGCGAGAGCGTCCGTTAGTTCCTGAGTCGATGCTAATGAAGGCCCGACCGTTGTTTCATTCGATTCTGCATCGTTGCATTGAATACGGTGCGAAATCATACCACAGCCACTTCAAGACACCCTGAACATGCTGGCCTGGACGATCTACATCTCGTTTCTCGGCGTGCTGGCGCTGATGCTCCTGCCGACCGGCGCCGCGCGCGCCGCGCGCGTGCTGGCGCTGCTGACAGCGTTGGCGGGTCTGGGAATCGGCGTCGCTGGTTACGCGCAGTTCGAGACGGGCAGGATCGCCACCGTTGCGCGTGTGCCCTGGATTCCCTCGCTGGGCATCCAATATCATCTGGCGGCGGACGGGATCAGCCTGACGCTGGTGTTGTTGACCGGGGTGGCGGCGGTGGCCGGCATTTTGTTCTCCTGGAACATCGAGCATCGGGCGAAGGAATTCTTTGCGTTCTACCTGGCGCTGATCGGAGGGGTTTACGGCGTTTTTCTCAGTTTCGATTTGTTCCTGCTGTTCGTCTTTTACGAACTCGCAATCATCCCGAAATATTTCCTCATCGCGATCTGGGGTTCGACCCGCCGGGAATACGGAGCGATGAAGCTGGCGCTGTATTCGTTCGTTGGCAGCGCGATGGTGCTGGTGGGCCTGATCGCGGCATATGTGGTCGCGGGGGCGAGGACACTGGACATCATGGATCTGGCGGGTTTTCCGTTCCCCCTCGCCTTCCAGATGTGGGCGTTCCCCGTGGTGTTCGTCGGATTCGCCATCCTGGCGGGCCTGTGGCCGTTTCACACCTGGGCGCCGACCGGCCACGTGGCGGCGCCGACGGCGGCGTCGATGCTGCTGGCCGGTGTGGTGATGAAACTCGGCGCGTATGGCTGTTTGCGGGTGGCCATGACGCTTTTCCCCCGGGGACTGGAGCCATGGGGATTCCAGGTGCTGGGGTTTGCCTCGTGGGGCGGCGTGTTCGCGGTGCTGGCCGTGACGGGCATTGTGTATGGCGCGATGGTGGCGCTGGTGCAGACGGATTTTAAATTTGTGATCGGTTATTCCAGCGTGAGCCACATGGGGTTTGTCCTGCTGGGGCTGATGACCCTGAACCAGGTGGGTCTGAGCGGCGCGGTGCTGCAAATGTTCTCGCACGGTGTCGTCGCCGGGCTGCTGTTCGCGGTGGTCGGCCGGATGGTTTACGATCGCACCCACACCCGGGATCTGGCGGCGCTGCAGGGCCTGAACCTGAGCAAGGCCATCCCCTTCGCCGCGGTGATGTTCGTGCTGGCGGGTGCCGCATCGATGGGGCTTCCCGGGTTCAGCGGATTCGTCGCCGAAGTGCAGGTGTTGGTCGGGGCGTGGGCGGCGTTCCCGACGCTGGCCGTCCTGGCCGGAGCCGGCATCGTGGTGGGGGTGGCCTACACGTGGCGCGCAATGCAGAAGGCGTTCTTCGGTGAGGTCACCGCGGCGGATCCCCCGCGAACGGGTCCGCCCGCGGATCCGGAGTCGCTCCCGCGGCAGTTGGAGCGCATTTCGGTTCACGAACGACTGGGGGCCGCGCTCCTGATCGGCATTTCGCTGGTCATCGGGCTTTACCCCCATTTATTGCTGAGGATCATCGTGCCGAGTTTTGATTCGCCGTTGTTTGACTGGCTCAGGATGGGAGGCCCGCGATGAGTTACCTCGACCTGCTCAAGCTTGCGCTTCCGGAAACGATCGTGCTCCTCGGCGCCCTGGCGGCACTGGTGGCCGACTCGACGATGCGCGGGCTGGCGGTGCGCTTCCGGTTCCTCATCGGAGGCATGATTGCCGCCGTCGGTTGCGCCGCGGCCATCGCCTGGATGCTGCTCGCGCCTGGCATCGGGAGCGCGCCGGGCGGCATGCTGGCCGTCGATCCCCTGACGCAGCTCGTCCAGATCGCGCTTCTGGTGCTCACGATCTTCACCGTGTTGATTTCCATGGAATCGGATTTCACGGAACACGTCGGGGAATATCTCGCCCTGATTCTGCTGGCGACGGTCGGGATGATGTTCCTGGTCGGATCGGAGGACCTGCTGATGGTGTTCATTTCACTCGAGCTGACCAGTCTCTCGCTTTACATCCTGACGGCGTTTGACAAGCGGAACATCCGGTCCGCGGAAGCCGCGCTGAAATATTTCCTGTTCGGCGGAATGTCGGCGGCCTTCACGTTGTTCGGTTTCAGTCTCATTTACGGCCTGTCTGGCTCGACGAATCTGCGCGAGATCGCCGCTTCGCTCGCCGGCAAAGGGCTGGATCCGTTGCTGATCGTGGGGCTCGTCATGGCGGTGATCGGCTTTGCATTCAAAGTGGCGGCGGCGCCGTTCCATCTGTGGGCGCCCGATGCCTATCAGGGCGCCCCGGCCCCGAGCGCGGCCTTCATCGCATCCGGTTCAAAGGTCGCCGGCTTTTTCATATTCGCCAAGGTGCTGATGCTGGGGTTCGCGGGAGCGGAAGGCAGCGGCGCGTGGCGGGATTACGCGCCGGGGTGGACGCCGGTGGTCGCCGCCATCGCGGCCCTGTCCATGTTGCTGGGCAATCTCGCGTCCATTGTTCAAAGCAGCGTGCGGCGACTTTTGGCGTATTCGGCGATTGCGCACGCGGGCTACATGCTGCTGGGGGTGATGCCGCACAACGGGGAGGGCCTCGCCGCGTTGATTTACTATGCGGTGACGTACGCGCTGACCACGCTCGGAGCCTTCGGCGTGGTGGCGGCGGTGGAGCGCGGGACCGGGGATGAAACGCTCGCCGGCTTTGCCGGGATGAGCCGCCGCGCGCCGGTGATATCGTTCTGCATGTTGATTTTCATGCTCTCGCTGGCGGGCATACCGCCCCTGGCCGGGTTCTTTGGAAAATTCTACGTGTTCGCCGCGGCCCTGAAGGGTGGCGCGCCGGATCTCGGCCTGCTTTGGCTCGTGATCCTGGCGGTGGGGATGAGCGCCGTCTCGCTGTATTACTACCTGAACGTCGTCAAGCAACTCTATGTGGCAGACCCTCCGGTGGGCAGCGGGCCGCTCCAGGTGACAATCCTCAGCCAGATCACGCTGGTTCTGCTGGCGGCAGGTGTCGTGGTCCTCGGCTGCGCACCCACGCTCATCCTGAACCTGATCCAGGATGCCGTGCAATTTGCGAGGTTCTAAGCTGCATTTTGCCAGCTACCGACCCCGGCCCGCCCGGAAGCCGACATTCTGAACCGGAATTGGGGGTGCGGGCAGGACATCCTGTGAAGTGCGGACTGTCCCCTTCCTGCGAAGCCGGAACATGCGGGAATGACACGAATTTCGAGGGGATCCCGGGCGCGCGGACGTGACGCTCGAGCTTTTGCACGCGGTTTCAATGCGACTTCCGGTTCGCAACTCCACTTTACGCGTCTGGTTTGACTTTGAGCACGATTCCTGCATACTTGAAGCTGATTTTTGTCAGAATCGAAACTGAAGGGCGAAGGTGTCGTCAGAATGATCATGGAACAACCCGGCAGGCTGGTACGTCATCCCTTCAAGCCCGGTTTCAGGCTGCATCGCGTCTCATGCTGAACAATCACATCCGCCGGTTCGGCTGGATTTTCGGGTTGATGATCATGAGCGTCGCGGTGGCAGGCCCGCATAAATGGCGGGTGAGCGATCCGGCACTCGCCCGTTCCATCGTCGCCCGGGGAGGCAGGCTCATCGCCGACTACGGCAGTTTTCAAATTCTCGAAAGCGATCAGGGGCCGGTTGCGGGCGCGGGTTTGGAGGGAGCGCAACTCGAGGACGATCTTGATTTGATCCAGCTCAACGCGCGGGTGCTGGACACCCGAGACGCCGGAGTGCAGGCGTTGCGCAAACCGGTCGCGCCTTTTGCAGGAAAGCGGCTTCGGCTGGTTCACTTCGCGGGTCCGATCAAGCCGGAATGGCTCGCGGCGCTGCGGCAGAGCGGCGTCCTCATCGTCAGCTATGTTCCCCAGGATGCCTATCTGGTTTATGGCGACGCCGGCGCGGTTGCGCGCATGCAATCCTGGGCGCGCGGAACCAACTGCGTCCAGTGGGAGGTCGATTACATCGGGGATTACAAAATTCATCCCGCAGCCCGCTTGACGGACGGGAAGGGGAGGAAGCGGACTCCGGCCACGGATCGGTTCACCGTGCAGCTCCTGGACGACACGAACGCCAATCCGGCCACGCTCGCGCTGATCGATCGATGGAAGCTGGCGCCCGTGGAGAGGGAGTTTCGTGCGTTGCATTATTTGAACGTCGTCGTCCGGTTGCCCGCGGAGCAATTGGCGGGAATCGCCGGCCAGCCGGACGTGATTTCCATTCAACCGTATTTCGAAGCCGGAAAACTGGATGAAAGCCAGGACCAGATCCTGGCGGGGAACCTGACGGGCGGATCGCCTTCGGGTCCGGGATATCTTGCCTGGCTGGCGGGCAAGGGATTTACGCAAAGCCAGTTCAATGCGTCCGGTTTCGTGGTGGACGTGTGCGACAGCGGGATTGACAACGGAACAACGTCGCCCGGCCACTTTGGCCTTTATACGCTGGGCAATCCCGGCCAGTCGAGCCGTGTCGCTTACAGCCGATTGGAAGGGACACCCAATTTCGGCAGTATGTTGCAGGGTTGTGATGGGCACGGGACTCTCGACGCGCACATCGTCGCTGGCTACTGCGCGCTGGCCGGATTCCCCTTCGCCGATTCCTCCGGGTTCGAGTATGGGCTGGGTGTGTGTCCGTTTGTGCGGATCGGTTCATCGGTGGTTTTCGATCCGGACTATTTCACCAATCCGAATTTCACCAATCTGGTATCGGATGCGTATCAGAGCGGCGCGCGAATCAGCGTGAACAGTTGGGGGTTCTACTATTCGAACGGCGCTTACGACGCGAACGCCCAAGCGTACGACGCCCTGGTTCGCGCCGCGCAGCCGGCCGGCTCGACCAATGGCAACCAACAGATGGTCATCGTGTTTGCCGCCGGAAATATCGTGCCCTATTCACAGATCGTCGAGTCTCCCGGCTCGGCAAAGAACGTCATCACCGTTGGCGCATCGGAGAGCGTGCGCTCGCTTTCGCCCGCCAACCTCGGCAACGACCCCTCGGGAAACGACGGCTGCAACACGCCCGATTCCCAAGCCAACAATGCGAACGACGTGGCCGCCTATTCAGACCTGGGACCTTGCAGCGATGGGCGGATGAAACCGGACCTCGTTGCCCCGGGCACGCACGTCACCGGCGGCGTGGCGCAAACCGGTCCTGCGGCCACGAACGGTTTGGGCTTGGCCCTGAGCTGTTTCAACGCCGCGGCTGTGGCGGCTCTGCCGGGGGCCGGCGCCTGCGGAACGCCTGCCACTGGCAACACCAACAACTTCTTCCCGCTCGGCCAGCAGTTCTACACCGTGTCCTCCGGCACAAGCCAGTCCGCGCCCGCCGTCGCCGGAGCCTGCGCCCTGCTGCGTCAGTATTTTATCAACCATGCCTCCATGCCTCCCAGCCCGGCGATGACCAAGGCGTTTTTGATGAACTCGGCGCGGTATCTGAACGGCGCCGGCGCCAACGACACACTGTGGTCTCCCAGCCAGGGAATGGGGTCGTTGAACCTGGGGATGGCATTCGACGGTGTGCCGCGTCTCCTGCGCGACCAGGTGTCGCAGGACCAATTCACCAACTCAGGCCAGACCCGGCTGTTCACGGGCACGATCTCTGATCCCACGAAGCCGTTTCGCGTGACAGTGGCCTGGACTGATGCCCCGGGAAACACCGCCGGCAACGCATGGAACAACGATCTCGATCTGACCGTGATCGTCGGCGGGAACATTTACAAAGGCAACGTCTTCTCAGGCGCCTTTTCCGTCACGGGAGGCGCGTACGACAAGGAAAACAACGTCGAGAGCGTGATTCTGCCGGCGGGAGTGTCGGGCAATTTCGCCATCACCGTCACGGCCGCCAACATCAACTCGGTTGGCGTGCCCAACGGCGGCATGTCTCCCAACCAGGATTTCGCGCTGGTGGCCTACAATGCCGTGCCGGCTCCGGTGCCGGTCTTCACGCTGAACAGCACTTCAATCACGGCCGAAAACTGCAGTCCAAACAACGGGGTGATCGATCCGGGCGAAACGGTGACGGTGGCGTTCGCGCTCGAGAACTGGGGCGCGGCCAACACCACCAATCTGGTGGTAACGCTCCTCGCGACCAACGGCGTTGTCTGGCCGAGTGGCCCCCAATTGTGCGGTGCCGTCGTCGCGGGAGGCCCGGTCGTGACACAGTCGTTTTCGTTCACCGCCTCCGGCGCGTGCGGCGGCACGATCAGCCCCGTGCTCCAACTGCAGGAGGGTGCCTCCACCCTTGGCACCCTTGGCACCTCCTTCTATCTCGGCACCCTCACCATCACCAATCTGTCGGCGACGAATCCAGCTACTATCCAGATTCCCGCCTCCGGCACCATGGGCCCCGGAGCACCCTATCCGTCCACCGTCTTGGTTTCCGGCGTCACCGGCACGATCACCAAACTGACCGTCACCCTGATCGGCCTGACGCACACCTATCCAGCCGACGTGGGCGTGCTTCTGGTGGGGCCGACCGGGACAAATGTGGTTTTGATGTCCGACTGCGGCGGCGGCAATGGCATCAGTGACGTGACACTGACATTCGATGACAGCGCGGCGTCCTCACTGCCGAAGTCAGGACAGATCACCTCGGGCACTTATCTGCCAACCGACCTCAATGCCGGGTCGGAGAACTTTCCTTCACCCGCCCCAGGGAGCCCTTTCGGCCAAACCCTTTCCGGGTTCAACGGACTGAACCCGAACGGAGCCTGGTCGCTCTACGTGCAGGATGAGGCGTTGTCGGACACGGGCAACCTGGCCCAAGGCTGGCAACTCAGCATTACCACGTCCAATCTGGTTTGCTGTTCCGGCGCAGCCCTGCCTCCTCCGCAGATCCAGTCCATTGCCACCTCGAACGGCATCGTCACCGTCACGTGGACCGCCTTCCCAGGACAGGCGTATCGACTTCAATCCACAACCAACCTGAGTGGCGGTTATTGGAACAGCCTGACGCCCGATGTCACCGCCACCAATTCCATCGCCAGCAAAACCGATTCTCCCGGCTCGGCGACGCAAAGCTTTTACCGCGTCCTGGTTCTTCATTGATTCCCGGCATGCTTCCTGCATACTCTGATCCATGAGTTCGTGTGAATTAGCGGCTGCCTTGAGATGAACGTCTTTCCTGCTCGGGGCAATGCGCTGCGGACTTCGCGTGACCGTCCCGACCCACCCGCTCCCAAGCCCGCCCCTCTGCGCGAATGGCGACTCCAGCCTGAACGATGCGTCTTCCGATTCGCCGGACTCGCCGTCTTGCTGATCGCCGGCACTGCCCTGGCCGCTCCCCCTAAGCTGCGCGTAACAGATCCGTCCCTGACGCAATCCATAATCGAGCAGGGAGGCAGCCTTGTAGCGGATTACGGCGCATTTCAGATCGTCGAAGCCGACGCGGTTCCATCGGGGAATACCGCCGATGCCCGTGTCGAGTCCGTCGATCGATTCGATTTCATCCAGCTCAGCGCCAGATCCCTGAACACCCGGACGCCGCAAATGCAGTCGCTTCGCCATGCCGTGGGTCCATTCACCGGCCGGCACCTGCACCTCGTCCAATTTGCGGGCCCGATCAAACCGGAGTGGCGGGCGGCTCTGGAGCAGACGGGCGCGAAGATCGTCAGCTATATTCCGCAGAATGCCTACCTGATTTACGGCGATGCGACGGCCCTGGCACAGGCCCAATCATGGGCGGGATCGGAAGCTTCCGTGCAATGGGAGGGCCCTTACCAGGACGATTACAAGATCCATCCAATGGCCCGCGCCGAGGATGACAACGGGAAACCGCGTTCCATCGGAACCGACACCTTCGCGATCCAATTGGTCGCGGATGACGAGGCAAATTCTGCGACACTGGGCAAGGTCGATCGATGGAAACTCAAGCCCGTCCGGAGCGAGTTCCGGATCCTGAACTACCACAACCTCATCGTTTCCCTGCCGGCGGAACGGCTGAAGGACCTCGCCGCCCAGCCGGATGTGATTTCCATCCAGCCTTATTTCGAGCCGAAGAAAATGGACGAGCGCCAGGATCAGATCGTGGCCGGCAATCTGTCGTCGGATTTGCCCAGCGGCCCTGGCTATCTGGCGTGGCTGGCAGGCAAGGGGTTCACCCAGGCCCAGTTCGGCGCCTCGGGTTTTGTGGTGGACGTGAGCGACAGCGGCATCGACAACGGCACGCTCAAGCCGGGCCACTTCGGACTTTATCCCCTGGGCGATACCTCGCAAAGCAGCCGGGTGGCTTACGTCCGGCTTGAAGGCACCGCCAATAATCCCGGCAGCACGCTGAAAGGCTGCGACGGTCACGGCACGCTCAACACCCACATCGCCGCGGGTTACGACGACCTGGGCGGCTTCCCGTTCGCGGATTCGACGGGCTACAGCTATGGCCTGGGTGTCTGCCCGTTCGTCAAAGTCGGCTCATCCGTGATTTTCGATCCGGACCTTTTCACCAGTCCAAACTATACGATGCTGGAAACAGAGGCTTACGCCAGTGGCGCCAGGGTTTCTAATAACAGTTGGGGATCGGCCAATGGCGCGAGTTACGATATGGACGCACAATCCTATGACACCCTGGTCCGCGACGTCGGAGCTTCGTCATTGCAACGGCAAATGGTCATCGTGTTCGTCGCGGGCAATGGAGGACCCAGCGCGCAGTCCATCATTTCGCCCGGCACCGCGAAAAACGTCATCACCGTCGGCGCCGCCGACAACGTCAGGTCGCTGGCCCCGGCGGATGGCGGCAACGATCGTTCCGGCTCTGACGGCTGCGGCAACACGGATTCCGACGCCGACAACGCAAACGCCGTAGTCGGTTTTTCCAGCCAGGGACCGTGTTCGGACGGGCGCATGAAGCCGGACCTTGTCGCGCCGGGAACGCACGTCACAGGAGGCGTCCCGCAGAGCGGCACTGCCACCACCAACGGCACCGGCACGGCGCTCTCGTGTTTCCCCTCGCCGCAGCCGGGCATCTGCGGTGTCCCGGGCAACAGCACCGCCGACCTCTTCTTTCCGCTCGGCCAGGAGTTTTACACCGTTTCCACCGGCACGAGCCACGCCGCCCCCGCGGTTTCCGGCGCCTGCGCCCTGGTCCGCCAATACTTTCTCAATGGCAACCTCGTGGCGCCCAGCCCGGCCATGACCAAGGCTTTTCTGATGAACTCCGCGCGTTACATGACCGGCGCCAATGCCGGCGACACGCTGTGGTCTCCCAGCCAGGGCATGGGTGAATTGGACCTGGGCGGCGCTTTCGACGGCGTCCCCCGCCTTTTGCGCGATCAGATGGATACCTTCACCGCCACCGGCCAGACGCGCACCTTCACCGGAACGATCGCCGATCCGACCCAGCCATTCCGCATCACCGTCGCGTGGACCGACCCTCCCGGCAGCACCGCAGCGGCCAGAGCTCTCGTCAATGATCTCGACCTGACCGTCACCGTCGGCGGCAAAACCTACAAGGGCAATGTCTTCAGCGGCGCCACCTCGGTCACTGGTGGAACCGCGGATTCACTGAACAACGTCGAAAGCGTGTTCCTGCCCGCGGGGACCTCGGGCAGCTTCACCGTGACCATCACCGCCGCCGACATCGCCGCCGACGCCCTGGCCATCGGCGGATCCACCCCGGAACAGGATTTCGCGCTGGTCGTCTATAACGCCAATCCAACTGCGCTTCCGTTTGCTCCGATCGCGGCGTCGTATCGAGGGCTGTTCTATGCGGCCGGTGGAGTCGAGTTTTTGCAATCCGGGGCGTTTTCGTTGACCACGACAGCCCGGGGCGGTTACAGCGGCACCCTGCAAATGGGCGCGAAGCTCTATGACTTCAGCGGACACCTTGACTCGTCCGGCACGGGAACCAACCTCATTCACCGGACCGGCACGAATGCCCTCACGTTCACGTTCCAGGTGGATGCAACCGACTATAACCGCATCACCGGCACCATTACGGATGGGTCCTGGCTTGCCGA
>Ga0224555_1002567_pt1 | contig 20898 bp, 17 predicted proteins | sample 714S23034metaG_FD_180687 | JGI IMG/M metagenome (GOLD analysis project Ga0224555, IMG submission 180687) | Peat soil microbial communities from Stordalen Mire, Sweden - 717 S2 30-34 | ecosystem: Environmental > Terrestrial > Soil > Wetlands > Peat | place: Sweden: Norrbotten County, Stordalen...
CTGTTTTTGTTTTTTGAACCAACCTGAGAGCCTGTCTAAAAAACCTGGTTGCGCCGCTTTGGGGGCTATCCTGCATTTCTCACAGACGGCTCGAAAACCCAGAATTCAGGGTCTGGCGGAGTCTCTGGGGGCCAGGAGGCCCCCAGAACAGCCGGTCAGGAGACCGGCGCTACAGTTTTTCGCCGCCTGTGAGAAGTGCGGGCTAGAGAGGCTGCGGAAAAAGGCTGTTTACCGAAAGGTACCTGCCGGTCAGGCTACCACCCAGGCGTTGACAAGGTGGGTTGCCGCAGCGCCCTGTCTCTACTGCAACAGCTTGGTAACTTCCTGCTGCAAGCTATTGGCCTGCGCCAGCGCCGAAATACCCGTCTGGCTGAGAATTTCGTACTTCGACATATTCGAGGTGGCCGACGCATAATCGGTAGCCTGCACCGCGTTCTGAGCTGCAGTTACGTTCTCCTGCTGCGTGTCCAACACCTCGTTGACCGCATTCAGCGTATTGATCTGCGCGCCGATGTAGAGGGCGCCATCGGCCACTTGCAGCAGCCCTACACCTTCTGTTGCGTTGATTTCCGATTGGGTGAGGGCCTGCTGGTTGTCCTGGAGGCCGTCGACCAGCGCAAGTCCCGCGGCATCATCCGCGCCGGAGTTGATTTTCGATCCGGAGGACAACTGCTGCAGCACAGTAGCCAGGCTGTTGCTGGAGCGATTGAGGTTGTTCTCCGAATAGATCGCATTGAGGTTATTCAAAATGCCCAGGGACATGGGAGCCCAACTCTTCCAGGGTGCATGGTTCCCACAGTGTTACCGGGTCTGTGCTCATTCATCTGTGCCGCTTTGGGCTGCAGATCCACGGTAACGGTACGGCCACATCTGTTTCCTGTTTCGACTCAGAACATGTCTTTATTAGGACACCGGTGTTGTGAATGAAATGCGGACAGGGAAGATGAGAAAGCTGAACGATCATGTGAGATGTCTACTCAGCTAAGAAACCGGGGACGAAACACCATAAGCCTCAACCCGTCGCGGCTGGTCTGGCACGAAGAATCATTTTGTATTGTGCGTACTTGCTGCGAGCGCCTCCCGCGAGAGCGGGCTGCCGGCCTCGAACGGAGCATCAAATCACGAAGCGCACTTAGCGCCTCTATCACCGGATGAACGTCAGTTGTGTTTTGGTACCCCCAGAGACAATACGGCGTCGCGGTACAAGAGCCGGCTGAACGCGGGGTTGAAGGCGAAGGCGAGAACGTAGGGGAGCCGCAGCCCGCGAGGCTGCGAAGGAATTGAGCACGACGAACAGCCGGGAGCGATCCCGGCTGTTGTTGTTTGCTAAGGTAGCTTAATAGGGACAGACTCTGGAAGGCAGAAGCAGCCGCAGGTCCTTCGACTTCGGTCGCCCGGCGACCTCCGCTCAGGATGACAGCGTTTTTGGCAAATTCGGTGTCAGTCCTTTAGCTAGAGCAGCTCGAAGATGCCTGCTGCACCCATGCCTGCGCCGACGCACATGGTGACCATGCCGTATCGGGCCTTCCGGCGTTTCATCTCCTGGAGCAGAGACGCGGTCAATTTTGCGCCGGTGCAGCCGAGGGGATGGCCGAGGGCGATTGCGCCGCCGTTAACGTTGATGCGGTCGGGATCGAGGTCAAGTTCGCGGATGATGGCGACCACCTGGGCGGCGAAGGCTTCATTCAATTCGATGAGGCCGATGTCGTTGAGGGTGAGGCCGGCGCGCCGGAGGGCTTTGGGGATGGCGGTGATGGGACCGATGCCCATTTCCTCAGGCAGGCAGCCGGTGACGGCGTAGGCCACGAGGCGGGCGAGGGGCTGGATTCCCAGTTCCCTTGCCCGGACGGCTTCCATGAGAACGGTGGCGGCGGCGCCATCGGAGGTTTGCGAGGAGTTGCCGGCGGTGACTGTTCCCTGGGCGTGGAAGGCGGGCTTGAGTTTGGCCAGGGCTTCAGCGGAGGTGTCGGCGCGGGGGCCTTCGTCGGCGGAAAAGATCTTATCGGTGATTTTCGGCTTCCCTGCCCTTGCTCCGGGAACGGAGATGGAGACGGGAACGGGGATCAACTCATCGGTGAAGCGGCCGGCGGCCTGGGCGGCGATGGCATTCTGATGGCTACAAAGGGCGAAGGCGTCCTGATCCTCACGCGAAACACGGTAATGACGGGCGACGCGCTCGGCGGTGAGGCCCATGGTCAAGAGCGAGGCGGGATAGTGCTCGGCCATCCAGGGATTGGGACTGGGTTTGAGTCCGCTCATGGGGAGCATGCTCATGGATTCCGCGCCGCCGGCGACGATGACCTGGGCGCCGCCGGAGCGGATGCGCTGATCGGCGATGGCGATTGCTTCGAGTCCCGAGGAGCAAAGGCGGTTGACGGTGACGCCGGGGATTTCGACGGGAAGGCCGGCGCGCAGGATGGCCCAGCGGGCAATGTCCCAGCCCTGCTCTCCTTCGGGCTGCGCGCAACCGAGGATCACGTCGTCGATTTCAGATTTGTCGAGGGCTGGAACCCGGCTTAAGGCTGCGCTCACGGCGAGCGCGGCGAGGTCGTCGGGGCGGGTGGTGGAGAGAGCGCCTTTGGGGGCGCGGCCAACGGGTGTGCGAATGGCGCTGACGAGGACGGCTTGCTGCATGGGGACTTGCTCCTTGCCTAACAGATGAGGAATGTTAATCCTGGGTTTCAACCACGGTCCAGGCGCTTCCGGAGAAGTAATGATAGACGGTGGCGCGTTCGATGATGGAATCGGCGAGGGCATCGTGATCGAGGCGCGGCGGACGACGCTTCATGCCGGACTGGGCTTCGTGAACCTGCTCGGGGGATGCGGGATCGATGCCCCAGTCGAATCCGAGAACGCCGTTGGGGCCATGGGGTTGAAGGTGCTCGGTTTCGGGTGCGGAGGCCAGGACGGTGGGCTGGGCGGTACTGCCGGCGAAGAAGACCAAAAGCGAGACGGATCCGTTCTCGGAGCAGAGGACGGCCCAATCGGAAGAGCCGCGGCTCATGAGGCTGGCCTGGACGACGTTTTCAGGGCGATGGGCTTCGTAGGTTTGTGGAATGAGGCAGCCGCGGAGGTTGAGGAGACTCTGGACGGAGGCTGGGAGCTCTGGGAAGGAGCTGACGGGCAGATGGCGGATTGTGTATGGGGTGGAGCGGCCGTCGAGGACGATTTGACCGGACTCTACCAATGGAGCGGGACCGCGCCCCTGGATGGAAAACGGACTTTGACCCCGGCAGCTCGCTACTGAGAGCCCGGCAAGCAGAAAAAGCGCAATTGATTTCATCGGCAGACCCTAATTCCGCAGCGGCTTCCCGGTTTTTAGGGTGAAGGCTATACGCTCCTGGGTTTTGCGTTCGCTCGCCAGGGAGAGAAAGGCTTCGCGTTCGAGATCGAGGAGGTATTGCTCGGTTAGCGGGGTTCCAGCGGTGACTCGGCCGCCGGCGAGGATGTAGGCGGCCCAGCGGGCAACTTTCTGGTCGTGTTCGGAGGCGAAGCCGGCTTCTCCCATGAGGAAGATGCCGGTTTCCAAGGTGGCGAGGGCGGAAGCGCCGGGTGCGGGAATAGCGGAGCGCGGTTGTGGAGGGGTGTATCCGGCCTGGGCGAGCGTGGCGGCACGGGCTTTAGCGTCGAGGAGCAAGCGTTCTCGATTCATGGTGATGCGGTCGGACGGGGCAAACATGCCGAGGGTGCGGGCTTCAGCGGCGGAGGTGGAGAATTTGGCCAGGGCGATGGTTTCGAGGGAGCGCTTGAGGGCGGTGGCGAACTCGGCGGATTGGGCAAAACGGGAGGGTGGGTCGCGGGGATCGGGAGGGGCCAGGGCAGCGGCGGAGTCGATGGCGCGAAGCAGCATTTCCTTGGTGCCGCCTCCTGCCGGGATGAGGCCGACTCCGGCTTCGACCAGGCCCATGTAAGTCTCGGCATGGGGCTGACGGCAGGCGGCGTGGAGACAGACTTCAGCACCGCCGCCGAGGGTGAGTCCGAAGGGCGCGGCGACAACCGGGCGGGGGCAGAACTTGATGGCGGCGGTCATCTGCTGGAAGCTGTTGATGACGGCGTTGAGCTCGTCCCACTCGCCCTCCTGGGCAATCAACAGAAGCTGCATGAGGTTGGCGCCGACGCTGAAGTTTTCGCGGTCGCCGGAGATGACGAAACCGGCAAAGTCGCGCACGGTGTCGGAGGTGGGGTCGAGGACGGCGGAGATGAGGGCGAGGACGTCTCCTCCGAGGGCGTTTTTGAGGGAGTGGAGCTCGATGCAGGCGATGCCGTCGCCGAGGTCTACGAGCGATGCGCCGGAGTTGGCGCGAACGACGCCGCGGAGAGAGCCATTTGGATTACGAAAATCGGCGATGCGGGCGTGGCCGGGCGTGGCGGGAACGGGATCGACGGTGGAAGTGGCCGGCTGGAAGCAGGCGCGGCCGCCGGTTGAGTACCAGGAGGTCTGGCCGGAAGAGAGCATGGATTCGACGCGAGGGCTGGGAGTAAAGCCGAGGGTCTTCATGCGGGAGACGGTGGAGGCGACGCCGGCAGCGTCCCACATTTCGAATGGGCCGAGTTCCCAATTGAAGCCGGCACGCATGGCGCGATCGATGGAAGGGGCGTCGGCGGCGACTTCACCGATGCGGTCGGCGGCGAAGTTCCATAGGGAAGCCAGAAACGGCCACAGGAAGGCAGCGGCTTTGTCTTTGGCGGGGTCGTTGGCGAGCAGGAGTTGTAGGCGCTCGGAAAGCGTGGCGGCGCTCTTCGCCATGTCGAGGGCGGGCAAGGCGGGTTTGGCGGCGGGACGGTATTCGAAGGTGGCGAGGTCGAGGACCTGGCGGAGGTCTTTGCCGTCGGGGCCGCGAGTCTTCTTATAAAAACCCTGGCCGGATTTATCGCCCAGCCAGCGGCGCTTCACAAGCTCGGCGAGGACGGATGCAAACCTGCCTTCGGAGACACCCTGGGGAAAGTTGGCGGCGACGTGGGCGAGGATGTCGATGCCGACGAGGTCGGCGAGGCGGAAGGTTCCGGTGCGGGGCCAGCCGAGGGCGGGGCCGGTAAGCGCGTCCACGTCTTCGATATTCAGGCCTTGTTCCAGCATCAGGTTAGCGGCGTTGAACATGACGGCTATGCCGATGCGGTTGGCGATGAAGTTGGGCGTGTCGTTGGCGAAGACAACCTGCTTGCCGAGGATGCGGTCGGCAAAGGCACCAAAGGAAGCTACGAGCGCGGGATCGGACTCGGGGGTGGAAATGACCTCGAGGAGACGCATGTAACGGGGAGGATTGAAGAAGTGGGTTCCGAAAAAGCGGTCGCGATGGGAGCTGAGGGCGGCGGCGATGCGGGCAACGGGAAGGCCGGAGGTGTTGGTGGTGAGGATTGCGTTTTTGGCGAGATGCGGGAGAACGCGGGCGAGGAGCGCGGTCTTGATTTCAAGGTTTTCGGCAACGGCTTCGATGACCCAATCGCATTGGGCGAGGGCGGGGAGATCGCGGTCGAAATCGCCGGGCGTGATGAGGGAGATGGACTGCGGGTCGTAGAGGGCGGCGGGCTTGGATTTGGACAGGGCGGCGAGGGCGGCCCACGCAAGGCGCTCCGCGCCTTCACCTTTTGGGGGAAGGTCGAGTAAGAAGACGGGGATGCCGGAGTTGGCGAGGTGAGCGGCGATGCGGGAGCCCATGGTTCCAGCGCCGAGTACGGCGGCGCGGCGAACGAGGAGCGGGCTGGGATTGGGAATCTGGAGTGGAGCGGGGGCGGTTGCCGCGGTGCTCATGCAGGCTCTCCCTTGGGCGGGCTGGAGTAAACCATCCACCGAGCTAAACGCTGGAAGCATACGCAAGGGGAGGGGACGGGGTCAAGGAGAGTGGTCAGTGGTCAGTGGTCAGTGGTCAGTGGTCAGTGGTCAGTGATCAGGGGTCAGGGGTCAGGGGTCAGGGGTCCGGGGGTCAGATTTGTTGCGTGCCTGGATTAGCCGATGTTGGTTTATTCGAGATGGAGGCTGGTGGTGTTGTTCTTGAGGCCTGTGGGTTCCTTGTCTGGAGTCTCAGGAACTTCGGTGGTGTTTGCGAAAAAAGCCGACAAACCAAGGCCCACAACGGCAGCGAAAATGGCCGTTCCCCGGAGTGTCCACTGCAAGGTCTTGCCGTCTACGGTGAAGCTCCAGATGCAGAGAAACATTCCTATCCACAGGCCGACAGACTGGGCGATAAAGGCGCGTGGACCGTCGTCGGAGGGATTTTCGCCTGTGCGGAAAGCATTGCGAAACATTCCCATCACGGCAAATACGGCCGACAGGAGAGCAATCGCGACGAACTTGAGGATGGAAAAGTGCATGGCGCGTTCAGCTTGGCGATTGGCGCGATGATATCAGGGATTCATTTGCTGCGGCTCAGGCGGTAGAGGACGTGGGGGCGGAGGGGATGGTGTTCGGGGAGGTTGGGGTGGTCGAAGTCTTCGCTGGGGTTGTGGGTCATGCCGATTTTTTCCATGACGCGGCGGGAGCGGAGGTTGGCGACAGATGTGAAGGAGACGAGGGATGAGAGGTCGAGGACATGAAATGCGTGATAGACGACGGCGCATGCGCCTTCGGTGACCAGTCCCCTGCCCCAGTAATCGGATGCCAGGCGCCAGCCGATTTCGACGCAGGGAGTGAACGGGGCCTGGAAGCGGGGGATGGAGAGTCCGATGAAGCCGATGAAGGCGGAGTTGGAGCGGAGTTCGGCGGCCCAGAGGCCGAATTTGTGCTGATGGAAGTGGGCTTCGATGCGATCGGCGAGCAGGTCGCTCTCTTGTTGGGTGAGCGGGGCGGGCATGAACTCCATGACGGCTGGGTCGCTGTTGAGGCGGGCGAAGGGTTCGCGGTCGGAGGGTTGCCAGCGGCGGAGTGTGAGGCGGTTTGTTTGCACGGTGGGCATGGAAGGTCAGTGGTCAGTGGTTAGTGGTCAGTGGTCGGAGACTACGGGACTGCGGGACTAAGGGATTGAGGGATCAGGGATCAGAGACCAGGGATCGGGGTCAGGGGTCGGTTGGCGGTGGTTGCGTGGCTGGGGTTTGGGGAGTGGCGGGGAGAATGCGGATTTCGGTTCTGAAGATTCGGTATTGGGTGAAGGAGACATCGTTGAGGTAGGTCTGGACCATTACGGGCGAGGATTTTGCGGTTCCGGTTGCTTCGTGACTGGGCGCTTTTGAGAGGGCGACGCCACGGAGGGGGCAGTTGTAGGTGATTCCGCCGATGACTATGGGGCCATATTCGACGGCGATGCCTGATTCTGTGGCGGGATCGGGGGGTGTCTCGTTGGACTCGACGGAGATGCGGGCGATGGCTCCGGTAGCGGAATCGACGGCGATCTCTCCGTGGTAGGCGGGAAAGTCGGTATTGCCGGTTTGCACTGAAACGACCGTGTAATGGGAATTGTCGGTTGGAACCTCATAGCGGAAGACCGAGAGTGGCCCGTTTGCGCCCTGCTCCCAGTGGGACCAGGCGATATGGCTGTGGATGGCGTCTCCAAGGACAACGTAGAGGATGGGGCCGAATTCGCCTTCGGTGGAGAGTCCGACAGGAGGCGGGTGCCGATCGCCTGTGTGTGTAATTGAGGAATCGATAACCTCGTGGCCGTCGCGATAGGTGACCGTGGTGTCCCAGGTTCCTGCGTAATACAGGCGCGAGCCGTTGGAGTGCTCCCCATGGACCAGGCCGAGCGCGGTGAGGTCCAGATTGGCAGATCGCAGTTGAAAGAGCTGGAGCTGGTGTTGCTCGTCGAGTTGGGCGCGGGTTGCGACTTCAAAGCGAGTGGTGGCGCGCTGGGCGAGGAAATTGGGGAGCTTGGGAAGTGTCTGGCGGACATAGTCGACGGTGCGCTCGAGGATTTGTTTCTGGGTGGCGGAGTCCGGCGGAGGGTTGGCGGGGAGTTCGGCGGCGGGAGGGCTGAAGAAGACGGACGCGTCGGCGAGGGCGGCAAGGGCCTGGCGCGTGCGTGCGCCGCGGAAATCGGATTGCCATTTGGAAAGGCGGGCGGAGCTTGCGCGTTCAGTGAGTTCGAGAGCGGCGAGCTGTTCTGCTACCTTCGCATCTTTTTGGCCATGGAGGGTGCCGAGCAGCTGATCCATCTGGTCGATAGTTGCTTGATTTTGGGCGGTGAGAGCCGGGGCGATGGCTGCCAGGAGCAACAGGATTGGCAATCTGGGCATGCGGGCTCTCCGGACTGACTTCGCACTCATTATAGCGATTTCAGAGTGATGGTCCTGGAAGTGGATAATGGGGAACGGCGGAAGTGCAGGGAACGAGGGAATAGGGGAACGAGGGAATAGGGAATAGGGGGGTGGATGAGGCGGGATATTGGCTGGTCGGGGATTATAGCTTTGGCGCTGCTGGCGGTTTTGGCTTGCAGCGGGGCCCGGGGCCAGGACCTGAAGAGCTTTGAGCAGCGGATTACGACGAAGGTGCTGGAGAATGGGCTGACGCTGATCATCTGCGAGCGGCCGGATGCGCCGGTGTTCAGCTATTCGACGTTCATCGATGCGGGAGCGGTGGACGACCCCTCGGGCGAGAGCGGGTTGGCGCATATGTTCGAGCACCTGGCATTCAAGGGGACGAGTGAGATCGGCACCACGGATTACGCGGCGGAGAAAGTGGCGCTGGCGAAGGTGGAGTCGGCGAACGACGCGTATGAGGGCGAGTACCTGAAGCCGGTGGGGCGCGACGAGAAAAAGCTGGCGGAGCTGAAAAAGGCATTTCAGGCGGCGCAGGACGAGGCGCACAAGTACGTGATCCCGAACCAGTTTACCGAGGTAGCGCAGGCCAACGGGGCGAATGGCCTGAACGCGGAGACGGGGCTGGACGATACGCAGTACTACTGGTCGATGCCGGAGAACCGGCTGGAGCTTTGGGCGTGGATGGAGAGCAGCCGGCTCAAGGACACGGTTCCGCGGGAGTTTTATAAAGAGCGGGACGTGGTGATGGAGGAGCGGCGAATGCGCATCGACTCCAGCGCGGAGGGACGGCTGTTTGAGCAGTTTCTGGCAACGGCGTACGTGGCCCACAACTATGGACGGCCCGATATCGGTTGGACTAGCGAGGTTAGCCAGATAACGGCGACCGAGGCGATGGCGTTCCACAGTAAATACTACGTGGGATCGAACATCGTGGTGGCGATTGTGGGCGATGTGGACGCGAAGACGGCGCTGCCGATGCTGGAGAAGTATTTCAGCCAGGTGCCGGGCGGGCCGAAGCCGGAAGAAATGACGACCGTGGAGCCGAAACAATTTGCGGAAAAGTCGGTGGTGATACGGGAGCAGACGCAGCCAATCTACGTTGAGAGTTATCACAGGCCGAACTACCGCGACCCGGACGACGCGGTGTACGACGCGATCAGCGACATCCTGTCGAACGGCCGCGTGTCGCGGCTTCACCGGAGCCTGGTGGAAGAGCAGCAGATAGCGGAAGAAGCGGTGGGGGAGAGCCCCTATCCAAGCGACAAGTACCCCAGCCTGTTTTTGTTTGGGGCGGTACCGCTGCCGGGTCACACGCCGGCGGAGATGCGAGAGGCGATTCACAAGGAGATTGAGAAGCTGAAGGCGGCGGATGTGACGGACGCGGAGCTGGAAATGTACAAGACGCGGGCGCGGACCGACCTGCTGCGTGGACTGGGGGACAACCAGGGGTTGGCGAATTCGCTAGCCGAGTACCAGACGCGGTACGGGGATTGGCGGGAATTGTTCCTGCAACTGGACAAGGTGGAAAAGGTGACCAAGGCGGATATACGGAGGGTTGCGAACCAGGTATTTTTGGCCTCGAACCGGACCAGCGGGGAGATTGATACGGAAGCTCCGGGTGGGAAGAGTGGAGGGGAACGGTGAGGGGATCGGTTGCGGGAAGTTTTGGATTCCCAGGTCTGGAGACAGTCCAGCGTCCCAAACGCAGGTCCTTCGACTCGCTGCGCTCGCTCAGGATGACAGCAAGGATGTGGCACGGGGCTTTGGTGGGTGTGACAAGAATTCTCTTGTCTGCGGGGTTGGTTGGGGCTGTGGCCGCGCCGGCAGGGTTGGTTGCGCAGCAGAGCAAGCCGTGGGAGCGAATTCCCGTGCCGAAGCTGCACGAGTTCAAGCCGCAGGAGCCGAAACGGATCGAGCTGAAGAACGGGATTGTGGTTTTTCTTGAGGAGGATCACGAGCTGCCGTTTGTGTCGGGGACGGTGCTGATACCGGGTGGATCGCGCGAAGAGGATGTGGCCAAAGCGGGACTGGTGGGGCTTTATGGGCAGGCGTGGCGGACCAGCGGGACGGCGAAGATGGGCGGGGACGCGATGGACGATCTGCTGGAGGCCAAGGCGGCGCACATCGAAACTGACGGGGACGAGGATTCGACGTCGATTGGGTGGGATTCTCTGAAGGGCGATGCGGACCAGGTGTTTGGGCTGGCGATGGAACTGCTTTTTCATCCGAAGTTCAGCGCCGAGAAGCTGGCGCTGGCGCAGGAGCAGGAAGCGGCGGAGATTTCGCGGCGCAACGACGATGAGGAGGGGATTGCGGAGCGCGAGGCGGTGAAGCTGGTGTATGGAGCGAACAGCGCGTATACGCGTCAGCCGGAGCTCAGGACGATTGGCGCGGTGACGGTGGGCGATCTGGAGGCCTGGCACGAGCGGACGCTGAAGAGGCGGCTGATTGTGGGCATCAGCGGAGATTTTGACGGGGCGGCGATGGAAGCCAAGGTGCGGGCGGCGTTTGAAGGGCTGCCGCGAGTGACGCCGGAGCCAGCGAGGCACGATGAGTTTGGCGGGCCAGCGCCGGGAGTGTACTTCATCGACAAAGAGGACGTGAACCAGTCGAACGTGGAGATTCTGGCGCTGGGAACGGACCAGCACAACGCAGACGTGCCGACGCTGGCGGTGATGGACGATATTCTGGGCGGCGACTTTGTGGGGCGCCTGTGGCAGAAAGTGCGCACGGAACTGGGGCTGGCGTACGCGGTGGGAGGGGGATTCGCGCTGCCGTACGACCATGCGGGAACGTTTCGGGTGGAGGTGCTGACCAAGAGCGCGTCGACGGTGGACGCGACCAGGGCGGCGGAGGCGGAGATTGCGGGATTGAACAGCAGGCCATTCACGGAAGCGGAGCTGGATCGGGCGAAGGACGACATTCTGAATTCGTTCCTGTTCCTTTACGACACGCGGGACAAGGTGCTGGCGGAGCGGGAGCGGCTGGAGTTTTACGGCTACCCGTCGGATTATCTTGAGACATACCGTGCAGGGCTTGAGAAGGTGACGATTGCGGACCTGAGCGCGGCGGCGAAGAAGTATATTCATCCGGAGAAGATGGCGGTGCTGGTGGTGGGCAACGGAGCGGAGATCAAGCCGGGCTTAGAAGAGCTAAAGCTGGGGAAGGTGAAGACAGTGGACATCAGCATACCGAGGCCTGCGGGCGGGGCGGAGAAAAAACAGTGAGCGAGGAACGAGAGCGGATAACGGGGCTGGCGGTGGTGATTATGGCCGCGGGCAAAGGGACGCGGCTGAAGTCGAAACGCGCGAAAGTGCTGCACGAGGTGGGCGGCAAGCCGTTGCTGGGTCATGTGATTTCGGCGGCGAGCGAGGTGGTGGCGCCGGAGCACATCTATGTGGTAATCGGGCACGAGGCGGAGCGGGTGCGTGCCGCGATGGCAGGAACGGGCGTGCGGTTCGTCGAACAGAGGGAGCAGCGCGGGACGGGTCACGCGATCGAGTGCGCGCGGGAAGCGGTTGCGGGCTACGAGAATGTGCTGGTGCTGTCAGGGGACGCGCCGCTGATTCAGCCGGAGACGATTCTCGCGGTGTGGCGCATCCACCAGGCGGAGGGCGCGGCGATGACATTGCTGACCGCGGAGCCGGACGAGCCTTTGAATTATGGCCGGATCATTCGGGTGACGCCGGATTCGCCGGAGGTGATGGGGATTGTGGAGCAGAAGAGCCTGACGCCGGAGCAATTGCCGTTGCGCGAAGTGAACATGGGGATGTACGCGTTCCGGAGCGCTCCACTATTTGCTCATTTGAACGAACTGGGCACGAACAATGCGCATGGAGAGCTTTACCTGACGGATATGGCCGGGATTCTATATGCGGCGGGGGAGCGGGTGGTGGCGTACAAGACGAGCGAGTTTGCCGAGTTGCTGGGTGCGAACACAATTGCGGAGTTGGTGGCGCTGGACGCGACACTGCGAGCGGGGACGGCAGCGCGGCTGATGGCGGCGGGAGTGACGATTCTAAAGCCGGAGACCACGGTGATCGACGCGGAGGTGGAGGTGGGCTCGGACACGGTGATCGAGCCTTATGTGCAACTGCTGGGCAGGACGAAGATCGGCGCGGATTGCACGATCCGGTCGTACACGGTGGTGGAGAACTGCACGCTGGGCGAGGACGTGCTGGTGCGGCAAAGCTGCGTGCTGGAGGGAAGCACGGTAGCGAATGGCGCGCGGATTGGACCATTTGCGCATCTGCGTCCGGGGAGCGAAGTGGGCGAGGATGCGCACGTGGGCAACTTTGTGGAAACGAAGAACGCGCGTCTGGGCAAAGGGGTGAAGGCCGGCCACCTGACCTACCTGGGCGACGCGGATGTGGGTGAGGGGACGAACGTGGGAGCCGGCGTAATTACATGCAACTACGACGGTGTGACCAAACACCGGACGCGGATCGGCAAGGATGTATTTGTGGGCAGCGATTCGACGCTGGTGGCGCCGGTGAGCGTGGAGGACGGGTCGTACATCGGGGCTGGGTCGTGCATTACGAAGGATGTACCGGCGGGGTCGCTGACGGTGGCGCGCGCGCACCAGGTTACGAAGGAAGGCTGGGCGGCGGCGCGACGGGCGAAGCGCGCGGCGAAGACGGAGCCGAGGGCCTGATGGGTTTTGGCCGAATGGGGTGTGCCGGGCCAGGTGGGATGACGAAGGTGCATTCCGGGATGGGGCATACTTTCCCCGGTCCCGGAAGCGAGAGTTGGGGCACCTGCCTGTGCACTCTCAGTTCTCAAGAGCGAGATCCCTGGACAAGCTGAGGGCAGGCTCTGAGACAGCGGGCATCCGGACGACGTGCCGCATTTGTGGAAGTGACATGCGGCTCTGTAAATGCCGTTATATACGTTAACATCAACAGATTATGGTTTCAGTTTGTGCCGGTCCGGGAGATGTTTGGGATTGGTCCGGCGGATCGGGTGTGGCGGGCCTGTCTTTTGGTGATGTTTTTTTCGCAAGAGCGAAATCCATTGGGTCGAACTTTTTTTCATTGAAGGGTTACGCGTGTAATGTTTCCCTACGAAGAGATGAACGTATAGGGTAGGAGAAGTGATTGGTTTGGCGAAGAGGTAGTGTCGATTTCTTATGGTTTCTTATCTTTTGGTCGGCAAAGTAGATTCGTGGTTATCTTTTTGTATTGTCCAACCTGCGTGGAAGCCGTTTTACTGAACGGGGACGATGCGGTTGACTGCCGGGTGAGAGGGAAAGCCGGGCCAGGGGGCAGGAGCGGTGGTAGCGGATCCAGGAGAGACAGACTGGGGAGACAGACTGGGGAGTCAAGGTTGAGGAACCTGAACACCCGGAAGGGCGTAAATGTGGTAGGCAGGCGTGGAGCGGTGGCCGCGATCCAAGGAATCTGGGACAATAGTTATAGGTACTGCCGGCGGCCATGATGAGCGTGGAAGGCGGCCTGGGAAGCACACGTGTTCAGGGAAGTACTGCATAGATGAGGGAGGAAGCGGCTTGGGGATGAACCTATCAGGACCGGAAACGCCAGACCCGGCCGGGAAGCAAGGCGGGGAGGGTGAGCCGCGCTCGAGCGGCAGCGTGCGGAAGAGGGCGCGGGTTCTGGTGGTGGACGACGAGGCGCACGTGCGGTCGATGATCGGCTCGACGCTGGAGCGGCAAGGATACGAGGTGCAACTGTCGTCGAACGGGCGCGAGGCGCTGGAGCAGCTGGAACTGAACGCGTACGACCTGGTTCTTACCGACATCGTGATGCAGGACGTGAACGGAATCACGCTGCTGGAGAGGATTCACGCGCAGCATCCGAATTTGCCGGTGGTGATGGTGACGGCGATTCACGACATCAGCGTGGCGATCGACTCGATGCGTCGGGGGGCCTATGACTACCTACTGAAGCCGTTCGAGCGGGAACACCTGATGAGCACGGTGCAGCGGGCGCTGAACCACAGGCTGGCCCTGGAAGAGACGCAAAACTACCAGCAGAGCCTGGAGCAGATGGTGCGGGCGCGGACGGAGATGCTTCGCCATGCGATGGAGGACCTGGAGCACTCCTACGACGTGACGCTGGAGGCGCTGGGGGACGCGCTGGATCTGAAGGATTCAGAGACAGAGGGGCACTCGAAGCGAGTGACAGCGTATACGATCGCGCTGGCGCGAGCGATGGGGATAGCGCCGACGGACATCAAGGTGATTGCGCGCGGAGCGTTTCTGCACGATGTGGGGAAGATGGCGATACCGGACGAGATTCTGCGCAAACCGGGGAGTCTGACGGAGGAAGAGCAGTTGATGATGCGGGAGCACTGTACGCGGGGCTACCACATGCTGCGCAAGATCCCGTTTTTGGCTGGTGCGGCGGACATTGTGTTCAGCCACCAGGAGCATTTCGACGGGAGCGGGTATCCGAACGGAAAGCGGGGCCGAGAGATTCCGGTGGGGGCGCGGATATTCGCGGTGGCGGACACTCTGGACGCGATCACGAGCGACCGGCCGTACCGCAAGGCGCGCAGCTTTGACGTGGCGCGGGAGGAGATTCTGCGATGTTCGGGGTCGCAATTCGATCCGACGGTGGTGGAGGTTTTTCTGAAGATACCGAATGAGCTTTGGCAGGAGTTGCGATCGGAGATCAGCGGCCAGAACAAGCGATTCTCGACCTTCGATATGACGCAGGGGCAGGGCGCGTAATACCAAACAAGCAATAGCGAGCGTGTAGCCCGATTTCCCAGCATCCAATGTAATAGGAGAAACCATGGCGGCATTTTCGTCTCAAGAGGCATCGGAGCGGGCGGCCAGGCTGCCGGGCTGGCAGATTGAGGGTGGGGAGCTGGTGAGGACCTTTCAGTTCAAGGATTTTCGTGAGGCTCTGAGGTTTGTGAACCGGGTGGGTGAATTGGCGGAGTCGGCAGGCCACCATCCGGATATCTATATCCGGTACAACCAGGTGCGTCTGGGACTGACGACGCACGATGCGGGAGGCCTGACGGAGCTGGATTTCGAGTTGGCCAAGGGAGCGGACGGGGTAGCATGAGGGAATTGGCGGCTAAGGCTCAGAATTGGTCTGATTAGTCGTCATCGGAGTGGCTGGCGGGAATACCAAAATGTGGATTTTGGCGAATTTCTCCAGTTTCACGGAATTTTGAGATAGTTTTGCGATACCACCAAGCGGCAGCGATTCCCCCAACGAGCGCAGAGGCAGCGGCGAAGGTACTGATTTTTAGCCAGTTTATCTTTTCCGATTGCGGAGTTTTAGCATCATCGGAAATAGATGATTTAACATCATTTACCATGATTTTCTCCTGCCTATGGTCAAGTTCAAATCACACATTTGGGGCGTCTGGGGGGCGGGTGAAAGCGCGGGGATCTACCGGAGGATTAGATGCAATGGGAAAGAAAAGGGCGTCGCGAAAAAGGAAAAAATAAATTCTGTTTTTTGTACTTGCATTCTTTGAAATCTATGCTATCGTATATTTATTCCAGTTATGAGGGTGGTGAGAACCACACTTCAGGCTGGAAGTAGTTTGCGTCACTGGCCTCCCGGCACGAACAGCTTTCACCGTTCGTGCCGTCTTTTTTTGTGCGGGAGGATTGGGAGCGCGCGGCAGGGCTTGGGCGAGCCTCGAATTTGGATTGCGACGGTATTTATGCGATTTGTTTAGAATGGGAGCAGCGAGGGACCATGATGAATCCGATGAGGAACCGGTGGGTGCTGGGATTGGGAGTATTTGCGCTGACGGCGGGGAGCTATGCGCAGTGGACGAACCCGGCGGACGACGTACCGGCGTATCACGCATCGGCGCCGCTGAAGGTGAGCGCGCTGCCGAAGATTCTTTCGGGACCGCAACTGACGGGAGAGAACTTTCAGTATCCGTGGCAGAAGCATGTTTACGAGCAGGTGGCCAGGGTGAGCAGCGTGGTATACCAACTGCCGTGCAACTGCCGTTGCGACCGGTCGCTGGGGCACACGAGCCTGCGGAGCTGTTTTGAGAACGTGCATGGGACGGAGTGCTCGACGTGCGCGAAGGAAGGGTTCTACGCCTACCAGCAGACGAAGCTGGGCAGGACGCCGGCGCAGATAAGGGTGGGGATTGCGCGGCACGAGTACGAGGCGATCGATCTGGACAAGCAGTAGAGGATCTCAAACGTCCGGCAAATCCCTGCCGGGCCTCAAGGCATTTCTCCTTCAGATATAGCCATTTGGGTTTTCGTGCCAAGTGGCGATTTCTCGAGGAAATCGCCACATTGGCGTGTCGGTTTCGGTATACGGCAGAAGTAGAAATGCGCTAGCGGCCGATGCCGAGCCAGTACTGATAAATGACGGCGCCGAGCGCCGCGGCAATTTTTGTGACCGCCGGACCGGGGTCGCCGTAAATCTCAAAACCTGTGACAGCGCAGACGGAGGCGAGCCTCGGCACCCATAGCTGCACGGCAGGGCCCATGAAGTGGGCCTCGATGGCCGCGGCATCGAGATAGGTTTCAACCAGCCGGAACCGCAGGTTGTCAGGGCTCGAGAACCATTCGTAGCCCAGCGTGCCGGGCTCAACTTTGCTGCACTCGGCCAACGAATGCGCAATGCTTTTGAACTGCTCCAACTGTCCCTCGTTGACTGCGAAGCTCACCGTCAAGCGAACCACCTGTTCCACCATGCCGTTCCTCCTGATTGCGCCGATTGTCAAAGGCTATCCTGAACCCTATCACTCCCGGCGGCATCTCAAGAACTGGCGTAGAATGAAAGATGCAGCACGAGCCGGTTGGCTACGGTGCGCGCACCAGAAGTGGGGGCGTCACGGTTTCGACGGGATCGATTGCGGCATGGGAGGCATGTCGGGGTGTGGGCACCCGTAATCGCCTGCAAAACAAAAGTTGCCAACGATAATCTGGCACTTGCAGCTTAATTAACTAAGCTGCCGTCTTCCGTGGTTTTGCCTGTGGGCCGCGAGCGGACGTCATTCAGCAGGCTGGCGTGAGGGGCTCGGTCCGTGTCACTCGCGCGAGATAATCGGACTAGTTTTCGGCGCATCTTGTCCGTTCTTAAGCGTCGCGAGCGAAACCCAATCGAATCGGACACAGCATGGATTCTCCCGGCTGACAGCGATTTCGGACGCGGGTTCGACTCCCGCCGCCTCCACCATTAAGTCGTATGGAATCAAATACTTACACTGAATTTAGGCTAAACAGCGCGCTTATCATCCTCTATGCTAAGTGACTCAGAATCAAACCGATAACCAGTTCTGAATGTTGACTTTGATCCGCCGCCTCCCGAAGAGCCGAGCATTTACTCTTCGGCGCCATCACTGAGAAACAAAAGTGCCGATGGCTTCTCGTCGAGCGTGACTTCGGCCGTACGACCGCCGCACCGAGAGGAACTCAGAAGGTACGCGATTGCACTCCATCCGCGAATCCGGACCAGCGATTATGTGCACACGCATAGGATTTGTGCAGAAGAAGTTGATCAAGCAGCGTGGTTGGAGGAGCGACCTGATCGTGAGGTCAATTGGGTCGCGGCGGGTCATGTTGTACGCTCCTCAAGAGGGGATTTATCGATGCTCATCGAACAGCAGATCGCCGAGCGGCGAGATAGAGCCGCGGCGGCGCCGCTCAAGATTCTGAAACGGCCCGCGAGCGGGCCCTATGGCGACTATTCGGTCAAGTCGCCCAGCGGTCGAACGTATCGCGTGGCCATTCGCGGCCTGGGGCTCTTTGAGAATTATTGCTCATGTCCGGACTTCGCGATCAACACGCTGGGAACCTGCAAGCACATCGAGGCGATGCTATTACGGTTGCGGCGGCGCCACCAGAAGACCTTAGAGTCCGCAAAGTTCAAACGCATGCGAGCTTCCATCTCGCTTCAGTACGGGGAGACGATCGAGGTGCGGCTGCGCATGCCCGTCTCCCCCGCGCCCGCGATTCTGTCGCTGGCCGCGCAACACTTCGACGGCAACGGCCTTCTGCGCCGCGAGCATTACAAGCGATTCGCCGAAGTGCTGGAAGCGTTGCGCAACGCCGACGGCCAGGCGGTCATCTACAGCGACGTGTTGGAATACGTCGACCGGGAAAACGAGCTGGCCGAGGGCTTGAAACTGGAACGCGCGCTGCTCGCAAAGATAAAGCGAGGGCAGGATCCTACGGCCGGTGTGCTGAAGACCGCGCTGCTGCCGTATCAGGCGCGCGGCGCGATCTTCGCGGCCTGCCGCGGCCGGGCGGTGTTGGCCGACGACATGGGCCTGGGCAAGACCGTGCAGGCGCTGGCCATGGCCGAGCTTCTGCACCGGCGAAGGGGAATCGAAAGAGTGCTGGTGATTGCGCCGGCCTCGGTCAAATACCAGTGGAAAACGGAGATCGAAAAATTCACGGATCGTTCCGTGCAGATCGTCGACGGTCTATTGCCGCGGCGGCGCGCGCTCTATGCGGCCTCGAAGTTTTTCATGCTTACCAGCTATGAGCTGGTCCTCAAAGACATCCGTGACTTGCAGGAATTGAAGCCGGACCTGATCGTCCTGGACGAGGCGCAGCGCATCCGCAACTGGACCACCGCCACCGCGCGCACCATCAAGCAGTTGAAGAGCCGCTACGCCCTGGTGCTCACCGGCACGCCCCTGGAGAACAAACTGGAGGAGCTCTTCTCCGTTGTGGAGTTCGTCGACGGCCGCAGGCTGGGCCCGGCATTTCGCTTCGTGAACGAACACCGTGTGATCGACGACAAAGGCCGCTTGACGGGCTATCGAGGCCTGGACCGCATTCACGAGCAGTTGGCTCCGATCCTGCTGCGGCGCACGCGCCCAGAGGTGCTGAAGGAACTCCCCGAGCGGTCAGACAAGATATTCCGCGTTCCGCTGAGCAGCCAGCAAGCCGAGCCCTATTACGAGCAGAGCGACCTGCTCGCGGCGCTCATGCGCAAATGGGAGCGGCAGGGCTGGCTTTCCGAGATCGACCAAAAGCGTATTCTGTGCTGCATCCAGAATATGCGTATGCTGTGTAACTCGACATTTCTCTTCGACAAGCAAACACATCATTCGCCCAAACTCCAGGAGTTCCGCGAAATTATGACGGATCTCGCGCAAGAGGAAGACCGCAAAGTGGTCGTGTTCAGCGAGTTTGAGCGGATGACGCACCTGGCCGGCGAGGTGCTGGTCAAACTGGGAATCGGATTTGTGTCGCTCCACGGCGGCGTTCCCTCGCGCAAGCGCTGTGCCTTGATTGAGAAGTTTCGCAACGATCCTGTCTGCAAGGTCTTTCTCTCGACCGATGCGGGAGGCGTGGGGCTAAATCTGCAAGCGGCCTCAGTGGTTGTGAACTTCGAGCCCCCGTGGAACCCGGCACGGCTCGAGCAGCGCATCGGGCGCGTACACCGGCTGGGCCAGTCGCGACCTGTACACGTAATTCACATGCTCACGGAGAAGAGCATCGAAGAGCGCGTGTGGGAGACGCTGGCCTTGAAGAAATCTTTGTTTGCCGGAGTCTTCGATTCACCCACGGACGAGGTGAGCTTCGCCAAGCTGGGCCGCAAGACGATGCTACAGGCGGTGAAAGAGATTTTCGCCGAACAACCGGGTCGGCCCAAACCGGTAATTGACCACGCTCCTGCCGCTCCGGTGGCGCTGGTTCAAGCTCCGGCCGCTCTCCCGGCGCAGCCGGCCAGTTTAGCCGGTGCGCCGGCATCGGAACCCTCTGGCTCTTCCTCGGCAGCCGCGGCGCAGCCAAATGGGAAAAGCATCGAGCTTGCGGCGGACTCGTTCCTCGATGCCGGGCTCAGATTCATTGAGTTGCTCGCGGCAGCAGGCGCGGCGGGGGCTTCCGGCGGTGAACCCGCCGGCCGCCTGGATCAAGCTTTGTCATCTCTCTTTACCCGTGACGCCCGGACGAACCGCCCGGTACTCACCATTCCTTTGCCAGAATCGTTCACCCAGGAACGGCTCACCAACGCGTTTTCCGCTCTGCTTAACGCGCTCGGACAATCCGCAAGGATGACCACCGGCTCTGAGAGCCAGAACTGACGGGCATAAACCGCGGGGAAAACCTCAGCACGCGGCGGGCTCGTGGGTAGTTTTGTGCCCTGCCCACCGGTCCCGATCCATCAATCGCCGATGAAAAGACCGCGATAAACCGAAGGTTGAGCCAAATGAGGCGGTCGAATGAGGTGGAGTAATGCAGGATATGGATGAATTTGAACTGACTGAGGAGACGGCGAGCATGCTTAATAATTAGGACAGAGAGGGAAGAATTCGAAGCCATCTGCGGGGGAAACGATTTCGTTACGAGTACGAGCCTGCCAGAAAAGGCGGAGCGGTGGTAGCCTGCTCAATTTCGTACCCGATTGCACTGTAGCCCCTCAATCTGCGCTCGTACATTCTTGCCAGCATCGTGACCCCGTTGTCGATGTAATCATAGACTTGGACGACGTGCTTGTTGTCGTGGAGCCGATGAAGGCGGCCAGCATATTGCTGCAATGTTCCCTTCCAGGAAATCGGCATGGCAAGGAACAATGTGTCCAAACGCGCATCGTCGAACCCTTCCCCAATGTAGCTTCCCGTGGCCAGAATCACCCGCGATTCGTTGTCTGGCACAGCCGCTATAGCCTCTGCGGCCAGCCGGCGCTGCTTCTTGCCCATGCCGCCCTTCAAAACAAAAACGTGTTGGGCGGCGCCACTGAGTCTGGTCGCGAAATACTGTAGATGCTCGATCCTGCCAGTCAGGAGCAGAGGCGAACG
>Ga0224555_1002568_pt1 | contig 20896 bp, 21 predicted proteins | sample 714S23034metaG_FD_180687 | JGI IMG/M metagenome (GOLD analysis project Ga0224555, IMG submission 180687) | Peat soil microbial communities from Stordalen Mire, Sweden - 717 S2 30-34 | ecosystem: Environmental > Terrestrial > Soil > Wetlands > Peat | place: Sweden: Norrbotten County, Stordalen...
ATTCCGGGTGAGGAAAGCGCACCGCGCAGCCGATCTGGTTTCTGCCCTGCGGAATCCGGCGCTGCTCCATGCCTCCCCCAGGGAAACCTCCAGCGTGTGCTTGCCTATTCCCGACAGACTCCTAGAGGGGTTTACACATGTCGCTTGTCCGGCCCATCCGGAAAAGTAGCCGCGGATTGGTTTCGTACCGCGTCCTAATCGTGTGTGTTGCCGCTCTGAGTCTCTTGTTGGCGCGCAGCGCTCCGCCAAGTCTCCCTCACATTTCCACTGGTTTAGCTGTCAACTCGCAGGCGGACCATGATCATAGACTATCTTTTGATCATGAGGATTCCCAGTGGGCGACTACCCCGAGCATCGCGCTGAATGCGCCGCCACCGGTCGTCTCGCCTCACCCGACCCACAGTGTTGAACCCTCCTTCGAAATCGTGAAAGAGGGTTGGCATTACAACCGTCCTCCTCCGGTCAGCTAACCCTCCTGGTTCGGCCCCTAGCGCCACAGCCTGTTTGCAGCTTCGCTTGCTACAGCGAATGTCATTGCAACAACGGCTGACGGTGAACTGCAGTATTCCCTAGAGAAATCAAGTCTCGGAGGAAACAGACCATGGCTGAAGCACACCGCAAGAACTGGAGAGATTTGTGTAGCGCCGCACTGGAAGCAAAAGATGCCGATGAGTTGTTGAAGATCGTTCAGGAGCTCAACCGAGTCCTAAAGCGTGAAGAGCAGGTCCGTCGTGATTTCAGGGAGGCCGTCAGAGCCAACAAGGCTCCTGAGGAGATCCGATGTTAACGACGGGGCCTGCCCCGCACAGAGTCATGCGCATTTCCAAACACGCAGGAGCGGAGACAAATGAATGCCACAAGAGTTCTTTGCGTTGAGAATCACCCTGAGTACATGGGCGCGCTGAAATACATGCTGGAAGCAGCGGGTTATGAAGTCATGGCGGCGACGACTGGCGGCCAAGCCATGCGCCTACTGACCGATCTGCATGTGGACGGCGTTCTTCTGGAATACAACTTGCCGGATGCTACCGGCAGTGCGGTGCGTGCGGAGATGAAGCGGATCAAGCCTGACATTCCAGTCTTGTTGTTTGCGGGCATAGGCAGCCAGACACCGTTCCTGCTTCGTTTTTTTGATTCGTATCTTCGGAACTCGGAACGACCCGAAGTGGTTTTCGACGACCTGGACGCATAGGGTCGAACTCTGTACCTGCAGGGGCACGACCCTGATTGGTTCTGAAAAGCGAAGCAGGGACCGCCAAGGCTGCCGTCTCACGCGTACGGAGTTTTTGTCACACAACTGGAGGAATTGTGAAGACTATGGAAAAAGCACAGATTCAACAATACCGGTGGAAGCTTGAGTCCCGGCGGGCAGATGCTGTCCGGCTCCTCGGTCAATTGGCGAGCGAAACACAGGCGTTGGATGTTGACTCTCCACAAGACAGCGGCGACCAATCCACTGGCAGCCTCGCAAAGGAGTCCCTGTTTAGGCAAACCAGCCAGCGCAGGCACATGGTCCGAATGATCGAAAGAGCGCTCCGGCGAATTGCTGACGGCACGTACGGCATATGTGTTGCCTGTGCCGGCGATATTCCGCGCAAGAGATTGGAGGCCTTGCCGTGGACCGATTGCTGCCTGCGTTGTCAGGAAATAGCTGAACGAGAGCTTGAATCCGAACCTTCGCCGCAAGCTTCACGCACGGATATCCCATGGAAACGGGCAGGGTAATTCATCCATCGGTCTGCGGAGATCGCCCTCCAGAGTCTGAGGGAAGGATGGGACCTGAAGCACCCATTTGTTGGTTCTTCCATCCGAGGAAGTTGTCTTATGCGCATCCGGAACTCTTGAACGGGGGTCAATCATGACATCGGTAGGAGTGGCCAGGAACCTCAGTCAATTCGATACCAAGACATTCCTTTCGACCATCGACGGCGGTAGGAAGATCGCAGCCTTTACCAAAAAGCAGGCGATCTTTATTCAGGGCGACTCGTCCGACGCTGTTTTTTATATACGGAAAGGAAAGGTAAGACTCACAGTTGTGGCGAAGAGCGGGAAGGAAGCCACAACAGCCATTCTGAACGAGGGCGATTTCTTCGGAGAAGGCTGCCTTACAGGGCAGGCTCTCCGCCAATGCTCCGCGATCGCAATGAGCGATTGCTCGGTGATGCGAGTCGAAAAGACGTCCATGATGGAAGTGCTTCACCGGGAACACGCGTTTTCGGAAATGTTCATGGCGTACTTGCTGACGCGGAACCTCCGATACGAAGAGGACTTGGTTGACCAGCTTTTCAATTCCAGTGAGAAACGACTGGCTCGCCTTCTGCTTCTGCTGGCTCGCTTCGGCAGGGATGAAATGCCCCAAGTTGCTATCCCCAAACTCAGTCAAGAAACTCTGGCGGAGATGGTGGGCACAAGCCGCCCGCGGGTCAGCTTTTTCATGAACAGGTTTAGGAAATTGGGCTTCATTGATTATCACGCTGGCGATGCATTGCAAGTTCACAGTTCACTTCTGAACGTTGTTCTCCATGACTAGGACTTTGTTTCGGCCCAGCCCAATCTGATCACTCCAAGTGAGCTGTCACACTCGCTTCGAGAGGCGCCCGTCAGTCAGCAACACGTTGCTCGCTTTCTCAACATGCACCCGAAAACTGCGGGCACCGTGTAGGCACTATGTAGCATGATTCCAGGCACCCAATCCGTCTGGCTCACCGCCCGTGAGGCCGCGCTATACGTCCGCGTATCGCACCGCACTATCCTGGAATGGGCCAAGACCGGCCGCATACCCGCCCACCGTCTCAGCGGCACCGACCGTATTACATGGCGTTTCCGTGCTGAAGAGTTGGACGGTGCTATGATGGCCGCGCCATCTGCCGCAAAGAATGGAGAGTCATTCAATGCGACGGGAAAGTAAAAGCACAACCGGAAGTGTGGTCAAAGACAAACGCAGTCAGACATGGCAGTACTTTTGGTGGACGGATGGCCGTCGTCATAGCAAAACGCTGGGCCGTTTTTCAACCAAGACAGCGGCGTGGAACACGGCGCAAGTGTTCCGGGCCAAACTGCCCCAACCTCAACCATCCAGTGCGCCCACTGTGGCCGCACTGGTAGAACGATACCGAGCGGAACGAATGCCAACACGATTCAGCACGCGGCGCGGCTACGAGTCTTGGCTTAGATGCCACGTAGTCCCACGCTGGGGCGCGCAATCTATCACCACTGTGCAACCCAGGGACGTGGAGCTGTGGTTAGCTTCCCTGCCCCTCGCGCCGAAGTCTAAAGCCGAAGTGCGCGCATCGCTAGGCCGTCTGTGGGACTTCGCTATGTGGTCCGGCAGTGTTCCTGTGCAACGCAACCCGATGTCCTTGGTCACGGTACGGGGCGCGTCCAAGCGATTGAGACAGCCCCGCAGCTTGACGGCGGAAGAGTTTCAGCAGTTTGTGCCTCAACTGCGGGAACCATTTCGAACTGTGGCGGTGCTCTGTGTTTCGCTCGGGCTGCGTATCAGCGAGTGTCTTGCGTTGAAGTGGTCTGATGTCGATTGGCTCAATGGCGCGCTGCTAGTACAACGTGGCATCGTCATCGGGCGAGTTGACGAAACCAAAACTGAAGGCTCACGGCGCGCGTTGACCCTAGCCCCAGAGATTCTAGCGACACTGAAGACCTGGAAAACGTCAACGCAATTCGGCGGTGCTGATGATTGGATTTTTGCTTCCCCATCACAGCTTGGCCGGTTGCCGTGGTCCTATCCCTGGATCTGGAAGATGTTTCAAGACGCGGCGGTAGCTGCCGGGCTTGAGACGTTCGGGACTCACACGCTGCGCCATAGCTACCGCAGTTGGCTTGACGCGGTGGGCACCACGATAGCGGTACAGCAAAAGCTCATGCGCCACGCTGACATCCGCACCACAATGAACGTTTACGGCACCGTGGTGACGGATGAAATGACTACTGCATCCGGGAAAGTAGCACGGTTGGTAGTTAACGGCACGGGCGACGGCACGGAACCAACCTCAAGTCATTGAAAATATGGCGGAGAGAGTGGGATTCTATTACCGCCGTTACCTGCAAGTGCCGATGAACACTACACTTCCGTGATAATACCCTGTGTTTGAGCGAGTTACAAGCAAATCCGAACTTAGGCTACAGTTTCTATAGTTTCCGCTATTGCCTGTGTTTCCCACAAAAACGGTATCACTGGTATCAGTAGGAAGTCGGCGGGATCGGCTTCTCTTGTTATGAAGGGGAGATCCCTTTCACCTCTGGGACATCTTCGCAGGTAACAACTTCAGAAGCACGTTCCCGGCAAACACATGCTCCACTTTCGACCGCACCTTCACCTTCGTGCGGTTCTTCGTCCGCTCCACTTCATCCACCCCATTCTTATAACGGTAGCGCTGGCAGGTGAAGTCTTGTGCCCGCGGCGCGCACTCCTCCAGCACATGGCCCTAACTTCACTACCCCACCGTTGTTTATTTTGGAGATTACCGGTAAACCACGATTCTCAAAGCACGTGATACCTAATCGAACTATTCGAAAGGCAAGAAGCCCAGAAAGCCCAACAGGCAGAACGCGGTCTCGTTGTTGTACTCGTGATTGCCATTTGCCGCGGGATTGCGGCGGATCCCGCCTGTGTTTGAGTCGTATGTATTGTCAACCAGCCACTGTAAAGACTTGCGCGGAGCGGGTTGTGCAAGAGATCTGCTGGCCATCGCGAGCATGGCGACATTCAAACTGAATGCGGGTTTACCTGGAACGGACACAATCGAGCCATCAGGCTGAACCTTGGACCGCAACCATCGCAGGGCGGCTTGGTTGGAGGCCGTGTTGCCCCACATCCAGGACAAATACCCTTGCGAAAACGCTGCACTATTGCCGTCGTCGCCGGAGTCCAGTCTTCCATGCTCGTCCATGCCGAGAGCATAACGCTGCAGGGATGACGGGAAGATTCGAACCGGAGTTTGTGTTTTCAATACTTCGGCTGCATGCGCGTATCTAGCATTGTGATAAAGGAGTTCCCCGGCGTGCATTCCGAGGTAGACGTCTCCCTGATCGGCGGAATACTTTTCTTGAAAGAAGTGCCATCGCCCGTCGGAACGATGGAGCTGCCATGAACTGCGACTCAAGCCGTCCCTGTCAAGGTTGCGGTTGAGTACGAAATCCAATGCCGCGCGGGCGTTTCCAGCATTGGCCTGCGCAAGGGTACTGCGCCCCGTCAGTCTTTGATCCAGATACAACAGGTATACGAACAACGAGGAGGTCGCATCTACGCCGCGCACATCCGTCAGGCCGGGGCCAGGCGATGTTGGGATACGGCTGTAAGGAGCTTCTGCCGAGTAGACGTAATACCAGCTGCCCTTCCATTGCGGGTCCTTCATCTCCTCGCGGTCCGCAAGCCATTGGATGCCTTTCTCAAGACCATCCAGGTATTTGGCATCCTTGCTGGCAGCATAGGCTGCTCCGAGGCCAATCAGCGCATACTCCATGTTGGAGTCTTCGTTCACGCTGATGACGCCGCGCTCGTCGGGAATCGCACCAGAGGCATTTTGCAGGGAGAGAATGAAGTCGGCCATTCGCAGCGCTTGCGGCCACTCCGAGGTCCCATAGCCACTTCTGGCCGCTTCGCCGTTGGCAGTCGCTTGCGCCCATGAGAGGTGCGCAGCGAAAGCCGAGCCGCAAAACCACAGGACCGCCGCGCATAATGACAATTTCGCGCTCCGCTTTGGGGCATGCCGGCCGAATCTTCCTTGTTTGATCTCGCCCGTCATCGCGATTTCCATTCCACAACGACTGTGTCATAGGGATGCATCGTTATCTTCCAAATCGACCGCTGTAGCTCGACGGGCTTGGGTCCGTCAGGAGTTACTTGGGTGATGGAATGCACCGGCAAGGTTGTGGACACCGAGGTCTCGTGCGTCTGGGAGCTGTGGTTTACAAGGACAATGTAACCGCGGTGTTCTGCATTTAGCGACGCTGCTTCGACGTCGGCTTGGTCGGTGGTAAACAAAGGTGTCACGCCAGCCCATTCCCGAAACGACTTGTAGATCAAATGAGTATCTTCGGGTTTCTCGAAAGCGGACGGTAGATTCGCCAGATACTGTTCAATCGGATAGGCGCAAAGCAAAGTCTTGCCTAGACCGACAGAGTTCGCAATCAGTGCCGGCTGGCCGGCCTGATCGACCGCGATAACCTTTCCACCTTTCACCTCGAGTATCGAACCCCAGTACTTGGGATTGGCTGCGGGAACTGTGTAATGAAAGGTATCGCCCGGCTTGAGCTCGCCGAACGGTTCGATCACTTTTAGAGTGACTTCAGAGGCCGTCACCGTGTCGACTAATCTCGCACCGAACAGCCCCTCCATTCCCGGTATGGCGGCATCAGCAGCGACGGAGGCGTAGAGGAAGCCTCCACGTTCAACATATTTCTTCGCCTTCTCGTAGAAGTCTGTGTGCACATGAACTATGTAGCTGTTCGTGCTCGTCAGGGGAGAAGGCATCAAGAGCATTGGCCGCTTTTCCCAATCGCTGTACTCGCGGGGGAAGTCGGCTTTTAGGCCGGCGCGATGCGCAAGCACAAAGGAATTCAGCCAGGAACTCCGCAGCCACTGAATGTCGTCGCTCAAATTCGCGGGTGGCTGACCGGGGACGGCGTCGCCATCAAACAGCGAAACGTACGGGGTAACCTCGGGTCCAGTAAGTCCGAAGTGAGAGAAATCGCCGTGCGGCTTTGACCACTCATCGGGAACGATGATGGCCGCATCTGCCGCAGCGGGAACTACTCCCGTCATGTCCAACTGCCCCAGCACTTTGGAAAACTTCCTGAACTCCACCGCCAACGGTCGATCCTGACGGTCCCATGTGGTCATCCCCCAGCCGGTCTCTTGCGGCGTCCGCAAGTAGGGCGCTTTGCGATATTGCTCCGGAGATGCGTCGGTGTAGCACCATAGATCAAAGCCAATCGAACCGGCCCCCAGCCCCGAATACATCTGCAACCGATCGTAAGTGGCAATTCTTTCGGGCGAGTATTGCGCGGAAGAGGCGCCCATCTCATGGATCATCACGGGAGCGCCAGCCCCACCGGTAAGCGCGACTTGAAACGCCGCACCGTAGGTTTGGCGCTGCGAGATCATCGCGTCGGGATAGAGGTTCGGGTTGTAGATCGTGAAGGGATGCACACTGAAGAAATCGACTTCTTGCCGGATGTTGTCGGGCCGGAACGGGCCATGGTCGAGATCTTCCTGACTGGTTCCGGCGACGATGGGGTGAAGGGTATCGTACTTTCGAATCGCACCGGTGATGAGGCGCGTCCAGTTGATCGCCATCGCGTCGGTGGTCTGCGAGGCGACGATCCAGAACGGTGGCTCATCGGTCAAATCCCAGGCCATGATGGCGCTTTCATTGGCGTAGCGCCGCGCAAACTCTGCCGCGTGATTGGTTTCCAGGCGCATCATCTCAGGATCGGATTGCGGATTACGCCCATGGCGGTACGCGACGTCCCAGTAGGCCTCTCCCACTTCACCGCCGATGAACAGCGATGGATGCAGATAAATCTGATACTTCTTTGCCAGCGAAATTATAAAGTCGAGCTGTTTGAAAGCCTCCGGGTTGTAATCGCCGGGGCGCGGCTCAAACCATGCCCACATCATGTCCAACCGCGTCATGTTGTAACCGAGGTCGTGCATTTTGGCGAAATCGGCTTCGATATCTGCCGGGTCCCACTGTGTTGGCCACTGCATCGCGGCTTTGGCCGGGACCCAGTGCGCTCCAACCGGAAAGAAACGTTTCCCGTCGCGGACAAAGTAAGTACCATCGACACGAACCTTCGACATGGGAGCGCCAACCCCGTTGTTTTGAGCAGGCGGAGCCTCCCCCGCCAGCAAATGCGGAAGGAACTGGCCCGAGGAAAAAAGAATCAATAGTACAACTCGAATTGCCTTGTGCTTTCGCATGAGTTTCCTTTACAGCGGACGTTTCCCCAACATGTAACGGTTCACTCGTATGAACCATCCCGCTTCTGCGCAATACCACGGATACGGGAAGCCCCGGTTCACATACTTCTTGTCAATCTTGCGGATATACGTGTTCACGCGTGGAGCATCTGCCATGAGCGCGGCAGCGCCCGAAACCAACGCCCACGGAAAAGGGTCGGGAAACTTGAGTTGGTCCCACTCTGGCCAGTGCCGATTGAAGGTTCCGTAGAGATGTTTCGCACGCGGACTGGAATCGGGGATTACGCCGTTCAGAACGGGAAACAGTTGTGCTGTCGCATCCGGGTACCACTTGTGCCAGCGTGACGGAGGAGCTCCGGCATAAGTCAGGTAATTATTGTGTAGTGAGTCCCACAGCGCCGTCTCAATACCGTTACTTACGGCGTCAGCGTGCGAGTTATACCAGTCTCTTGCCTTGGTGTTGCCGAATGCTTCCTGGAAAAGACACGCAACATCGCGCAGTCCGTGATAGACCTCGGAATTGTCCATCAGGTATTGAATCTGGTAATCGGGTTTCGCCCACGTCAATCCGTTATTCTGCTGCGTCTGAACGATCACTCCTCCGATACAATCCAGTTGATAGGATAGCGTCTTGATATAGGCCTGAGCCTCGGGATCGTCGGTTCGCCAGTAGGCCCAGGCGAGCGACAAAAAGGTTGCAGCGTAGGAATCGGTGGAGTCCGCGTCGCCGGTTGGCGTTTCCACTGTGCCAGAAACGTTGTAGTCGTATGTCGTGCAGTAGAGTCCCCACTTATCCGGATAATTCAGGTGACCGATATACCACTGCATCCAAGCCTTCACCTGCGGATAGTAGGCCTTATCTTTTGTTAAGCCGATGGCGGCCAGATTCGAGTAGTAAGGCACAATCTCCGTAGGGGTAAACAGGATCGCCCCATCCGGCAGAGAAGACGCGCTGGAGACTGTCCAGTTTGCAGTCTTAATGATGTTCTGCTGATAATCAGGCGTCCGTGTTTGAGCGAAGGACGCCAGGCAAACTATAACGAATAGAGTGCAGGAAATGCCGGCATTCCGAAACTTGCGCATAGGTACTCCGTCCTCGGGGCTCGGCAGCCTGAATAACTACCACTGTGGGGACGTGGATCGCCGCCGAGCCGACGGTCCAGTCCCCGAAAGGGGTTACCACTCGAACCGCGCGCTCAACTGCCCATAGCGATACCCAGAAACGCTGGTCACATGCCCGAAGAAGGCGCTGGTCATGTCCAGATTGGGAGGGCCCCAGTGGTGACGGTTGAAGATATCGAAGAATTGTGCGCGCAAGCTGAGCTGATAGCGCTCGCCTGAGCCAAACCGGAAATGCTTGCCAATGTTCAGATCCTCATCCGAGTAGCCAAAGTCCCTCAGATAACCCATGTACGAGTACTTCTCGGTGGAGAACGCTCCTGGAGCAGGCTGGGAAAATGCGTTCGCATTGAAGTACTGGCTGCCTGGGTCCGATCCCACACCGCCGTTTTGGACCCAGCCTGGGTTGTACCCCTTGAACGTGTTGCTAAACAAACTCACGCTCGAATTTCTCTGGGCGAAGACCCCAGGCCAGCCCGGATATTGGATCGGGGCCGGAATGGTTCCCAGCGGCTCGCCGGTGTGATAGCTCAACTGAGTACCAATCTTCCAGCCGCCCAGGACGTAGTTGTCGAGCCAGGGCCGGTCTGTCTTCCACTGTTTTCCTAGCCCAAACGGCAGATCGTAGAGCACGTAGCCTTTCACCTGATGGGTGTAATCCCAAGGGGTCAACTGGTTGGTGAGCTTCGCCAGCAGATATGGATCCTGCGTAAGGATGGTGCCCGACTGCGCATCGGCGAAGGCGCCGTTGGGGCTGGCCGATCCCGTAGAGCGGGACAGAGTGTAGTTGACATCCATGGTCAGGCCATGGGCATTTTTCGTTTTGACCTCAGCAACCATCGCCTCGTAGTTGCTCACAGAGATATCGGCGTTCACGAGGAAGAGGCCACTTTGGGGCGCCTGCGAGGATATCTGCGGATATGGCGTGATCGCTTGGTAGGCCGGCCCCGAGAAACCTGGAAAAGGATAAGAAACACCAGCCGCGGCAGCGCTGGCCGGATCAGTGACCATATCTAGAGCCTGACCCGAGTTATACAGCGCCAAATATGTGCTCTGGGTGGAATAGTTATATGGCCAGATAGTCCCATCATGCAGGTGGCTGCCGTGATTTCCCAGGTAGTTCAGCGAAAGCACCGTGTCTTTGCTGAGCAGATATTCACCGCCTACATTCCAGTTCTGCACTATCCCCATGGTCAGCGCATTCGGCCAGACGTAGGCTACGCCGCCGCTGATATTTGCTTGGCTGGGAACACGAGCGGGATAGACGGTCTGTCCGGTATAGGCGCCGGTTGCCGTGTCCCAGTTGAACGAAGGCACATTGGGAATGTTATTAACCACCGTGTTGGATCCCGCGAACCCGAACGCGCCCGCGGTGAACCCGGGCGGATAAAAGGCCGGAACTCCGTTCCACTGGTTCATCGCCAGCGGCGCGTAGGTGATTCCGTAGTGACTGCGCAGCACCAGGTTGTGCATCGCCTGGTAAGCCACACCGACCTGCGGCCCAAACTCATGGAAGTTCTGGTTACGCTCAAATGAATCGCTGCCATTCTGCGCCCACTCCCAGCCGCCATTGTAAGTACCCCAAATTCCCCTATTCACCGCGATGTCGAAGTTGGACCACTCTCCGTTTTTCTCGTGGAACCGGCCATTGACATCCCACCGCAGGCCCAAATTGAGCGTCAGGCGGCTGTTGACTTTGAAATCGTCAGAGGCAAACAGCGACATGCGCTTCCGGCGTCCGTAGAGGGCCGCAGTCACGCTCTGCGAGCCGTCGTGCACTTCGCCGAGCATGAAGTTGGCGAAGGCAAAACCCACGTAGGGCCAAAGCTGATTGTCGTTTGGCGCAAGGGTCTCGCTGGTGAAGTTGTATGCGCGAATACCTCCGCCATATACAGCATTCATGCCGCGCGCCTGAAAGTCACCGCCGAACTTGAGACTATGCCGCCCCCGCGCCCATGACAGGGCATCGCTCACGACCAGGTTGTAGGGAGTGTAATGGTCGTTATACGGCGGCCCAATGGGCGCCTCGGAGTATCCTCCGCCAGCGCCACCGTCCACAAAGGCAATGCTCGGAAAGTTGCTGCCGTTCGTCCCGGGAATTGTCACCTGGCTCGCATCGTAATTCGCGGGCGGATGGTCTCCCGCCATGTGCTGGTTGTACGCAAAAGATGCGGCATTCAGCACTGTGGAGCTAACCGTGTAGAAGTGCTGCAGGCGAACCGACCAGTCCCGTTGTGGCTGATCGTCCCCGTTGCTTAGTGGTCCGCCGGAAGAACTCCCCGTCTGCCATAGCCCCGACCCGGTGGTGGTGGGCGTCAAAGAACTAAAGTTCCACCAGTTGAAGCCGCCGGAGATGCGCTGCTTGTTGTTAATGTTGTGGTCTAGCTTCAGATCCAGGTGCGTGCTGGTTACATCAGAATAGCCACCGCCAAAGGCAGGGAAATTGTTCACCAAGGCAGAGCTGGTTGCGGTGTAGCCGTTGCCATACAGCTTTTGCGCGATGCTCAACGCAATCGGGCTAAGCTGAGCCTGGGGAATAATGTTCCCGGAAAACGGCTGGTAGCACGTATTGCCACCGCTCACCACCGGATTCAGGGGATTGTAGATCTCTCCGATGTTGACTTGACGTCCGCAGGGATCCGTTGCCGGACTACCGTTGAGCGTTAGCGGCCCGCCCAGCAGGGCGCTGAAATTGCCCTTCAGGAAATCTGCAGTCGGAGCCGTGGCCTGGTTCGGCGCAAACACGAGCTGCGTGTTGTTGAAACGCTCGTACGACCCAAAAAAGAAAGTGCGGTTCTTCCTAATCGGCCCGCCGGCACTCGCACCCCAGTCGTTGAAACGATTCCGCTGTCGCGGGATGCCGAAGTAATTGTTGTCCCAGGAGTTGGCGTTCAGCGCCTCGTTCTGCAAGAAACCATAGGCGGAGCCGTGAAACTGGTTCGTACCCGATTTCAACTCTAACATGATCGTGCCGCCGCCCGTCGAAGCCCCTTCTGCGCTCACGCCACTGATCTGCACATTCATCTCCTGCACCGCTTCCATGCCAATGTCTTGGATGAAGCCTTGCAGCCCGGCTGTGGCGTCCACGCCGTCCACCATCACGTTCTTTGTAACGTTCTGCGATCCGGCGATGTGCCCGTCGTAGTTGCCGCCGTTGGTGGTCGCTATGTTCGAATAGATGAAGTTCGTTATGTCCCGCCCTACGCCCGAGGCGTTGATATCCAGCGGCAGATCCTTCATTGCGTCGGCAGTCATGACCGTGCCGACGTCGGTGGTCTCCGCCTCCAGCATCACAGGCGCGGCCGTGACTTGCACAACTTCGGAGACCGCGCCGGGCACCATCTTGACGTCAATCTCCGCCACCTGCGCGGTCGCCAGTGCCAAGCCCGAACGCGTCAGTTTCTTGAAACCATCCTTTTCGTACTCCAGGGAATATGTTCCCACGGGCAACCCGGAAACACGATAGATGCCAACCGCGTTGGACTCTCCCGTGTAGCGTGCTCCAGTATCCACGTTCGTAACGGTCACGCTCACGCCGACAATCACCGCACCCGATTGATCGGTGACTGTGCCGCTGATAGTCGCCTTGTCCACCTGAGCCCAGAGAAATCCGCTCACCAAGAAGGAAATCGCAAGGTGGACCGCCCACCCTTTTGCTTTGCTTGTCGTCATGGAGCCCTCATTTGTCCGGTCACATTCCCGGTTTATCGATACTGGCGTCTCAAAACAACTTTCGCTCATCGTGAACGATTGCGCTCTGCATGCTTTCCGGCCAATTTCGTTGCCACAGTTATCGTCAGCACCGCTGTAAATTCCCGCGCTCGCGACTGAGATATCGCGGCCGGAGTGCGCAGGCCTCGAACCGCTGCCCAAAAAAGTATACTTGTATATACATATTGTCAAGCATTTTTTGTGCTTGACATTTTAGGCTGCGCAATTACGGGCAGAGTTTCTTTCTCCCGAAGTTCCGGATGCGTTTTGAAGTGCACGGGAAGCCCAGGCCGGCAGTGACGGGCTCGGTCCGCTATTCGACGACCGTTGCCGGAATGGAGAGCACTGCCCGATAGCGGTCCCCGCGATAGACCGAGTGCGCCATCTCGACCGGCTTGCCGTCCACATTCCAGAGCGTGCGCGACATCACCAGTACGCTTGACCGGCGCGGAATCTCCAGCAACTCCGCTTCGTCGCGGCTCGCGGCGCGGGCCTCCAGAATCTCGTCCGCCCGGCTCACGCGAATCCCATAGCGCTCGCGCAAGGTTTGGTAGAGAGAGGAGGATGCGAAATCGATCTGGTCGAGCCCCGAGAATTGCTCGCGGGAAAGCCAGACTTGCTCAACTGCCACCGGCAGGCCGTCGGCCAGCCGCAACCGCCGCAGGTTGAACATCGGCGACCCCACTTCCACGCGCAGGCGCAAAGCCACCTCAGCCGAGGCGGGGGTCGTCTCGGCACTCAAAATGCGCGACGTCGGCTGCAAGCCCAGCGCCCGCATCTCGGCCGTGAATCCACAGAGATGCGTAATATCCTTTTCAACTTTCGGCTGACTGACAAATGTGCCTTGCCCTTTGTGGCGCGACGCGAAACCCTGGCTCTTGAGCGACTGCAAAGCATGCCGCGCCGTCATCCGGCTTACTTCGTACGCGCGACTGAGTTCTTCCTCGCTGGGCAATGGATCGCCCGCGCGCAGTTGCCTGCCCTGAATCATCTTCAACAACTGCGCTTGAATCTGAAAATACATGGGAGTGAAGCTGCCCTTGTCGAGCGGCGCAAACTCCCAGTTGCGGTCGGCGCGCTTCGATTCGGCGGAAGCAACGAAAAAACCCTTCCTTGCCTTATCCGCGTGTCTTATTTTCCGCATGCAGCGACCTCCTTGTTTTTCTTCAGTAACTCGCTCTGCTCAGCACAACGATGGCCACTAGCAACACTACAATACCCGAATACATCAGGCTCCTCGCATGACCGGGAGCTCGCCGCCATTCACCCAGCCCGACTCCAATCGCATTGGCCAGCAGAAGTCCGGTCGCCAGGCTCAGCGGCCACCCGATCGATGTGCCGAGTGCGCCCAGCCGCGGCGCAGCCGCACCATAAACAAAAATGCTTCCTCCCCACAGCAGCGCCATCAGCCCAGAGAGTCCATACAATCGGATTCCGCCCGGCTGGCTAAACTTCGAGAAGCTGCGATTCTTGACGAGCAAGAACCCGCAGAATGCGAGATTGGCCAAAGAACCCGCGCCCAGCATGAGCCACCAGATCAAATTCGTGCTGGAGAATTCGCTCAGCCCGGAATCACGCCCGAATTGCGCCACGGGCTGCGCCAGAGCAAAACCAATGTTGAAAACCGCCGACAGCACTCCCGCTCCGGTCGCAAGCAACAGCGCCAAGCCGAGAGGTCGAGCGCGACCCACCAGATCGCCACGCTCCGCCCCGACACCTGCTGTTTTCTCGCGCTGCCGCCCGGCCGCCCCGCAAAGAACAATTCCCACCAGCTCAATGCCCACCCCCGCGACAATCATCTTGCCGGTCGCGGAAAACAATTTCTGTGGCGACAGCAGGAGCATCGGAAGCAGCGAACCCAAAGCCGAACTGATCGCGAGCACCAGCGTGTTGGCCAGCGAGATCCCAATGGCGCTGACGCTTTGCCCAAACATGATCGCCCCAAACCCCCAGGCAAATCCTGCGGACACTGCTATCCACACAGCGTGCGCAGGTGCGTGCGCCAGCACTGTCCAACTTCTCGGAGCAATAGCAGTAATGATCGCTGCCGGCATCACCAGGCAAGCGCCTGCGATAAAGAGACTCCAGACGTTTTCCCACTCCCAGCGTCCCAGAAACCGCATCGGAAGCGTGAAGCTGCCATTCATCAGGCCCGACAAAATCGCCAGCAACGATCCAACCAGCAGCATGTTTTCCATTCTGTATGGTCCGTTCCGCCCACGCGGGCTTCCGAACACCGCTCTTCGGTCCTGCGGCTCGCAAATCGGGCGCCGCCACTCCGAGGAATGACGCCTTCATGGTTGCGCTCGAAAACATTATAGTATATACAGGTAGACAACAACCAACTCTTTCACAGTCTTTTGTCAAGAGTGGCAAGGAAACGCTATCAAGGAAACGCTAAACATGTCCGGAATCCTGGAGACGTTGCGATCGGGACTTGTGGTTTCATGTCAGGCCGCGCTCGGTGACCCCCTCGAAGACACCGAGACTATTCGTCGCATTGCCCGGTCCGTTGCCAAAGCGGGAGCAGCAGGCCTGCGTATCAACAGCCCAGAGCAGATTGCCGCAATCCGGCAAGATCTCAAGCTGCCGATCATCGGCATCCAGAAGCGCTATCACGGAAAGAACATTCGCATCACACCTGACTTCGCCTCTGCGGTCGCGCTTGCCAGCGCCGGTGCTTCCATCATTGCCCTCGACTGCACCGGCCGTGATTGGCCCGATGGAGAGCCCTGGCAACTGCTGATCGAGCGCATCCATCGCGAATTAAGACTACCCGTCATGGCCGATGTTTCCACTCTGGAAGAAGCGGTGGTGGCCAAGAACGCTGGGGCCGACATGGTCGGCACAACCCTGAACGGCTATACCGAGCAAACGCGCGGCACCGCATCATTTAGTTGGCATTTGTTGGCCGACATGGTCAGGCAGATTCACGTCCCAGTCATCGCCGAGGGCCACATCTCGTCCCCGGAAGAAGCCCGGCGTGCGCTTTCCATCGGAGCCTGGTGCGTGATCGTCGGTTCCGCCATCACGCGTCCCGGCGCGATCACCGCGAAGTTTATTAGCGCGATACGCGACAAGACGGCCGGCGCAACCGCGATTGGAGCGGACATTGGCGGAACCAGTATCAAGGCCGCGCTCGTTGATCCTGCTGGCGAAGTCACACTGACGACGCAGGTTCCCACCGAAGCCAGCGGAGGGCGCGACGTGATCGCGGTCAGTCTCTGCCAGGCTCTGGAACAGGTGTTGTCCGTGGCGCACGACCGGGGAATTCATCCTGTCGGACTCGGCATTGCCAGCGCTGGTGCGATTGACGCCCGAGATGGTTCTGTCTTTGCGGCAACCGACAATCTCCCCGGTTGGGCAGGCTTTCAATTGCGCCAATTCGTCGAGGAACGTTTTCACCTGCCAACCCGCGTTGTGAACGACGCGCATGCCGCTGTGCTCGCGGAATTACATTACGGCCTCGGTCGAGGCTTGTCGGACTTTGTCGCCATCACGGTCGGCACCGGAATTGGCGGCGGAGTAGTGTGCAACCGAAAATTGCTTTCCGGCCAACACGGCTTTGCCGGCTCCATCGGCCATCACGTCATTCGCCAAGGCGGACGTCCGTGTAACTGCGGTCGCAATGGATGCTTGGAAGCCTACGTCTCCACCGCGGCTCTGATACGCGAGTATAAGGAGCGAGGCGGTTCTTTCCCCGACGGCCAACCGGCCAACGACGCGAGTCTCGCGTTAGAAATCAATAAACTTTCAGCCCGCGGTTGCCCGACGGCCGTGGCCGCTTACCAGGCCATCATCGGTTACCTCGCCGAAGGAGTTGCCAACATCTTCAACCTCTTTGATCCCGAGGCAGTGTTGATCTCCGGCGGACTCGTAGAGGGTCAGCCACAATTTGCAACTGCACTACAAGAGCGAGTGACCGAACTTCTGCATTTCGGTTCAAAGAGAAAACCGTGTGTAAAGGCGGCCACCGCCGGACGTTTTGCCGGCGTACAGGGCGCTGCCAGCTTGATCCTTGAAGCGTGACGGTAGGGGTTCGATCGATCTGCATCTGCCCCTGCTCTCGGAAACAACAATACCGAACCCGCAAATCAATTTCGCACAGGAGGGACTCGCAATGAATAAGACAAGCCGGTGGCTATCATTTCTGTTGGTTGTATTCTCGACGGTATCGGCGCTGGCGCAACGACCCGTCACCCGGTTGGAGTTCATCCCTCCGTCGCCCGTTACCAACAAGATCGTCCTCGACATTCGCGGAGCCGCCGAAAACAACTCCAATTCGGAACGCCAATACGTTCTATCGCTTTACTTGGATCGCGAGTCGCCATCCACGCTGTTGCACACGGAGAATGTGAGAATTGCCGCGCAGGGCAACGCGGGCATCTATTGCCGCCATTCAACCGAATCCTGGGCCGGCATGCACCGCATCCTCCTTGTAGCGACAAGCCCAAGTGGAAAAATCCGCGTGACCCGTGACCTCGAAGTCCTGCCGTCCAAGATCCGCTCCACTCGCATGATCGATGGCGCATGGCTTGGCATCGCGCACTGGAGCGACGAAGAAGGCCGTCACTGGAATTCCACAATCCGCAAACTGACCGACGCCGACTGGCGCCAGCAGATTCACGGCATGCACGACATCGGCATGAACACGGTCGTCATTCAGGAGAGTTTTCGCAATCAGGAATACTACGGGCGCAACAGCATCGCTAGCACCGGCTACAAAGGACTGTCCTACTATCCATCCGATCTTTACCCTGGACGCGCCAACGTGACATCACACGATGCCATCGAAGCGATCTTGTCTGAGGCGGACCGTCTGCAGATGAATGTTTTCATCGGCGTTGGCATGTATGCGTGGTTCGATTTCAGCGCGCCTTCCCTGGAGTGGCACAAAAAAATTGCGGAAGAGCTATGGCATCGTTACGGCCACCATCCTTCTTTCTACGGATGGTACGTTTCCGAGGAAACATACGGCAGTCTGGTCCCCGACGAAGGCGAGTCGGCCAAGGAACGCTACCGCAAGGAGGTGATCGCCTTTTTCCGCGAGTTCCAGAGTTTCACACGTCACCTCGCCCCGGAAAAACCAATCATGCTCGCACCCAACGCCCACGGCATGATGCTGTCCCAGGCGGTCTGGCCGCTCGTCCTCGAGCATCTCGATATCGTTTGTCCCTTCGCCTTTCATCGCATGCCCGAAGGCGATATTACCGGCGAACAATCGGCAGCAATCTGGCAGGGGATGTGCGACAAAGTTGGAGCCCATCTATGGATGGACATGGAGGCTTTTCTGTTCGAGGACAACGTTGCACTCGTTCCACGTCCAATCACCGGTTTGCTTCAGGATCTCCAACGCTTCCCCAGCTTCGAAAAAATCCTGTGCTACCAGTATCCCGGTATCTTCAACTCTCCGAAAACAAAAGTGCAGCCGGGCGGCCCGCCGACGGTCGTACTTTACCGTGATTATCAGGCATACCGCCAAAAGCTTCTGAAAAACGGGACCTCAAACTGAGACGATCCGTAAGCGGATCGCGGGCTTGTTCGCGAACCATCAAACCGAGTTGTGACGTCGGCTTCTCGAAGTATAGGAAAATCAAAATCTCGTGTTCGGCGCGAACCAGATATTGTGACGGATCGGGTGGGTGCCGTCTGTTGGATGAAGCAATTCAGATAGTCCCACGGAGGCGAAGTTGTGGCTGTTTCGGTTCGGTGAGGGGCAGCACGCGGAAGTTTGTTTTCCTACTCAGACGAGGTCCGCCGGCGGCTGCCGCTCCGATGTCGCAGGTGGCGATCATGGGAAGTTTTAGATTCGCACTAACCGGTCCGACCGCAGTGCCGAGCATACGAATGGCGCCCGCTTGCGGCAGCGTGTTTTCCATGAAGTAGCCGGCGCGCAGGTGGAGTACGTTCGCACCGTCGATCTGGTTGAGCTTCTGTTCGAGGTTGTGGACGCCGACTACGGGGCCGGTTCCGCTGGGTTTTTCGGCTCCGAAACTGCTGAGCGAAACAACATTCTTGACTCCCGCATTTCTTACTGCCGCCGCGATCGCGTCGCTGACGCGGTCCTGAAAAGCGCGGAAGTCGTTGCTGGTATTGTTGGGTGGAATCATGACGTAGGCTGAGTCCGCTTGGTAGAAGGCTTTGGTCAGGGCGGACGCGTCGGTGGCATCACCGATGAATATCTCCGCGCCTTCCGCCGCGAGAGGTTGCAAATGAGCCGAGTTTCTTCCGACGACACGAACTTTCTGCCCGCGGGCAAGAAGGCTCTTCGCCACTACGTGTCCAGTGTTGCCGCTTGCTCCAAGAACGACGTACATATTGGTCTCCATTCTAAAATTCGATGCGGCGGGTCGGGTTTGGGCTCCAGGCAGAAAAGGCAGCGGTAGGGGAAATCTGTTCTCTGGCTGAGAAGCCATTTCTTGGAAGAGCGGTCTCAGCCGTTGACGACTTCCGATCCCCGCTCAAAACCCACGTCGATCTTCTGGCGCCCAGCTTGAATCGCTGCCTTGATAGCGGACTCCTGCGTCGGGAAGGTGTCGCGCACATAGAACTGAGTTTCGGTCACTCCACTCCCATCGTGTTCCTCGACGGAGAACTCCGCCGAGAATCCGCCGTCCTTAAGCTCGCAAGACCGAGCCTCGATGACGTAGCCCTTGTATCCCTGCCTGCTCTTCATGACCAAACCTCTTGCGTCGTAATTATCGCACTCTGGAGTTGGGACGCTTCCATTGGAGGAATCAGGATGAAGCGACTTTTTTGCGGGCCGTGGGCGAAGGAGTCGTTGGCTACGTTCTGAGGGACGCGTCGGCCACCGAGATCGTTCGCGTAATCCGCGCAGTCGCAGCAGGCGAAGCGGTCTGCCCACCTCGATTTTCGCTGTCTTTATTTCAATGTGCTGCCCGGGACATTTCCTTTGCGGTCAAGTCGCCCCAAAGGACAAAATTCGGCTTGACCCGGAGGGAGCAACAACTGGTAGGCTTGATTCACCTCGGATTGTCAAACAAGGAAATCGGGAGCCGATTGAATCTATCGGAACAAACCGTCAAGAACCACATCCACCGCATTCTGCGGAAGGTCGGGGCAAATGATCGCTTAGAGATTGTCGATCGGTATCAGTCAGAGATTGCGGGAGTGGTGGCCTCATTGTAGTCCGCCAAAAACGTTGCAGATTTTCCTTCGCCCCTGCCCCCGATTAGCCAAATAGGACTTGGATACACGTTGCCGCCACCCTCTCTCGGCTGGACAACTCAGCGCAACCGGGCGCGAGACCAGCGAGTGGGTTTCTTGTGTCGTAGTTTGTGTCGTAACCCCGCATCACTATCCGTCTCGGGTACAGTCGGGTGCTGTCGCTCGGGTACAGGTGAAGGGCGGGAAAGATGCGCCCGAACCGCATGAACACTGCCCTTTCATGCGACTCGGACTTCTTCGGTGTCGCGTCATCTCGGACGGGTTCGAGATTTGACACGGTAGAGGTCTGGGGCTCGAATCCCCACGTGCCATCCAATGCGCGAAAGGTGCAGAAGGCGCGTAACCTACAGCACATTCCAGCAAAATGTGCGCGCTGTTTGCGCTCTGTTTGCGTGCTCAACCGTGCTTTAGGGTCCTTAAGGTGTCATCCGGGGCCTGCTAAGTAGTTGAAGTTACGTTCATGTGCGGATTCGATTCCTTCCGCGCTCACCAACCTCTTTATTGCCAATAGTTTGCAGACGTCGATTTTGCGCTGGAACCCATTTCATAACAACTTCATAACAACTGATTCGCCGCTTCGTTCAAAGGCGCCCGGAACGCATCGGATTCTACGTGGTCATAGGTCCGGAGCGTGATCGAAACATCCGAGTGCCTGGTGAGGTGGGAGAACGTCAGGAAGCGGGCTGCCAGATCGAGGTATAGCGAGCCTTCTTTTGTCCGCCCAAGTTGCTGAAGCGAAAGAAGCAAGAAGGGGCACGTTAGTTACCTTGTCGCTCACCTTCTCTTTCAGGCATGCTCGGAAAGATGTTGGAAATCGAACGGCTTGCGGGCTTGGACTCGGCGGACAGAACTCCGGAGTCGATTTGCGCCTGCGTGGCCAGGATATTCCAAGTAAGAGAAACCGAAGTTGCGCTGCTGGAGCTTAGCGGAAGGATG
>Ga0224555_1002573_pt1 | contig 20844 bp, 15 predicted proteins | sample 714S23034metaG_FD_180687 | JGI IMG/M metagenome (GOLD analysis project Ga0224555, IMG submission 180687) | Peat soil microbial communities from Stordalen Mire, Sweden - 717 S2 30-34 | ecosystem: Environmental > Terrestrial > Soil > Wetlands > Peat | place: Sweden: Norrbotten County, Stordalen...
GGCCGGCCTCGTAGCACGTGAACACTTTGTCGGCCAGCGTCATTTGCTTGGCGACCCACAGCAGGAACTCCGACGGCCCGAACCGTTGCGGGGGCTGCGGCGTGCCCCCATCGATGAGCCGCACGACTACGTAGCGATCCAGATGCACATCAACCCCAAGCTTAATCGCCTTGGCTTTGGGCCCGGCAGTCTCAGCACTACCTTGCAGTGGATTTTGCTTTTTGCTTAGCTTGTTCTTGTTCGAAGTAATCATAGGGGGTCAGGTGTAGTGGCTTTTCCCGCACCTGACCACCCCATGTTATCTTTTAGGAAAAAGCGGGAAGGGATAACGTTTTGCTGTTGACCACGCGCCCTGATGGGCGACCCCTTTACCATTCCCGAAGCACCCGCTTAGTGTGAATAGCGAGGACCCGTTTATGCATTTACGGAAAACTGTATGCTCTTTGGACTGTCAGGGGAGGACAGACTCACAGCCTGGAGCCAGAGCGTTGCCGTGTCTGGCGGGCCGGGGGAGAAACCAGTCCTCCGTGCCACGAAAGGGTCATTAAATCATGTGTGCCGATGCAGGACTGTCTTTTCAATTATGGACAAATCTGTCTTCCCTGACCGGGTTGGTGGTGCGCACGGCTCTGCAAATCATTGATTCTCAGACCTCCTCCCGTTGACCGATTCAGTCTAATGTCGACCAAATTCGTTCGCATCAGTCTCCGCGACAGCCGTCAACGGTTCCTCCGGACCATTTGAATCTTTATTGCGTTAAAGGCAAAGGACTTGCTCTTCCCAGTCCACCAGAAGCGGAAGAATCAAATGGAAATGAGATATTTAAAGCAGACGTGTGGGTCGCTGCCACTGCGTATTCAGGCCGGGATGACGCTGGTGGAGGTGGTCGTGGCATTGGCCCTCGCCACCATGGCGGTGGCAGGCATTGTCTCGGGGTACATCTTCAGCATAACTTCCGCGCAGAAATGGGCTCTATCGCTTGCGGCCAACGCCGAGGCGATGGCCCGCATCGAGGAAATACGCAGTGCCACATGGGATACGGCGAGTTGGCCGAACGTCGATGATCTCGTAGTCACGAATTTTCCAAATGAAGTCGTCGTGTTGGACCATTCCGGTTCGGGTTCGGGGATCGTCTATGCCACCAATATCACTCAGATCTCACAAATCTCCGCCAACCCGCCCCTAAGGCGCGTTCGCGTGGACTGCATCTGGAGCTTCAAGGGTTCTCAGCTATTTACCAACACGATCGAGACTTGCCGCGCTCCTGACCAATGAAAGTGCATCTTCGTTTTCCAGGCTCACGCCAGAGCACCCCGACAAAGTCGACTGCCGCGTTCACCTTGGCGGAACTCCTCGTCGCGGTGTCGGTGTTCCTCCTCCTGGTGGCCGGAATCCTCACCGCCCATGTGTTCGGCTTGAAGATGGAGAAGACAGTCGAAACCAAGCTCAACGCCAGCGACGGCGCCCGCAACGCCCTCGGGAAAATCACTGATGAAATCCGGACCTGCACCAGCGTCTGGATCGGCAACGTTTCGACGAATGGCGAATTCACAGCGCTGCTCGATGGAGTATCGCAGACAGGCAGCGGTTTGTTGATCCAGCCGACGACAAATGCCGCAAACTTCATCGTCTATTTTGTCGACCCCATCGACAACAGCTTCCGGCGCACCACGAGCACACCGGGAACCACCGCGATTATTGCGCAGACGGTCACCAACACGATGGTCTTTCGCGCTCAGGACTATCTGGGCAATGTGCTGACCAACAGCCAGAACAACCGCGTGATCCACCTGACCCTCGAATTCTATCAGCCACAACCCCTGCTCCCGGTTCCCGATTACTACAAGCTTGAAACTTCGGTGACCCGGCGTGCTCTATAACGATGATGACGACTCTTCTCCCAACTCAAAAGCGTGGCCGGTGCGGCAGCGCCCTGGCGCTGACGATGATCATGACCAGCATTGCCCTGGCCACGGTGGCCGGTGTTCTGAGCTACTCGGCCAATAATGCACGACTCAACTATCGGTCGAATCAGTACTACCGTGCGGTGGCCGCCGCCGAAGGCGACACCGAGAAAGTAATCACCATGATCTCAAGGGATTTTCTGAGCGGCGGCGAGGGCCTGGTCAATGCCAATCTGACCGCATACCGCCAGACGACGCTCCTTGCGTCGGACTCTTCCTATTGGGCCGATTGGGAGTTCAACGATGCCAGCGGAAACACCGGCCAGACCTATGTCCAACCCGGCGTCTCGAGCAATTTCATCCTCCAGAATTCCAGCTACGCCGGCTTGAATGCTTACGCCTCCTTCTACACGATCGTTTCCGACGCCCGGCAGACTTCCGCAGCCCAGGACGTCGTCGGGGGAGTGCTCCAGCAACTGGAGTTGACCCGCATCCCGATATTCCAGTTCGCCATGTACACCACGGGAGACATGGAAATCAGTTGCGGCCAACCCTTCGCCATCACCGGCCTGGTCCATTCCAACGGTCAGCTCTATGTCGAGCCGGACAACGTTATGATCTTTGAATCCTCCGTTACTGCCGTGGGCGACATCCTGTTTCAGCGCAGCCCGCTCGACAGTCGCGGGCCTCCCGCCGGTTCGGTGGCCTACGATGGGGTGCATGATCCCAACCAGCCTGCGTTGAGCCTTCCAATCGGCATCACCAATACCCCGACCGCAGTCCGGGAAATCATCGAGCCCCCACCGCCGTTCGAAGACCCCAACTCGCCGCTGGGTCGGGAACGTTATTATAACCTGTCCGATGTGGTGCTGGTGGTCTCCAGCAGCGGAATCAGCGGGACCAGCGGCGACTTCAACTCTTTCGCAACCGTCATCCCCGCTGACCAGTTGAACGGCTTTGTCTCAACCACAAACAGCTTCTTCGACGCGCGTGAGGGCAAGACGATCCGGCCGATCGATATCAATATCGCCGGCCTCACGGCCTGGAGCGCCACCAATTCCAGTGAGCGCACCGCCCTGGGGGGGCTCGATGTGTCCTCGATTTATGTCTTGGATAAGCGGACGTTGACGGGGACCGACCTCGGAGCCGTTCGCGTGTTCAACGGCCTGCAACTGCCTCCGCGCGGACTCACGGTCGCCACCGCGAGTCCACTCTACGTCTTTGGAAACTACAACCAGACCAACGCGGCGAACCTGGGCACCTCGAACACCACGACCACACTGCCCGCATCGCTGGTGGCCGATGCAGTCACGATTTTATCCGCGAACTGGACCGATGCAAACAGCCAGGCCGCCGTGGCCTCGCGCAATGCAACTCCGACCACGGTGAACGCCGCCATCCTGGCCGGTGCGGTGGACACGGCCGGAGGCAATTACGGCGGCGGAATGGAAAACTTCCCTCGTTTCCTTGAGACCTGGGGTCTGGCCAACCCTTTCACTTATAACGGTTCGATGGTGAAGATGTTTCCAAGCCAGTATGCCACCAATATCTGGGGCAACGCGAACGTTTACGCACCCCCGGCGCGTAACTGGACTTTTGACGTCAACTTCAACAACCCCGCGAAGCTTCCTCCGCTGACTCCCAGTTTGGAGACTGTAATTCGCGGTCAGTGGGCCACCGTGGCTCCCAACCAGACAACACCTCCGGTCAACTGACAGCCATTGTTTAGGCACGCCAATGAACTCCAGCCTGAAAGGCCGCTCCGAATCAGTTACCCGAAACCGGAGCTTTCGTGGAACTGTTCGCGCGGCGAGGGCACTGTGAATGAGATCGGCGTTCCTGTTCCGATTCCTTGTTCTCGTGGCAGTGTTTTGTTGCGTCCAAACAGGCGGAGCCCCTGACCCCTATTCCTCCGAGTTCGAAAGGTCGCCGCCTGAGCCGACTTCTCATGATCGGGAGATGTATCAGCGGATAGCCAGAGCGGAACAGGAACGCTTCCGGAAACGGGTGTCGATCCCTGCTGCCGTCGGGGAAGGTGCCGTGGCATCCGCCCCTGCACGCAAGTCAGGCACCCGGACCAGAGAGACGACCGGAGCGCAGCACTTGGGTGCCCCTGCCGGAGTGGTCTTCCAGAATCTTTTGCTCGCCACCGTGTGTGTCCTTGCCGGGATCCTGGCCGCCCGGAAACTTGGCCCTCAAATCCTTGATTCCATCAACACGAAATTCAACCCCTGGATGTATTCACGCCCGGCTGGGGAAGGCTTTGCGTCGAACGTTCGCGCGGAGGAGGAAGCCTTTTCGGAGTTTCTTGCGACATTCCGGGTTGGACCGACTCCTGCGCGCCGCTCCTCCACCGTCATCCCCGATCACGCAGTGCCGCGGGAGGCAGGCAATGCGGGGCGCAGGACGGAATGCAATACGCTCGAAGAATTCTTTGGCAGATCACCAGAACTGCTCGTGGCGTTGCACAAGTGTCATGAGGAAATCTGCCGGGCATCAGGCACGGCGGCCCGGCAAAAAGCTCTGGCCGACCTCTGCCGTCTCATCGGTGATCTGAAAGGCCTGGCCGGCCTTCAGGAATTACGCCCCGCGTGGCAAATGGCCTGCGCCGTGGAGGGGCTTGTCAAACAACTCACCGGCAAAGCCAGCGACGTCACCCAATCCACCCTGCGAACCGTCGGCAGCGGCCTGGATCTTCTCCACGAACTATGCGTGTACGGATTGAACTCGGACCTTGTGACCAATCCTCCATTCCGGCTTCTTGTGGTGGACGACGACCGCATCAGCCGGCATGCTGTGTCCTGCGCGGTGAAGAGGGCGTTCAATCAGCCCGACCTCGCGGAGAATGGCGAGGCGGCGCTGGTTCTGGCCTCGGAACATCCCTACGATGTGATTTTCCTGGATGTGCAGATGCCGGGTATGGACGGTTTTGAACTCTGCTCAAAAATCCGTGCCACCGAGTGCAACGGTGCCACGCCGGTGGTGTTTGTCACCTGCCAGAGCGATTTCAAAGCGCGCGCCGAATCAACCCTCTGCGGCGGGAACGATCTCATCGCAAAACCATTCCTCACTTTTGAAATCACTGTAAAAGCACTCACGCTCGCCCTGCACCGCCGGCTGTTTGCAAACGACCCGCTCGCCGATGCTTCCAAGGGATCCGTCGATTCGGACGGGCTTCCATCGTCACTTCCGGAACCCGTTGGTTTGGTTGTCTCCGGCCTGCGGGATGCGTCGCCCGCCCCGCCCACCGGCGACAGACCTGTCCAGGCGCGAAATACATTTCAGGAGTCAAACGCGTATGCCGAGGCGTTTTTCACCCGCGCACCTGCGCAGGTTGGAGCGCTGCGGGATTTCATCCAGGAGATAAGTCAAAATGCGGATGCGGACGTGCGGCTGGAAATGTTGGGAAATCTGTTCCTCCGCATCCACTCTTTGACGCTCAATGCCGATCTTGCCGGACTGCGTCCTGTGTTTCAAATGAGTGCCGCTCTGGAAGGGCTGCTCAAGAAACTCCTTGAGGGACCCAGATATTTTACCGGGGCCGCGCTTCAGACCGTCGCCGCTGCGGTGGAGTTGCTCAATGATTTGTGCGTGAAGGGGGTTAAAATGGACAGGGTTGCCAACCCGCCTATCCGCATCCTGGTGGTGGATGACGACCTCATCGCCCGCCGCGCAATCGCCGGCGCGCTGCAAATGTCCTTCGAGAAACCCGACCTCGCGGAGAACGGCGAGGCGGCGCTCGTCCTGGCCGCACAACAATTCTACGATGTGATTTTCCTGGACGTGCTCATGCCGGGCATGGATGGTTTCACGGCCTGCTCGAGGATTCACAAGACCACAGCCAACAGCCATACGCCCGTGGTGCTGGTCACCAATTACACCGACTCGAAGTTCCTCAGCCAATGCGCGCTGTGCGGTGCGAGCGACATCACCCCGAAACCATTCCTCAAAGCTGAGATCACCGTCAAAGCACTCACGTTTGCCCTGCGCCACAGGCTCGAGAAACTCAAGACGGCGCAGGAGTTCATCCCCGAGCGGCACGAATCTGGCACAATCGAATTCTGCCCAGCCTGATCCACGTCGCACCTGTCTATTCGGTCTTGGCTTTATCGGGCATTGGAGGCACCGCGCCGCACAATTGCCACAGCAGACCGAATCTGCCGCACTTGCCGCAATGGCCAAACTGAGCATTCTTGCCGAACTGCCGAAATACACACGTGAAGCCGTGCGTTTCTATTGGCAAACGCGTTCCCAGCAATTGGAGAAGCAACGCAACGCCAGCGGTTCGGATCAGGGGAACGATTGTCCGTATCCCTAGGCCACGCTTGGTCCGCGCAGCCGGCGCCTTTGGCTGGCCGGGGAGCAGGGGCTCGGTCTTCCATCCGTCAGGCGGCGGCTTCTTCTTCGGCTTCGAGGAAGCCTTGGAGATGGCGGACGCGCGTCGGGTGGCGCAACTTGCGCAGCGCCTTGGCTTCGATCTGGCGGATGCGCTCGCGGGTCACGTTGTACATCTTGCCGATTTCCTCGAGCGTGCGTTCGTAGCCGTCCACCAGGCCGAAGCGCATTTCGAGGATCTTGCGCTCGCGTTCGGTGAGCGTGGTCAATACGTCGCCCAGCTTCTCCTTCAGCAGACTGTAACTGGTCACGTCCGAAGGATTTTCAGCGCTCTTGTCCTCGATGAAATCGCCGACGCTGACATCGCCCTCGTCCCCGACGGGAGCGTGGAGGGAAATGGGCTGTTGCGCCATTTTCAGGAGCGAATTGATGCGGCTGACCGGCATGTGCATTTCGTCCGCCAGCTCTTCCGGCGTGGGTTCGCGTCCCAACTCCTGGGTGAGTTGTTTCTGGGCGCGCCAGAGTTTGTTCATGATTTCGATCATGTGCACCGGGATGCGGATGGTGCGGGCCTGGTCGGCGATGGAACGCGTGATGGCCTGGCGAATCCACCAGATGGCGTAGGTTGAAAACTTGTAGCCGCGGCGGTATTCGAATTTTTCGACGCCTTTCATGAGGCCGATGTTGCCCTCCTGGATCAGATCGAGGAACGACTGGCCGCGGTTGGTGTACTTTTTGGCCACGGACACGACGAGGCGAAGGTTCGCCTCGGCCATGTGGGTTTTGGCCTGCTGCGCCCGGTCCGCCGAGCGTTTCAAATCACCGAACGACTTGTAGAATTCGTCCCGCGACAGGCGCACGAACGATTCCAGCGTGGCGATCTTGCCGCGTTCGGATTCCGCTTCAGCGGAGCGCTGGGCGGATTTGTGCAGGGCTTCGAGTTCCTGGATCCGCCGGAGGCTGGCCTGGAACTTCTCATGCACGTTGCCCGCCACCACGATCATTTCCTCGATGACCTTCTGCTTGTAAAAGAATTTCAGGAAGGCGCCCTGGAGCTTTTTATCGAGCTTCACAAAGTCCTTCCGAAGCGATTCGCGGCGGCTCTTGTTGGCGGTCTTGCGCCAGGAAAGAAACTTGGCGTCCACCTGCTGGTCCAATCCGCGCACTTTCTTGATCAGCAGACGGAGGTTGCGCAGATGGCGATCGCGGTTGGCCACCTGCTTGTCAACGATCACCCGGTCGAAGCGCTCCTTGGGCGGCTCGGAGAGCAGTTTCTCGGCGATGGCAATATGCTCTTTGGCGGCGAACCCGAGACTGTAAACGATCCGCTTCATCTCCAGTTCGGCGTCCTCGATCTTCTTGCAAATTTCGACTTCCTGTTCCCGTGTCAGCAGAGGCACTTTCCCCATCTGATTCATGTACATCCGAACGGGGTCGTCGAGTATCTCGAGGCGCGCATCCTCATCCTCTTCCTGCGGCGCTGGTTTGGCCCGATCCACTTCCGCCTGATCGACGATTTCCACCTCGAGGGTGCGAAGCTTCGTGTAGAGCTCATCCAGGTCGTTCGGATTCAGGTTGTCCGGAAGAATATCGTTGATGTCGTCGTATGTGACGTAACCGTTTTCCTGTGCCAGATGCAGCAGGGTCTTGATCGTCTCGGTCAGGTCAATGGCGCCTGTGGACGTGGTGACAGGGTTCTGGACGGCCGAATGAGGCGTCTTTTGTGGTGGAGAGGCTTTTTTGTGTCCGTTGCGGGATTCATCAGGACGGGGTTGGGGATGACCTAGTGATCGGTTTGAAATGATAAAGCGTTTCCGTACAGGTACGGTTTTCTTTGCCATCTTCTGCTCACCGCCGTGACGCCGGTCTTTGGACCGGTCATTCGGCGCTTTGTTCCCTTTTCTATTCAGCATAAGTAATAATCAGACGCTCGCAATTCGTTTTGGTTCAGAAATTTCTGCGGCATTCAATCACCGCAAACCCTATCGACAGTTGTCACGCTCGGCATATCTGCAACAGGCGTTTGAAGACCGCAAACACCGGAAGGCTGACGCTCATAGACTATACACCACGAGCGGTCAAATTCAAAAACTCCGCAGGCAGCACTCCACCTGGCTCCAAATTGCATGCATTCGTTTGATCCCAAGGTATGAGCCGATCCTGTGCAACGAGTTACGCCAGCAAACCTCGCGCGAACGACTCCATCACACACCGCGGCGGCTTGCAAGCAGGAAAAGTAAATTATTTTCAGATCGCGGGCATTGGCTTGTGTGAAGCCTTCCTGGCCGCCATTTACAGTTATAACTAATTATGTATAAAACACTTATGATTCAAAAACCCGGGAAATCTGGTTCTCATTCGATTCGGTGCACCAAAGTGCCCGAAGGGCTCTGGCATCGATGGAATCTCGGGTTTTCGTCGCCCGAGGAACCTTGGTGCCTCGCGGGCCGGACCGCGGGGACACTCTGTGGGTTCATTCCAGGGCGCGCATCGGCGCGACCGCGTTTCGAGCGCGGCGCCGGGTCGCCGATGAGGAGGATCCCTCATCAAGGCGAAAGCCGGTCGATTCGCCAGGTGTTGTCGGATTGTTTGGAGTAGCAGAAACGGTCGTGGAGCCGGCTGGGGCGTCCCTGCCAGAATTCGATGCGGGTGGGGGAGACAACATAACCGCCCCAGTTGGGCGGGATGGGAACCGTTTCACCGGCGTACTTTGCCTTCAACCCATTCCAGGTTTCCACCAGCACCGCGCGGTTGGGGATGACGGCGCTTTGTTGGGAAGCCCAGGCGGCGAGCCGGCTTCCTTTGGGTCGGGAGTTGAAATACGCCTCGGATTGCTCCCGCGACAGTTTGCTGACCGTACCGGCGACGCAGACCTGGCGTTCCAGATCCGACCAATAAAAGACGAGGGCTGCGTGTGGATTCACGTCGAGCTCGCGTCCCTTGCGGCTGTCGTAGTTCGTGAAGAAAATAAACCCGCGCTCGTCCACGCCTTTCAAGAGAACGGTTCGCGCGGACGGACGACCGCTCTTGTCCGCTGTAGCCAACGTCGCCGCGTTGAGGTCCGCCGGCTCCGCGCCCGTCAGCAGGAGAAGGCTCTTGTACAAACCGATGAAAAACTTGCGCCCGCGCCCGCCCGATCGGGTGCCGGCTGCCTGGTCGAACCATTTCCTGAACTGCAGGACAGGGTCCGCATCCAGGTCGCTTCGGCGCAGGCCCAAAAGGTTGTATTCTCTTCGGATGTCCGCAATGCCCATAATGTCACCCACGATTGTACAATGATGGGAGCGGCTCTGTCCACGTCGGAGGATGACGCGGGCGTGACTAAAGGAGATCTCCCGGAAGCAGGTTCAGCTCGATCCAATAATCCTTCACGCGTTGAACGACGGTGCGCAACTGTTGGTGGTCGATCGGCTTCACGAGGCAGGATTGCGCGCCGAGTTCATAGGCCAATTGGATGTCCTGCGCCGGGTCGCCTGCGCTCCAGACCACCACGGGGAATTTCTTCCGCAGACCCGGGCGTTCGTACAACCATCGCAGCACGGCGAAGCCCTCTTCACGGGCCAGTTTCAAATTCAGCAGCACGAGAAATGGAAGCGGAAACGAGTCACGGTTTGCGTAAACGCCATCGCCGCTGAAATAGGCGACCGCGTCTTTGCACGAATTGACCGTCGTCAGCGGGTAAACCAGTTCGGCATCGGCAAATGCCTTCTTGATGCGCAACACGTCGCCTGCGTCATCTTCGATCAGTAATACTGTCCCGTGTTTTGTCATGCTCTGTCTCGTTTGGACAGGGCCGTTTCCAGGCCCGTTCCGACGCCCGGACTCAGAAGCAATACGAAGGCCAACGCGGTTTCGCCTCGGGATTCCGATCTCCAGGATATTATGTTTAGGAACAGGACGCCCGCGCGGCCCGTGATTGTTTGACATGTCGAAAAATCAAGCACCATGGCGCGGTGCCCGATGTACTGCCGGGAGACCTGAACCCGGCGATGGATCACTCCCAATTCCTGCTGAAGCCGGAACCTGTGATGCCGTGACTGGCGAATTGGGCGGATTCAACTGGCAACCCGGGCGGGGTGGTGCTAGAGTAGATTAGAACCAAGTTATGAACGCTGTGTTTCACGGTTTCGGTGGATTGACTCTTGCCGCACTATTTTGTCGGATTGCAGTGGCCGGGGAGTATTCCAGCGCAAATGCTGGAGATGGAGCAACCGCTGCGATTCCTTCGGTTTCGACCCAAGCGCCGGCTCGCAACCTGGCGCCGGGCGTGGCGGACATCGTGAAAATGGAGAGCGCCAGGGTGGGGGATTCCGTGATTCTCGCTTACATTGACAACGCGGGCACGGTGTACAACCTCGACGCCAATCAGATCGTCTATCTACACGACATGGGGATTTCCGAGCCCGTGATATCGGCCATGTTAAACCAAAAGCAAAAATACATGGCGCAGGCGGCACGAATGGCTGCCCAAAATCCTCCGATGCCGAGCGCTTATGGAACGCCGCCTTCCTCTCAGGCGGTTTACAGTCAGCCCGATTCGCAGGAGGCGCCGGGCTCGACCGTCTATGTCATCCCGTATCAGACGGCAATGCCGTATTACGGATACTCGGATTACCCGTATTACAGTTATTCCGTCGGTTATCCCTGGTTTTACGGCGGTGGTGGCTTCGACCGCTTTCATCGGCATGGATTTGGAGTTCGGGCCGGATTCGCAAACAGGTTCGGCGGTCAGCCCGGTTTTCGCTCTTCCTCTCAGGGACAGATCCGGGGCGGTGTCTCCTCCGGATCCCACGGCTCTTTTCAGGGCCGGCGTTGATCGGCTGGATCGGGTAGCGTTCTGTTCGTCCTTCTTGCCGGTCAAAAGATGTCCAGAAAAGGCCAATCTTCGTGTGTCGCAATCCTGTCCGTTCCGGTTCAATAGCCCGTGAAGGCTCGTGTAAACGCCGCCGAGTGCCCGTCGAGGGGCGGGAATGGTTGCGGCGCACCGGGCGTCATGTTTAAGGCTATTATGCAGGTAAAATCCGATCGAACGGCGTGGCTCAAAGGTGGCGATGCGCGGTGCAAGATGGCTTCGCGGAAGCTGGCGCATCCGCACCGGCTGGTGTTGCTCGGCGCCCCGGGCGTGGGCAAGGGGACGCAGGCTGAATTGCTTTCGGAAGGATTGGGCGCATGCCATCTGTCCACAGGAGATATTTTCCGCGCCGCCAAGACCCTGGATGCCTGCGACCGCACTCCGAACATGACGAACGCGCTGGGTTACATGAGTCGGGGGGACCTGGTGCCCGATGAAATCGTTCTCGGACTGGTGGCCGAGCGTTCCGGATGCCTTCGTTGCCGCGGCGGTTTCCTGCTGGACGGCTTTCCGCGGACCGTCGCCCAGGCCGAGGCTTTGGAAGAGGTTTTGCGGAAGCAGAAAGTGGCGCTCGAGGCGGTGTTGAGCTACGACCTGCCGCTGGAACAGGTTGTCGCGCGCCTGAGCGGCCGCCGGATTTGCTCCGTCTGTAAATCGGTTTTTCATGTTAGCACGCGTCCTCCGAAAATGAGCGGCATTTGCGACCATTGCGGCGCGGCCCTGTATCAGCGCGAAGACGACCGGCCTGAATCCATCCGCGTACGAATGGCGGCGTACGAGACGAGCACGTCGCCGCTGTCCGAGTTCTACCGCAGCAAAGGCTTGCTAGTCTCCGTCTCGGCAGAGGGCACGCCCGAGGAGATTTTCGAGCGCAGCCTCAAGGCGTTGGATGGCCGGGCGGGTTGATCTGACGCGGACCCTCAGGCGTCCCTTCTTGGAAACAACGGAGCCGGTTCGCCCGTTTGATGTCCTGGGGTCAGTCCGCCCCAGTTTGTGGCGGAGAATCTGTCCGGCGTGTCGGACAGCCCGAGTTGGGAATAGATTTTGATCGCGGTATCCGGCAGGAACGGCCAGAGCAACACAGCCAGGATCCGGCATGCCTCGGCGAGATTATAGAGCACTTCATCCAACCGCCGGGCCTGGGCGGGATCTTTCGCCAGTTTAAAGGGCGCGGTCTGGTCCACGTACTGATTGGCGCGCGTGATCAACGACCAGATCGATTGCAGCGCGGCCTGGAGACGATTCTGTTCGAGGAGCGACCGTGTTTCCGCGATGACTTTTTGCGCCTCTGCGGAAAGTTCATCCGAGGGAGGCGGGACCTGGCCTTTGCGGTAGCGCCGCAGCATGGAGAGGGAACGGTTCACCAGATTGCCCAGGCCATTGGCAAGCTCGGCGGAATAGCGCGCTGCAAAGCCGGAATCGGTCCAGTTCCCATCCGGGCCGATGTCGAGCTCACGCAGCACGTAATACCGGAACGCATCGACGCCCCATTCATTGATGACCGCGACCGGGTCCACAACGTTGCCGGTGCTTTTGCTCATGCGTTCGCCGTTCTTCTGCCACCACCCGTGCACCAGAACCTGACGGGGCAACGGCAGTCCCATGGCCTTGAGCATGATCGGCCAGTAAACCGCGTGAAACTTCAAAATGTCCTTCCCGATGACATGAATGTCGGCAGGCCACAGGGAGAGGCGGGCGCTCGGAAGCGCGGGTTCACAGTTCAAGCCGCCGGCCACCTCCGGATCGCCGTGCGCCGCGGGGATGCTGATGTAGTTGACCAGCGCATCAAACCAGACATACGTGACGTAATTCGGATCGAAGGGCAGCGGAATCCCCCAACTCAACCGGGAAATCGGCCGGCTGATGCAGAGATCCTCCAACACGTTGTTCTTCAGAAAACCCAGCACTTCATTGCGCCGATAATCGGGACGGACAAACGACGGGTTCTGCTCGATATACTCGATCAGCCATGCCTGCTGATCCTTGAGCTTGAAGAAGTAATTCTCCTCCTCCAGTTCAATGACCTCTCCCCAGGCAGCGTCAAATGTCCCGTTGGGCCGGCGGTCTTTCTCGGTCAGAAAGGTCTCCTCCTTGGTCGAATAGAATCCCTTGTAAATCTTTTTGTAAATGTGCCCCGAGGCATTGACTCGCGAGAGGCAGGCCCGGACGATTTCCTGGTGCCGCGGCTCGGTGGTGCGCACAAAATCATCGTTGGTCAGGTTCAGCCTGCCGGCAAACACCTTCCAGCTTTGCGCCATCTCATCGCAATAAGCCTGGGTTTTTTTACCCTGAGCCGCGGCCACCTGCTCGACTTTTTGCCCGTGTTCGTCGAGGCCGGTGAGAAAGAACACTTCCTGGCCCAGACTCCGCCGCGAGCGGGCGATCACGTCGGCGGCGACTTTTTCATAGGCATGGCCGAGGTGCGGCTGGCCGTTCACGTAGTCGATCGCGGTCGTGACATAGAATCTCTTGCTCATGCGGCAGACAGTTTGAGGGACACAGCCGATATTGGCAACGCTCATGACGGACCGCGACTGTGCGAAGCACCAGTCGCTGCGCCCCAGACTTCATCACCACTATCCGTCGGCCTTCGCCGTATCTCACCGTGCTGCGGCTGGTCCTCGGCGGACACAGCCGCGCTCCGACGGGGTTGGGTTTCGCAGTCGGGCTCGTCAAAGGAGCGAACGGCTGCTAGAATCGATTCGTGCAACTACTGGGAAAAGGAAGAATTGGCGCGATCCAAGCCTTTCTTCACCGTCATTGGCAGCGGCTGTTGCGCATCCGCGAGAAGCTCCGGTTCAGCGAGGCGGCGTTTCATCTGGTGCTGGCCGGCGGCGTCGGGGTGATCGGCGGCATGGTCAACCTGTTTTTTTATTATGCGACGGAGTCGGTGAAGCTGCTGTTCCTGCGTCGTCCGGGCGACATTGTTGAAGTGGGGGAAATGATGGACAGGTCCAGCCGGGTCCTCCTGCCGACGGTTGGGGGCCTTTGCGCCGGACTGGTTCTCTATTGGGGGCTGCGATTGGTCCGGCAACAAGGGTCGGGCAATCTCCTGGAAGTGGTCGTGGCCGGCGACGGCCGGCTGCCGCTCCGAAGCGGGCTGATCAAGTTTGTGTCGGCGCTGATGACGATCGGCACCGGTGGTTCCATCGGGCGCGAGGGAGGCATCGTGCAGCTTTCCGCCACGATGGCGTCGAAGTGGGGGCAACTCGCGAAGTGGCCGCCTTATCGACTGCGTTTGCTGGTGGGCTGTGGCGCGGCCTCGGGCATCGCCGCGGCTTACAACGCGCCCATTTCAGGGGCGGTGTTCGCCTCGTGGATTGTGCTGGGCAACTTTTCGATGAACCTCTTCGCGCCGCTGGTGTTCTCTTCCGTGGTGGCCACGATGGTGTCGCGGAGCTTCTTTGGCATCAAGCCCTGGTATTCGATTCCTCCGTTTGAATTCACCAGTGTGACGCAACTGCCGTGGTTTGTGTTGCTGGGCGTCGCGTGTGGCGTCCTGGGCGCGGTGTTCCTGAAAATGCTCCACGGCAGCGAGGAATACTTCGGCAAATTGAAGATTCCGATTTACATCAAGCTGGCTTTGGGCGGTCTGATCGTCGGAATCATTGCGGTGCAATTTCCCGGTGTGTGGGGAAACGGCTACTCGGTCACCAACCGGATTTTGCACGATGACTTCATGAACGAGGAGTTTCCCCGCCTGTTCCTGCTCGGGCTGCTGCTCGCCAAATTGCTGGCCACGCTCGCAACGGTGGGATCGGGAGCGGTCGGAGGAGTCTTCACTCCCACACTGTTTCTCGGCGCCAGTTTGGGCGCATTGTTCGGGGCCGAGCTGCAATACCTCGGAGTCGCGCACGAATTGCCGATCACCGTCTTCTCCGTTGTGGGCATGGGGAGCATGCTGGCCGCCACGACCCGTTCGCCCCTTCTGGCAATGATCATGGTTTTTGAGATTTCGCTCGACTATTCCCTGATGCCGCCGCTGATGCTGGGTTGCGTCGTCGCCACCCTGGTCGCCAACCGGCTGCATTCGGATTCGATCTACACGGAACCGCTGCGCCGGAAAGGACTGTCGCTGAGCGGAGAACCCGCCCAGGCCGGCGTGCCCACGGAACAGGCCGTCGGGGACCTGATGCGCGCGCCGGTGCCGCCGATCCGCGAAGTGGCGACGCTGAATGAAATTGCGGATCGCTTTCTGACCAGCCCGAACAACTTCCTGCCGGTGGTGGATGGGAAGCAGCAACTGGTCGGGATCGTCGCCTTGCAGGATTTGAAGGAGTATTTGAATGCGGGCAGCGAGCTGAGCGCGGTGATTGCCTACGATGTCATGCGGCCGCCTCCGCCGTGTGTGACGCCCAACCAACGGCTTCTGGACGCGCTGCCGGTGGTGCTGGCGAGCGAGCAGCGCAATATTCCCGTGGTGAACACGCTCAAGGAGAACCGGCTTATTGGAGCCCTGGCGCGCGCGGAAGTGCTGAACCTCTTCTCGGAGGCAATCGCCGCCAGCAACAAGACCGCCGATTGATGCCGGGACATCCTCGGCCTCGAACGGGTCTGCGACCGGGCGCTGCCACCGATTCAAATCAAACTGAGCGCGCCGAGAAGTCCCGCCAGAAGCCAGATCAACACCACCGCCCCCATACGCGACAGCCCGAGTCGGACCAGTTGGTGGGAGAGATGGCTGGTATCGCCGACATAAAATGGCCTGTGGGTCCGCAAGCGAAGGAGAACAACCCAGGCCAAATCCCCGAGCGGGACCGCCAGAATCAGCAGCGGATTCAAGACTGCCAGGAGGTGGGGATTTTTTCGTGTATAAAAATGGGGGAGAATCGCGAGTATCGCGACAAGGTATCCGACCAGGTGACTTCCGGAGTCACCCAGGAACGTCTTTGCGCGGGGAAAATTGTGCGGCAGAAAACCGAGCAGCGCACCGCAGGTCAACGCGGCGATGAGGGTCACAAGGTACTGCCCGGCCGCGGCGGAAATCGCCGCGAAATAAAAGGCGGCGATCGCTCCCAGGCCTCCGCAAAGGCCGTTCATGTTGTCCATGAAATTGAAGGCGTTGATGACCGTAACGATCCAAAGGATGGTCACGGTGTAGCTGAAAACCAGGTTGGGCACAAACAGCGTGATCCGGGCGCCCGCCGCGGCAACGAGGGCAGCCACCAGCAGTTGGCCGGCGAATTTCGTCGCGGGCTTCAATTCGTTCCTGTCATCCAGCAACCCCACCACGAGCAGGCCGAAGGCGCCGATGAGAACGGCCGAGAGTTCGACGCCTCGCCTTTCGAGCCCGTGAGTGAGGAGCGGAACCGGGTTGGAGGCGAAAAAGGGCGCGGAATGGGGTGGGACGCCGGGTTGCGTGGCCGGGTGTAGGCCCGCGAGAATGACCGCCAGCGCCCCCGCCAGTGTCGGGACAATCAAGGCGGTCATGATCGTTAACCCTCCCGCCAGAGGCATGCGGTTTGCGTGCGTTTTGCGGCCGCCGGGATCGTCCACCAGGCCGGCACGCAGGCACCACCTGCTCCAGAATGGCAGCGCGATCAGGGCCGTCGCGAACGCGGCCAGCCCGGCGAGCAGATAAAGAGCGACTGGAAAATTCACGGCGATTGGATCCCGTGGGATCCGGCGAGTTTCCGATAGAGGTGTTCCAGGTCGTCGATCATTCGTTCCACACGAAATTCGTCTTTCACCAGGTTCCGTCCGTGTTTCCCGAGTTTCTCGCGCAAGCCGGCATCGGCGGCCAGGCGGAGCACCCGATCCGTCAATCCCGGCAAATCACCCGGGCGCAGGAGAAAACCGGTTTCGTTTTCAAGGCAAACCTCCCTTGCGCCGTCGCAGTCGTAGGCGACGACCGGCCGGGCGGCCGCCAGCGCCTGGGGCAGGGCTCGGGGCAAACCTTCCCGCCGTGACAGGTGCACAACGATGTCCATGATCCCGATCAGGCCCGGGATTTCGCGCGGATCGACCAGTCCGGTGAACACAAACTGTTGTTTCAAACCGAGCGAACGCGCTTTGTTTTCGAACCGCGCCCGCCACGCCCCATCCCCGACAAGGAGAAACCGGATGCGCGGACACTGCCGCAGCAGCGCGGGCGCGATTGCGAAGAGATCCTCGTGGCCTTTCAATTTAAACAGCCTGGCGATTATGCCAACGACGATGTCTTCGGGAGCCAGGCCCCAGCGCGCGCGTCGTTGCGGATCGTTGACGGCGGACAGGCAGGCTCCGACGTCGAACCCGCTCACGATCCGGGAATACTGCTCACGCCTGCCGATGCCGGCGTCGAGGTATTGGCTGGTCATGGCATTGGCGACCGCGACGAAATGGGTCGTGACCCGGCCGGCGCGCCGTTCCGCCAGTTTGAACAGCGTGTTGGCGAGCGGTCCCTGGAACGGGCCGAACGATGGTCCATGGATTGTATGCACGATGATCGGCACGCCGGCCTTGGCGGCCGCGAGGCGGCCCAGGAATCCGGCCTTGCCACTGTGCGTGTGAACGATCCCGGGTTTGCTTCCACGAAACAGTTCCGTGAGGCGCCACAACGCAATCCAATCCTTCCACGGGCGGATCGGCCGCACGAGTTGCGGGAGGATTGTCAGGGCCGCGGGGGACCCGGAAAGCGCCGGGGCGAGCGATCCTTCGAGGCCGGTGGACGGTCCCGAAATCAGGTTCACTTCCCATCCTGGTCTGCGCCCCAGGCCCAGAACGGTTGCCACGGTGTTTTCCTGGGCGCCACCGACGATCAAACGCGTGATGACGTGCGTGACGCGCATCCTTTGCCGGAATCACGGTGGAGCGGGAGTGAGGCTTTGCAAACGTTCGGCGATCATCTTGGCCTCCGGGCTCTCAGGGGCGGAATTGGTCAGATAAAGCCGGTAATACCGGATCGCCGTGTTGGTGTCTTTTCTCCGCCACGCAATTTCACCGAGTCCGTAATACACCTTGAACGAGCCTGGGAAGACTCTTTCCAGAATCCGGTAATCCTGCTGGGCCTGATCCAGTTGATCGAGACATAGATTGGCAATGGCGCGATCGAACCGGGCCGTGTAGTTATTGGAATCGATTGACAGCGCGCGCGTGAGTGGGGGGATGGCCTGGGAAAAGTTGGTCATCTGCATCTGGAGATAGCCTTCCACAACAAGGGCGGCCATGTTGGTTGGTCTGACGACCAATTCGCGTTCCACGGCCGACAGGGCGTTGGTGACCCGGCCGAACATTGAGGAGATCTGGGCAACGGTGGCCAGCAGGGCCTCGTCCCCGGGGTGCAGCGCCATGGAGTTCTGGAGCACCTGCTCGGCCTCGAGTGTTTTGTGGGAGTAAAAGAGTGCCATGGCCTCGACAACGGAAAGATCCTGCTGCCGGATCCCGGCTTCCTCCAATGTGTCCGGATGAGCCCGCAATTCGGAGAGGAGCGTGAGCGATTTGGCGGGCATTGAATTGGCATAAAACCGGGCCAGCCAGAAACGCGGGAGGAAATTGTCCGGATCGAAGCTCCGGACCCGTTCGAATTGTTGCGCGGCTTCGCGCAAGAGATTGCCCTGGGCAAAGACCGCCGCCTGTGCAAAACAATGGGTCGGATCATCGAACGGACCGTCGTCGCGGAGAATCTGGAACCAGTCGCTGTATTTTCCAAGCTCTTGCCGGAGCACATCGTTGCTCGGAACCCTGAGCACGTGCCCCGCCTGCAGTTCCTGATTCGCGTCGCCGTTGATCTTGGCGGCCGCATTGGCGGGGTTCAGCGCCAGCGCGGAATCAAACTGCCGCCCGGCTTCCCGCAATCGTCCCGATTGCTGCAATTGCACGCCCCAGTGATCGAGGGCTTGCGAATAAAATCGCCCCAGATTCACCGCCGTCCCGTTCGGCTGAAATGGAATATGCAGCCGGCGACTCAGCAACGGCCCGATGCCAGTAGCCCGGTTGGTTGCGTCCTCCGAGATCCAGGGAAGCAGGGTTGAGAAGGTCTGTTGCCTCTCCTTCCAGAATTTCTCGTTTTCCGCCACCTGCCCGTCTGTCAACGGGGGCGCGTTGAGCGTGTTCGTCGGATAACGCGTCATTTCCATCACCAGACCGTGAGGCTGAGGGTAGAAGAACTCGAAATAATATCCGAAGCTCGGGTGCAAATAATAAATCGGATGCTGTTCCGACAGCTTCAAGGCCAGTTTCACCAGGGCGACGTCCGGAACCTTCTTGAGGCTCTTGGGATTGACCACCACTGGGAAGTCGTCGCCATAGCGCCGCCGCATCATTCCGTGATAAGCCGGCACTTGCAATGCCAGCGTATCGATGAGCATGTAGTTCCGGGTCTTGCCACTGCGGGCCAGCCAGGCCTCGACCAGCCACAGCTTCTGTGGATAATCGATCTGGGCGCTTTCACTGTCACACAAGACCACGGCATGCGGCGGGAGTTTCTGTACGAGCAAAGAGGCGTATTCCTTCGTCGCCGATCCGTTGGTCACCCGGATCTGGGGAAGGTTCTTGCAGAGCAATCCCAGCGGGACCAAAATCACCAGTGCCAAGATCCCCCATTGCGACAACCTGTTCAACGCGGTCTGTGAGCCGGAACTGCGGCCCATCCGACTAGGCAATGGCTTGAACACCAGCAGAAAATACCCCGTGAAATAACCGACGCACAGGGCGCTCAGGTAGTCCAGGGCCGGGATCACCAGCCCCTTGCGATGGGGGCTGAACACGGGATCGAGAGCCGTCCACACACAAATGACCAGCAACGCGCCGTGCGCCAGATGAAGAACGCCGGTCGTTATGGCGATGCCGACCTTGCTCGGATCACCGAAATAGGAGGCCCAACGGAAACTGATCAGCACAACCGGGAGAAGGGAGGTGGTGGCCAGCAACAGAAGAAGAAAATTGGGGATATGCCAGATGGTCTTGAGGTAGGCTTTTTGCGTCAGCGGGTTGGCTTTGAGGGCCTGCCAGAAATTCATGTCGCCGTTGCCCACGCGCAGATAGACCAGCGGCAGCAGCAGGTAAAGCGTCAGTCCCGCCAGGCCGCAGAGCACCATTCCCCGCAGGAATCGCAGATTGAAAAAACTCAATCCGCGGATCCATATCAGTGAACCGATGAAGGCCGGGAGCAGGCCGATCAGCAGCCAGTCTCCCGTCATGCCCGCGCCGTACACCAGCGCGGCGCGCAGCAACCACGAATCCCGCTGCGTGACCCGGTATTCGAGCAAGCATCGAATCAAATAGGAAAACAGCAGCACGTCCAGCGCGCTGCCGGACGCGGCCGTCGCGCCCTGCCAATAGGACAACTGCAGCCCGCAGACGGCCACCGCCACGATCGGCGGAATCCATGCCTTGCGGAGCGAGAGCAGCGCAAACGCGCCATGTTCGCGCTGGCGCTGTTCGTGGGTCCGGTCATGGGGCAAAAGCGCGACGGACCGGGCGAGCATGGCCAGCGCGCCGGCCGCACAAACAGCAGAAAAGAGATTCAGGGCGGGGGGGATCCATGCCTCCGGCAGCAGGCGGATCGGGTATGTCAGCAGGAAGTACAGAGGCGTAAATGGTCCCAGCGCGGCAGAAAGGCCGCACAGCTCGGGCGTCCACATCTGGCCCGTCGCCCTGGCCACAAAGGGCAGGCTCGTGAATGAAACCCATTGGTTGAGGGTCAGGAGGTAGAGGGTCAGCGCACCGGCAGCCACCAGCCACGGGAGAAGGACGCGGACAAACCTGCTTTCCTGCCCGAGTTCGGCTTGCGTCGTCATGCGTCAGGCAGAATAGAAACAATGGGGGTTCACT